>Ga0172373_10000860_pt1 | contig 49996 bp, 61 predicted proteins | sample Lak10m_2_FD_114546 | JGI IMG/M metagenome (GOLD analysis project Ga0172373, IMG submission 114546) | Freshwater microbial communities from Kabuno Bay, South-Kivu, Congo - kab_092012_10m | ecosystem: Environmental > Aquatic > Freshwater > Lake | place: Democratic Republic of the Congo... | reverse complement strand
CTTTGCTGAGACATAATTCAGTTACATGACTGCCGATAAACCCCAAACAACCGGTAATATAAACAATTTTTTTACTCATATTATTTTAGTTCTGTTAACAGCGGTACCCCTAAAGCTTCATTAACTTGTCGCATACATTCTAACTTAGTGGGAGCATGGCGACTACTATGCCAATGAACTACTTGTGCATCTTGGTAACTACATTGATTCCATTCGTCTTGTACTTCGATCGATGCCCAATTTGGAATCCATTGTGCTTGATAAAATAGTTCAGGTCTGTGTGCATCTGACCAAGCCAAATCTTGCATCCAAAACATTGTATTGTGGACGATTTGTTGATTATTATAACTATTCATTCCTTCAGTTGTGTCCCAAGCAGCTCTCATTTCTCTTTCTTTTTTCCAAAGTTCTTCGGACATTGTATGAGGATAATACTGTAAATCATTGTTGAATAAATTTTCAAATTTAGCATTATATTGGTTGGGTTCATCCCACTTTTTAGGATCAGTCCAATTAAACAATCTAAATTCAGGAAATTCACCAAAAATTTTAGTAGGTTTTACAAATTGTACATCTGGCCCAACCCACAGAATATTACAAGGCTCTCGGTGCCACATTTCATATACTAAATCGTTGTTTCTAGGCATTGCAAAATTGATGTGGTCCACAGGATCATCAAATAATACATATTCCCACTCACCTTCCAAAAATTGTCGAGCACTACTTAAACTGTGCAAACAAAGTTGACGATAAATTTCGTAAATATCGCCTTCATCCTTAGTGTCTTTCCAAACCCATTTTGTGCTTTTGATTCTACGGTGAGCACACACCACATAATTTTTCATTTGTATTAGATGTTTAAATATTCGTAATTTACTGTGTCATCATTAATTCTTAGAATCACTGCACCATTTCGAATATGAAATTTTCTGGCCATTTCAGTTACAGGACTCAAGGTAACAAATCTTTTGATTTCGGGCCTATTAGATCTTATAAAGTGCATACCTTCTCTAATTAATCTTTGACCATAACCAGACTGATAGCTCCATATTGTATAAAAAATTGCTGAAGTGGGCATGTTGCTATGTTCTTCAAGAAGTTGTTGTTCATTGATTGGAATATTTTCACAGAACTTTGCACAAACAATTGCACCGACTTTGTCTCGATCTTTTAAAACTAAAACGTGCGACCCATGGTCGAACCGTTTAGAGATAGGTATATGAGGCCTTACTGGATCGTCTTTAAGATAAATGGCTAAAGGATCGTTGATGTCTTTGATAAGGTATAGCATAATAGAAACACAATTACTACCTTATTTATTTTGCCCACATCGATCGGTCAATATTCCCTAATCCTGCGTATCTATTAGACTGTAAAGGATGGAGCAAGTTGTAAGGATTTTGTCTTTTAAAACTGCTAAATTTAATTCGATCTAAAATTTTATTTACTCTAGGTAAATCAATATCTGGAACTTGTAGGTATTCCAGAACAGTTTGTCTATTAGATACATCTTGGGTTTGGCATAGTGTTAGTAGCGCAATATCAAACTCTAAGTAACTAAATCCAAATTGATCTTCGTCACCTTCGCTAATTCCTAAACCATCGGTAGGAGTAGCAAAAACTGTGCTTTGCGGAACACCGTAAATTTCTGCCAGCTTAGGTACTTCCCAACTTTTTATCAAACTTTGAATTGGGGCTAAATCGCCAACGTCACCGTGTAAGGTCCAAAACCCAGCAGCTAATTCACTGAAATTATCTGTACTAGCTACCAATCCTTTATTAAGACTAGCAATGTTGTACAATGTAATCATTCTACTTCTTACACGAAGATTGCCACGTCTAATAGAACTATCGTTGTCATCTATATTAGGATCGTAATCGCGAACACTTGCTAATAAATCTTCATATTGATCAGTAAGATCAATATGCATGTGATCCAATTTTAATGTCTGACAGGCTTCAATTCCTCTATCAGTTTCTTCTTGTCGTTGATGAATAGGCATAGTAACACCTATTACATTCCACCCTGCAGATTTAAATAATGCAGAAGTTAATGCACTATCTACTCCACCACTCATACCGATTATAGCAGTATTGATATTATAAGTTTGAGAATAAGTGGCCAATCCCCGAACTAATTTTTGACCAACGTCTTCTAATCCATTTAAGTCAGGATAAACACCCAAAGTAATTAATTCATCTAATTTAGAATCAAACCAAGGAGTTAAAGGCTGCATTTTTTCTTGACGACTATATTGTAAAATTTCTTGTTTGATAGACATATTATTGAATATTTTGTTGAAGTAATTTTGTATTTAATACAAAGTTTTCTACAGTTAATTTTACTGCCATAGCTAATAGCAATTGTAATCTTTCCTGATCAGAAGACGCTGAATTAAAATGTTCTAATACTCCTGCTGCAATTAATCGGTATGCCGACTTTTCATCGATAGCCAGCATACCCCAATCAATTGGATCTGTGATTTCTACTTCTTGCGCTAACTCAACTAGTTGTTCTAGTGTCATCATTTCTGAATACCATATAAGGTTGAATATTGTTATCAAAAATTTGTGCCATTTGTCGCCACAACATTTGACGTTCTTCATCTGTCATTCCTGCAAGGTAAGGAAAACTATATCCCCCGGGATCTTTTTCCTTTGCAAGGCCGTAATCATGTCTCCATGTGTAACACATATCTGTAATAATTTGTTCTCTTGTTTTCAATTTATGTTCTCCAAATTTCACTGAATCCTTCGTCCTTAGTAGGAGGCTCCATTTCTAAATCAAATGCCATTTGTTCTACTATTTTTATTGGAATATTTTTACCGGGCCTGTTATGTAATCGTCGATTTAATTCCTCAGAGTCTGGCGTATTGAATACTACAGCAATGTGACGATAATCAGGCAACATTGTAAACTTTCTCCTACGACTAACAATGGAGGTGGAAGTCTGATCCCATATGATATCTCGACCAGCAGCTCGAGCTTGCACCACTTGTTCAGCCATTAATTTGACTGCAGTAGGCATATAGGATTTAAACACTTCGTTATAAGTTTTTCCCTGTGACTGTGCATACTGCTCTACAAAATTATCAGTAGAAACAATAACACAATCTCCGGACCAAGTCTGATTTTGAACCCAAGTAGATTTACCGCTTCCGGGCACACCTATTAATTGATAGCAAATTGGCATGTTATTTCTCCAAAAATTCATTCGCGAGTATGATGTTTCTTTATTTCGTTATTCATAATAGATTTAACAGCATCATCCATTAAAGTAACAACTTGCCCTGTGGCATCAAATGCAACATCTTTGCAACGATAATGTTCTTGTCCTGTCTTATTGCCATGGAGATGACCATAAAAATGCAATGATCCTCGATGCATTTGATCCCACTCCAGAAATGGATAATGTGACATTATGATTCTATGTCCATTATAGTTGATTGCCAAATACTGATGTATGCTGAGGAAGCAGTCAATGAACCTACGATCCTTTACTAATTTGCTATCGTGATTGCCTTGTACAAGGATTTTATCACCATTTAAACTATACAGAATCGATACAGCACGTTCCGCATTTAAAAAAGCCACATCGCCCAAAATATAAACCAGATCACCTGGTTTAACTGATTCATTCCATAGACGGATCATTTCAGCGTTCATATGATCAACATCTTTAAAATGTCCACGGGTTTTGGGACAAAATTTTAAGATATTGGCATGTCCGAAATGGAGATCTGAGGTTATCCAGGTTTTCATAGTAGTATTATACCTTATTAAGAAATTCTAGTCAATAAAAAACCCGTGTGAAGCGGGTTTGTAAATTTTTTTTGTGTCAGGAAAATTTACAAACCCCGCGGCAGCAGCCCATCCCACATTTCGCTCCGGCGGATGCTGAATGAATATTGTAAAAATTACAAGAGTGGGTCAGCAAATTCTACTAGATTCAACCTATGTTAAATTACATAATTTTTACATTCATCTAGTGTCGATATTATAGTGATATTTGAATATTGTTTTAATATGCACTCTAATTTCTTTTTTTGAACTATTTGTGCATGAGAATTTTTAGGATCTAAAAATAAATCATAATCGGGCAAGTAAAAATCAGGGAAATAATTATGTGTTACTCCATTATCGTCTATCCATGGAATCGGATCTGGTCTTGTCCATTTGACGTTAATTTCATCTAATCTTTTGGCTAATTCATATTCCCAAGTTGAATCTAACCATATGCCATGATATTCGATTCTCTTTCTTCTTAATCTTCGATGATTAGATGCTAGCGCTCTTTCACGTAAATACTGCTTAGTTTCTTCGCTGTGAGGAGTGCCCGGTTTACCTTTTCTTTTAGCATAACTTTCGTCGTACTTTCCATCAGCATGAGCTTTTTTTAATGACGATATTCTTTTAGCCATAGCTTCGGCAGTTCGCATCTGAGAGCAATCACTGTTTGTTTTTTTGTATTCATCTCTTTTAGGATTTTGTTCGCACCATCGAGAATGATTGGCTCTGATGTTTGCAGTCATTGCAGTATCAAAAGGCTTGTCACAGTACTTACAATTTGTTAATTTTACAAATGGAGTATATGATCCATTGCATTTAGTAACGTGTTTTTGATAATTGCCGCCTTTTTTAGAAAAAAAGTTTTGACATTTAGGACATTCTATTTTAGTTTTTACTTTTGACATGTTAATGTTAATAAAAAATGGCACCACCGGGAGGAATCGAACCTCATGCCGTCCACCCAACTCTAAGGATTGGTTTAGAAGACCAATGTCGGGCTCGGTGGTGTAGTATTTTTATTTATCAAGAGTAAACGAAAACTGCTGTCCTATCCGTTGAACGACGGTCAGAATGATTTAAAAGTCTATTATAAAAAATATTCTAATACTTGTCAAGTTATAGATGCCATCTACATCAACAAGACTCTGTTTATAATTGGCTTGATGTTCTCAAGATTTTTATATTTTAAAACATTGGCGGTCATTGAATTTATGCTTTGTCTGATGTTTGCCCCTAACTGCGGCCAAACACCAACCAACGGTACAACATCAACTTTTACTAAAAAAACACTGGATATATTATCCCCCAATGGCGCAGCAGTTTGTGTCTCTACTCTTAGATAAAGATCGTTTATGCTAGTAGGAACAACATCTGACTTATATGCAGGATGATTACTTAAATTTGAATTTGTAGTCAAAGTCCACACTTGTCGTCTAAACGGACCTAAATTATTTTGGGCCATTGTTTCTGCCAAGCGTGGGCTAGCAGCAACCAATTTGTCACCGTCTGCGACTGGTCGATGTATATCTTCTAGTGTCATTCCTATACGTTGACTGGGAATCCAACTACTAGGAAAACAAAAACAAATAGATGCCAAAACACCTTTATGCATAATGGCAATATCTTCTTCTATTTGCAGTGCTAAGTCTTTTATTGAATCGGTTTCGCTTAGTTGTAAAAAGTTAGCAGTTTTCTTAACTAACTGATTAACTGTACTTTCATATGTATCAGCACACAAATCAGATTCTAGTTTGCTTAACTCTAGAACTTTTTGCTTAATATACTCTAAGTTAGGTGTGGTATTTAACAAACAGCCATCGAATCTTTTCATTCTTGGCTGTGTGGAATATGGAAATTGAATTTCAACTAACATGAGAGTTAAGTTCTACCCTTTGTAATGCATCTTTGCGCATCAGAAAAGGCCTAGAATTAAGGTCTTTTCGTACGATCAAAAATTCTACCCCATCAATGGTTTCTCGATGTTCTCGAATATTTTCGCAAATAACTTGTTCTCCTGTCACACGATTTTTAAATCGGACTGGTTTCATAACTACCTCCAATATAAATTAATTTAAATCTTCGTAAGGATCAGACTGAAGATATTGTGGATCATCGATGCTACGCCATTTTCCTGCAGGACACTCTGCTTGTGCAAATTTAACTTTAACAGGCATAATGCAATTGCAAATATTACAAAGTTTTAAGACAGTAAGTCTTGGACAACTTTTACAAATGTCATATCGTTGTTGTGCAATATCTCGACTAACAATCTTAAACATTTGCCCACTTTCCATGTTCGATTGGAACGTAATGCGCTGGATCTCTTACAATCTCCCAACTAGTCGGGGGCCATGAAACTCCATTACGATAAAGGTGTGTTTGCACAAGAAACTCAGGATTATACTTAATTCCATCTTTATACAAAGCATCAAAATGATCTACAGCATTAGTATATAAACTCATTGTATCAGGAAGTCCAATAGCGAATTGATCATTAAACCCCGTTTGAAAATATGTAAAATCGGTTATATACCCGTAACGCTGATTATTAGGAATAAAAATACATTTAGGATGCTGTTGTAATGTGGTTAGAGCCAATGGCAAATTAATTGGCTCACTTAATCCTAAGTCTGTCCTCGATCGTATAACTAAATCATATTTTCCAGCTATAACTCTTTTAGAATCACAGTATTTTAAAATATTGTATTGTTGCCAAACATTTATAGGTGTACTATTGTAAGATTCATAATCGAATGGTAAAGGGGCAATTTGCTCTTCTGTAATTACTTCGGCATGTTTAATAATATAATTTGCTGGTAAATGCGAACTTAGTTTTTGAATTATTTCCGAACCATCCCTAAGATTACACCAGTTAGGCGACAATTTTGGATCCACACCGTCGGGCCGTCTCCAAAATACAATAAAAATATCAACTTCACTGCCTTGAAGATTTTGTAATTGACTATCAAAATCAATACTAAATCTGGGATTACCTGATAACAAAAGTGCTGTTTTCATGTATCCTTAAATAGTAGTAATAGCGAATTCAGGAACCGCTTGATTCAAATCAATTAATACCTCAGTGAGATAATTTTGATACTCTAATGCGGATGCCGAATCCACAAACACCATTCTATTTATTAGATTTCCAGCAATAATATTTCCTAAGGTATTAGCAGTTTTCATTTCATTGCATTTTATTGCTAAAAGCTCTGTCAGAGGATTGTAAGCAGGATTGGCATCTGGGGGCAAGCCTGTGGTATTGGGCGGCCAAGTAACAGTTAATTGTGTACCAAACATAATTTTTTCCTAATAGAATATTATTTATATTCAACAATAAAACAAAATAGTAATCGGGAGTGGTGGGGACAGGGGGATTCAAACCCCCAACTTACCGGTTAAAAGCCGGTTACTCTATCATTGAGTTATGCCCCCGATAATTGGTGCCTCTGGTAGGATTCGAACCTACGACCTGCCGCTTATCTGGCGCTACGGGGTATAAATCCGCTGCTCTTCCACTGAGCTACAGAGGCAATAAACTTTGGCGGAAGAGGAGGGACTCGAACCCCCACACCTGTTTCCAGGCCTTCTGTTTTCAAGACAGCTGCCGCTATGCCGATTCGGCTAACTCTTCCGAGCAATGGAGCGGATAGTCGGATTCGAACCGACGGCATTCACTTTGGCAAAGTGACATTCTACCCCTGAATTATATCCGCTAAAAAGTGGTGCTGGCGAAAGGAGTCGAACCCTCAACCTACTGATTACAAATCAGTTGCACTACCATTGTGCTACGCCAGCAAAGAAATTGTTAAATATCTATATGAGTCTGTCAGAATCTTCTAAAAAAGTAGAAAAATATATTAAAGTTTTAACTGCTGCCAATAAACGTAAATTTTCATCTTCCGCACAGCATTTGGCTTACGAAAGGGGACTGCTGACAGGACTATTAATAGATCTTGTTAACTCAGATACTTATGTCGATTTTATTATAAAGAAAAAAATTGATGAAGCTGAAAATCTCATCAATCAATTTAAAAAATAGAATGCTCTGACGAACCCCGGTGGTAATTATAGTGCATCATCTGTTGGGTTTCCCCTCACTTCACACGCACCTTCCATCCACTTCTCGACAAGTCCCGTTATCGCATTGCCAGCGCCGGTTAGGTTAGACCGCAGTATTCCTACTGTGAGACTTTTATTCCAAATCTCAGAACCACCCGTGCTTATCACAGCACTTCCTATCGTGCGGGTCGCACTATCTGCTGATTAGACAGAACGTTCTTTTGGCTCGGGGGCGCCTCACATGGTCGTTTAAGAGTAGGCACAATCCTGCCCTTATTTCAGACAGGTCTCTTGCCACTCCCCCTATTTTCTTGTCGCCCAATCCTGGCGACCGATTCACCAATTCTGGCGGAGCGTCAGGGAGTCGAACCCTGTGGGCAACTCTCGTCACCCTACGGATTAGCAATCCGCTGCCTTACCATCCGGCCCACACTCCATTAATTTTTTACCTCTTTTGCGAAATATCTTTTCTACCTTTTACATGAGTTGCAAAAATTACTCTTGCTGGATTCAGCCCATGTTCCTTGTCATGTCTTGCATTAGCTTCTGCAATTCTCTTTTTCTGTTCTGCTTGTTTTTGTTTTTTTCTCATATAAAATTCTGTAATTACTGGCGACCTGTAGGGGGATCGAACCCCTCTGAATATCTTGCGTGACAGGCAAGCGTCCACTCCAAGCAGACCCACAGGCCAAATATTTTGGTGGATGACCAGGGATTCGAACCCCGTTCCCGAAGGCACTGATTTACAGTCAGCTGCGGTCGCCAATGCCGCCCGTCATCCAAATTCTTACCATATTGAAACACACTGTACTATCTAGGCACATCAGTAGCTGTATCGGCCGATTATCTACTATCATATGCCCTACGCCTCCTTGATCATCGGAGATGGCTTACAATATGTTTCAATATGGTACACCGTATGGGAGTCGAACCCATCTTTCCACCTTGAAAGGGTAGCGTCCTAACCGATAGACGAACGGTGCGTTGTTGCTTACTTGTTAAAGATCGTTTACTGCACTATTTCAATATTATATGCAGATATTCAATATTTGTCAATTGGGGTGAAGAGGGGGAATCGAACCCGCCGCTGAGTGTTTCACAGACACCCGTGCAGACCACTACACTATCAACACCATTGACTTGGCTCCGGTAGACAGGATCGAACTGCCATCATGGGTTTTGGAGACCCCTATAATGCCATTATACTATACCGGAATTCTATGGCACCACTGAAAGGAATCGAACCTCTGTCTTCACGTTCGTAGCGTGATATTCTCTCCGTTGAACTACAGTGGTAAAAATTGTTATGGTGGTGGGCGCTCATCTCCACTGACTATCGGACACATCTGTTCACGCGGTTCAGATCGCATATCATTACGGGAGCGGCCCATCCTAGTCACCCATCCGATAGCTTATAGGTTCAGCATATGAGCAGTATGCAAAGTTGTTCTCACCATATTGAAACACACTACGGTCTATTCGCACTTGTACAAACAGAGGTATCCGGTGTACCAGCCCTGATCTTTTTAGGGATTCTAATGTGTTTCAATATGTAATGGTCTTTCCCATCTGTCAATGACGCCACTGTTCCGCCTGTATTTCTCCCTCCACTATTGCAGAAGGGCAGTTCCCCGATTACCGGGCCACCAGTTAAGGGAGGCGTTATCTCCACCCATCAATTCACCATATTGAAGAACACTACCTTTGCGACGCCTCCTTGCGGACTCCAGCAATACAAAACGACTCGGCGGTTTTTGTAATATTCTTCAATATGGCCGCCCACTCCCTACAGTGGGCGATCATAGTCTTGGGTCGGGCACGACAACCCCGCCACACTCCGAGTGACCGTCTACTGTATATGTGGGCCACTACAGTAGATTTTAGTAGACGGGAATCTCACCCGCCTCGACATAGTGAGCCACATATTCTAGGGATATGAATATGTAGGCCAGTCGGGTCTTATTGTTGAAATGATGTCACGCTACCAGCCCGATAGTGGGCTGTATCACAGTTAGTTGGTGACACCATATAGAAACACACTCGACCACGCTCTGAACCTGGACTCTTAGTAATGTGCTTCGATATGGTGCCAGTGACCGGACTCGAACCGGTACGCCCCTTGCGGTAAGCGAGGGATTTTAAGTCCCTTGTGTCTACCTATTTCACCACACTGGCAAGTCAAAAAACAACAATTTGTTAAAGATCATTTACTGCACTATGAACAAATTATAAGATATATTAGAATATCTGTCAACCGCATAATTTGTGCATTTTTGGTGGTAATGGTTGGACTCGAACCAACGATAGTTTCCGTATGAAGGAAGTGCATTAGCCTCTATGCTACATTACCAAATTTGGAGCACCGAGCAAGATTCGAACTTGCGGTTTTACTGGTTTGCAGTCAGTTGCCTTGGGCCGCTCGGCCATCGGTGCATTGTGTGGAGGATAAGGGAATCGAACCCTTAACTGAGGCTTGCAAAGCCACCGTGTTCCCGTTAGCACCAATCCCCCTAAAATGGTCTCCGAGGACGGATTCGAACCGCCGTCACATGGTCCCAAACCACGGATAATAACCTGGCTATACGACTCGGAGTTATAATAAAAATGGTGCGCGATGAGAGTTTCGAACTCCCGACCTTCGGCGTGTAAAACCACTGCTCTACCCCTGAGCTAACCGCGCTTTATACTCTTGTAAATAACAATTACGTTTAGTGTACTTCTTATATCTGATTCCTTTTCCCTCTCTACCAAAGTTTTCAGTTTGACTATGATAGTTTGGTTGCAGGGGATGGACTCGAACCACCGACCTTCAGCTTATGAGACTGACTAGCTACCTCTGCTACACCCTGCGTCATCTTTTAATTACACTGTATGCAATTAAAGGATGTCTCTGCTACTCTCACCACAAGAGCCCAAAGACTGAGTTGTTACCCTGTCCAGCAGTTTTTTTAGTTTGGATGAAACTACCAACACCCTAGGATACTTTCTATCACCGATGTAAGCCGGCTTTGCGGTCTTTTCCTACGCACCGTGCTCTTATGGTTTGGCAATTACCCCAGCAAATTAACGGCCGCTGGCTCCGGGTTGTTTGGAGCGGGCGAAGAGTCTCGAACTCTCGACATCTTGCTTGGAAGGCAAGTGCTCTACCAACTGAGCTACACCCGCGATTAAATTACTTATACAAGATAATACAGTATAAACTTTTTAAAATCAAATACTATTTTTTTTCAATTCTCATCATTTAGGTTTTCTTTTAGCTGAAATAATTCCTCTATGTCTCATTTTGCTCAGAGTTAAACTTCGAGTTTGTGACATTTTTAAAATTTCCCAACCAAGAATTTCTAAACTATTAATAATCCAACTTGCATTAGGTATACCCACCCATGTAACTTTAGAGTCCGGAGATTTATATTCTATACCGTTTCCTTCTTTATTTTGATATTCCTTAATCCAATTCATTTTCGGTTGTGGATCATTCCAAAAAGACAGGTCTTCGATTATACAATCGATAACAATGCCAGTTGCATTACTACGAGTAAACGTCTCTAATAATTGATAATGATGGTTTATATGATAAATTACACCTAAAAATAAAATAGTATCTATTCCATGCAAAGACCTATTAACATTTTCGATATCATATATATCACACTTGTCTATTTTTATTACATCTTGTAATCCAAAATGATCAGCAGCAGATTTTATTGCATTGTTGTGTTCATCCACAATTTGTGCACTTGTAACTGTTTTACAACCTAAGATTGCGCAAGGGTATGTGAACTGTCCCAAATCTGCGCCAATATCAATAACGTGTTTATCTGCAATTAATTCCATATTATCCACAAGCTGTGCTTGAATTCTTGTTTTCCAAGCATAAGGTAAATCTTTTTTATCGTGTTCAACAGTAGATTTATCACTTAGCGGATCTAATAGAATTTTTTTTACTAAACTATTAAATCTATTATCTAATTTAGAAATAATCTCCTTATTATATTTTATTGTTTTAATTGAATTAAATTGTCTAATATCAAACACAGGTCTTGTTTTAATCCACGATTCAGGAAGTCGTGGACAATAAATTTTACATGAAAAAAAGTCATCTTTCTTTAATGAAAACCAATCTTTATAGTGAGTTAATTTTAAATTAATACAGGGATTTAACACAAGATTTTCTACAGCAGAAAAATTATCTTCGCCAGTATCTATCCATAGTGGAATTTTTTCTAAATCGTTTAACATTTCATCAGAACATAAACTTAAATCAAATTCATTTTGTTCTAATAATCGAGTTTCATCGCAATAGTTTTCATAATAATATGAATTTATTTGCCAACTATAATTAATTTCTATTTTGCCTATTTCTATAAAACCTGTTAAACAAAAAATTTTTAAATTATTATTAGTTTGATCTATCGGAACCTCAATAGACCAATGATTTTCTTTAACAGTGTATTTTTCAGTAAAATTAAATGTCTCTATTTTTAAAATAGAATTCAAATCTAATGTTTTAAACCATATTCTTATTTTACGATTCATATCTTAATTATCAACTATTAATTTTAAAATCTTTAATTTCTTATACTATGGTGCCCCAGCCCGGACTCGAACCGGGAAAAGCATGGCTTCTAAGACCATTAGGTGTACCGATTTCCACTAGCCACCGGGGCGAAAACTTTGGCTCCAGGGGAAGGAATCGAACCTTCCTGATGAACGGATTAACAGTCCGCTGCCCCACCTTGTGGCCGCCCTGGAATATTCTTTAATTATATATGACATTTGTAGAAATGTCAAAAACTTTTTTGGTGCCAGATGCTGGGATTGAACCAGCGACCTTTACCTTATCAAGATACTGCTACTACCACTGAGCTAATCTGGCTTTGGCAGGCCTACTAGGATTCGAACCTAGAATAACGGAATCAAAATCCGTGGTGTTACCATTACACTATAGACCAACAATTCGTTACAGCACTCCGAAGAATGCTGGTAATAAAGCACACAAACCATTATGCGCTTTATAACACTACCATTTTACACATCTCCGTTATCGCCAGAGACTTATCATCCGGTAGTCCGCCCTCATTATAGCTGATGTTTTGCGTGCCAGTAGGGTCGCGTTCCCTCACACGTACTACATAAACAAAAACCCCAGGGTGTTTAGTCCTGGGGTCCTTTTGAGTTGGGTTTAGTAAAACCTAGTCTCTTGGGACCCCCGGGGTTTTTGGTGTACTATCATTAATATGACGGCACACCTGCCAATACAGTGGCTCTAACGCCATCTGCTGGGCTATATCGGCTGTTCTAAATAATGATAGTTTGTTTTGCATCATGTACCTATTATACGTTTATTTATTCTTTTTTGTCAAGTTAATTATACCACTGTGACGAATAATCTTGATAAATTTTATCTTTAAGACTCATTTTAGTATCTTTAAGATTTATTCTACCTATAGCTACATATCTGTTTACATCACTATCATTAAAAATACTATGCACAAAGCTTGCATTATTAAACCAATACATGCAACCTGTTTTTTGTTGTAGCAAACCGTAAGGATAAATTTTTAAACTAGGAGCAGCATCGTGCAATGGAATCCAAAAGTAGTTCATGGTAGATGTCATACCAATATAAAGAGGATCTACATGCGGTTGTGCCCATCCGCCAGGTACTAATTGAACAATTCTTAAATAACTTAGATTAAAACCCAATGATTCTAATTCAGTTTCAAGATCAATTTTATAATTTAAAGGCTGTTCACTGTTTTTTACTTCACTTATTTCACCAGGATTTACAATGTCTTGTCTAGACAAAGATTCACCTTTAAGGGTGATCATGTTCCATCCATGACTATGTGGTATAGTAAACCAGCTGTGACCTAAATCTTCTATTCGAGCTTTTGCATACGCCTGATTACTGTGACAGTTCAAAAGTTGTTCATTATCCAAACACCATTTGTAAGTGCTGTCAACCGAAAGTTCAAAAGTAGTTTCAACAAATGGTATAGCTTTATTTGTCCAAAAAAATGGTCGTGTGATAAGTTTTTCGTACTTATAGCCATTAAATGTAGCAGCAAAGAACTCTTTAGTAAACTTATTCATTTTTATAATCAATCAAGTGTTCGGTTACCCATTTCCAAATTGGTAATTTAAATTCTAATGACCAAACACCATTTAGTCTTATATCTGTTTGATTATACATAATAGGATCAATTATAACTCCTTTATATGCCATATCTTGCACCCATGCATCTGACATAAAGTGAGTAAATTTAGAATTGCCAAAATATAAAGCTGTTTCTAATTTTATATCGTCAATGTCTATTTCTCTAATTTTTATATAATGATCAATAAAATTATTATCTATGAAAAGCAGATCATTATCAGTTTTATCAATTTGTTTTAATTGCAGGTGATTTTCTTGTTGTAGATTAACTTGAAACTCTATTACTTCTTTCCGATTTCCATCGATGTTACTGATCACATCAACTTTTATAGGAGTAACAAGAACATCATTGATGTAAACATCAAAAACAGGCATTCTGATACCGTAAAATCTTTCTATATAAAGCTTTACAATATTTGACATAAATTAATACGTTCTTGTCAAATTGTTCCACATTAGAAATTCACGAAATGCTTCATATACAACACGGGCTTCATTGGGGCCTTGTTCTACTTTGACACCGCGTACCCAAAATCCATCTTCACCGATTTTGATCCATTCAGTCTCATTTACAAGCATAACTAAACTGTTGGGTTTATCGGAATCACGTATTTTGTATGTAGACATTTTAAAAGATAAAGTTGGTGGGCCCCCTGAGGGTCGAACTCAGCACCTACCGATTATGAGTCGGTTGCTCTAACCGCCATGAGCTAGAGGCCCAATATTCAAGTATTATACTGATTTTAAAATAAATGTCAACCTGCTTATCTACGTTGGCGCGGTTTGTTGTCCGCCGGAGCGGGACTTGGTCCTTTTCTAGCTTTCAACCCTGTGACTGCATGGGTCGGCGCTTCGGCGTCAATACCGGGCACAGGTTTAGCAGGTTTATTGTATTGGTCCTTGGACTTACTGGCATTGAAACTAAAGCTAATTTTGCGACTGGGTTTAGTCCTTGCAGTATAGCTATCTGCATCAACTTCGATACGTCCATTGAAAACAGGAGGCCAAACTACTTTGAACTGATTATAATGCAAACCACCTTCTTTGTCAGCTTTGGTTTTAGCATATACTTGTACCAAACTGCTCTTATTAAGAACTTCTTTAAAGAACGCAGTCATTTTATCACTGTCTTCGTTTAACATTCCAGCAACATATTTTGCGCACACTGCCAGTAAATGATATCCTAATTGGTACTCAGGATGAGTATTGTCGGGTTGATATGGAATCGTTTCCATTAACATTTCCCATCTGTCGGGTAACTTAGGAACTGATTTTACTCCTTTAGCATAGATATTTTTTAAAAACTCTATGTCTGAGGAATCCAATACGCCAAATTCTTGTGCAAGTAACAAAGGCCCTTCAATGGCACTGTTAGAATCTAACTTTTCAATTGCGTCAATTTCTTTACTGTATTTGTTTCTAAATTTGTTATCAAATTCAGTAGTTTCTAAGGTTTCAGCAATAGTGGCAGTACTGGGTCTGCCACCACCACTACTGTCTTTAACGCTAATGTCTATTTTTTCATCACCAAACCAAATAGTGGCGTCAATCAGTTTTTCTGCTTTTGCCGGAAAGCTTGCTGCTGTTGCCTGTTGCCATGTATATCCCATGGGTTTTAACAATTCATTATTAACAGTTTCATAATCACCTATTACAAAATTTCCGCTTTGTAATGCAATAGGTGCTGCCAATTCACTTAATTTAATTTCGATTGCACTTTGAAACTCTGCTAATCCTGCAACTCCTTGTGTATTACCCAATTGTACGTTTTTAATTAGTGTAGGTAATCCTGATTTAAGTTCTTGAGGAAGATTGCTAGCTGAAAGTCCACTGCCGATAGATTGAACCAATTGCCTAATACTGTATTTTCGACCTTCTTCTACAAAGTCTGTTGGTTCTATTGGAATAGCAGCCTTTTTCATCTGTGCAGTTTGCGCCCAAAGACCAGTTTCTTTAGCAAAATCTGTAGTTTGCCAAAATATACCATTGGGGCCAAGACTACGTTTAGCAGTAGTTTTCTTAGCAAATACAAACACATCCCCTTTACTATTAGTCATAGTACATACCATTGCAGCTCGGCCGTTTTTAAGACCATAAACATTTACTTGTAAAGGATTTGTTTGTTCAACGATGTCCTGAATTGCGGTGTCTAAAAGCTGAGGACCTTTTTGTTTATCAGTATCCTCATATCTTAGTTCAGGGTCTTGTGGTAAAATTTGAACATCTGTTAATGTATATGTTTCTTTTGTATTTGCATCTATGAAAGGAATTTCTTTGCCTTGTTGGATTTCAATCCATCGACGAGCAATACCGCCTGAACTTTCTTCAAGATTAATTGCTTCCAATAGATTAATAATTTTTCTGATGTTCATTGTGGTGTCCAAAAAGAGTTAATATCTATATTTATTAGTTGTTTACATATTGCGCCGCAACATAAATAATCATGTACTTTCACAAAAAGGACTTTATATGAAGGTAATTAGATGGATCAAAAGTCTATTTGATGCCAGCAATCAACATCACAGTGACGTAGAAAGATTTATTGCAAGTAAAAATCCAACCACAACTGCTGAGTTAGAAGCTTGGCTCAAATATTATGAACACAGTAAACTAAAAAGGACATGGATATGACTGTAATAAAAAAAATCTTAGATACGTTTCTTCAATGGACCACTGCAATTGCCGATGCTAGATCAAGGACCATTAACCGAGGAATGTGGTATTAATTTTTCCTGACAATATCTTCTTCAACGCAGTTTTCTCCGAATTGGATTTCGATTAGCTTTAACGGTTCATCAGTTTCATTACATAGCATGTGCCATTCGTTTTGTTGAATAAAGGTATGCTGATGAGCTGTTAAACTAGCTCGAAGTTCATGATCTGTACTGCTATCATCTAAACTATAAACTGTAGCTGCTCCTTCTGCAACAAACCAAAATTCTGCTCTTTTATCGTGGCGTTGCATACTTAAACACATTTTGGGTTCAACTGTCAGTTCTTTAAGTTTGACATGTGATCCCACAGAATGTAATACTCGATAGTATCCCCATGGTCTGGCGGTTTTAGGGGATTTCCAATCTTCAAGGATCCAACTACTACTGTTTATCTTATCAACACCGCCTACTCCAAATTCAAATAGTAAATTTTGGTCCTTAAAATCCATTTCAGGAATATTTTGATCAGTTCTATCTCCGCCATTAGCAAAGATAATGGTGTCGCTGGGATAATTTAATCTTACTTTACGAATAGCATCTCTGGCAGTACCGTCGCTATCGTTAAACGTCACAGTCCCATTTACAAATCGTAGATTTTGGACTAATGATAATCTATCCTTTAATTTCATAAATGGTCGACCTTTTTTCTTAGTTAACCATTCATCACTATTGACACCCACTACTAACTGGTCACCCAATTTTTTAGCTTGCGTTAGATATTCGATATGTCCCGAATGAAGGGGATCAAATCCGCCGGTACACAAAACTATTTTCATAATGATATATCTTCCATTCCAGATGTTCTCAATCTACTTATATGTCCTAACATAAAGTTTTTACTTTCTAAGCCTTTCATTAAACCCAGCCATTTATTTCTAAGTAAGGCTACTTCGTTAATAATGGTTTCAAAATCAATAACTTCATCTTCACCATCAACATATTTTTCCGCATCTCGACTTGTTAATGCCCGAGCATAATTTTCTAAATATTTTTGAAAATGTCGCTTGCGAATTTTTCGAAGTTGAAGATTAAGAAAGTTAAGCACCGCTTCAATTTCTTGAAGTTGATTAAATCTATGTTCCGTTATACCTGGCAGATTAGAAATATTTTTTTCGAGGTTACCCTTAATACCACATTCATATTTGGCTTGCGTGAGTTCATCTTCAAAATAATTGATAAAACTTGGGATTTCTCCCAAGTTGGCAACAACTCGATTATACCACATTATTCTTCGTAATCTTGATCTTCTTCATCTTCGTAGTTTCCTGCATATTCATCGAAACTACGTTTTGTATACGCATCAGTTCCACTAAATTCTTTTAACTCTTTATCCCCCAATAAGTCAACAAGAATACTCATAATGTTATCACTTGCTTCTTGTCTGTCTTTTTGCGGAATATATTGTTTAAGAACGCTGTAAACTTCTGCTAATACATCTACATCAATGGTCATTTTCGGATTCCTGAATAAGTTCGGCCGAGGCACGATGTGGATTATTTGTATAATCCGCCATGACTCTATTTAAACTTTCATCCTCATTACGCTCCCATGCTTTTCGGAATTGTTTAATAACTGTGCCATCTGCCAAAGTGTATTTAAGACTATTACCTTCTTTGGTCAATAATCCTTTTGCCTCAAACATGTCTACTAGACCACTATGTGGATTCATACCTGTTTCATAAGGAATCTTGATCTGTACATTTTCAAATGGTTTGGCATAACGTGTTTTCATTACCTTGCAGGCAGCACGAATTCCTTTAACTTCACTGATTTTATTGCCATCCTCATCTTCTTTGAGCTTGAGTTTACGCATAGCAACAACAATTGAACTAGCATAGATAAATCCTTGACCACCTGAGATTTTATCATCGGGGTCAAACATGTCTTGACTTGCGTAAGTATGATTAGTTGCAACAAGACCGATATTCAAATCACCAAACTGATTAACACAATTACGAACCAAGGCAGTTAGTGCCTTGGGTTTACGACCCATGTCACCTTTCAGATCACCTGCATCAAATTGATTAACATCGGTTGGAGTAAGTAACATTCCAAGACTGTCTAATACGAACAACACTTTGGGTCGATCTGCTTCGGGAATCGTTTTATATTCTTTAACAAACTCACTAATCATTTTAGCCACATCATCGATCATGGCCATATTGAGTTTGAGAAGTTTGTCCTCTGAAGTATCCACTCCTAATGCATGTAGCCAAGATTCGTCCAATGCATTCTCTGTATCAATAAGAATACAGTAAATGCCAGCTTGCTGAGCATGTCGAATCAAATTACCTGAACAAATAAAACTTTTACCTGCACCACTTTCCCCAGCAAACACAGTTACTTTGCCTAGGGGGATTCCTTTATGAAAATCACCGCTGACCAAATAGTTTAGGGCATAGTTTCCTGTGCTAATCCATGTATCGGGATCGCGAAAACCCACGCTAATCCCATCAATACTTTTTGTAATACTTTTTCGAAATTTGCTAACATCAAATGGACGGGCCATGTTAATTGTCCTTATCCATTTCACTGGCTTCGCGAACCAGTTCAACTACTTCATCGATAGACGTACACATAATTTTTGCAGTTACGTAATCACCTTTTTTATTACGACCACTGGCTTCAATCATATATCCATTATCATACATATTGACTGTATAAGACTCATTGATTTTAGCTAACTTATCGCTAAGTTTTTGTATTGTTTTGATTGCCATAATGATTTCCTTAAATGAAAATACTCCTGCAAAGTATAATGCATATCTATGCAGGAGTATTTTTAACAGTATTATTTTTGACGATTGCGAATCATTGCCAAAATGTCTTCAGCACGTTGACTTGCTGGTTTAGTTGCTTGAACTGGAGCAGTGGGAGCAGGGCTGTCGTCCGTATCTACATCAAACGGCGGTTCATCATCTTCTACTTTAACTGCCGGAATTGGGCGACTCTGCGCAACTGGCTTTACAGCAGGAGTATCATCATCGCTGTTACGGTTAGACACAGCCGAGTTCATCATACCAGCAGGTTTAAAGTGTGCACCCCACCGATCCATATCAAAGGGTTCACCGTTAACACTGGCTTCAAACATTTCTTTGATAATTCTAAGTTCTTGTTCGTTGGGCTTCTTTGGCAAAAAGTCAGCCAAATTGTAAAGGCCAAACTTTTCAATTGCATCACGTTCAGCCTGATTCAACGCAGATTCTTTACGTGCCCAAGTGCTGGTACTGTAATCTGCATATCCACCTTTGCTGGTTTTCTTGACGTTAAAATCAAGACCACCTTCATAGTCAGTAGGCATATTTTCCAGTTCGGGATCCATTAGTGCATTTTTGACTAAATTGAAAATCTGAGGACTGATAATGAAACGACGAATTGGATTGTCAGTTGTTTTGTCATCATTGATTGGATTTTCGCGAACAAATCCTTGGAACAGATATGATTTTTTCTTCCAATATTTACGACCCATTTCTTCGAGGCTTTTGTCTTTGAACCAAGTACGAACCTCAGCAAGAATCGGACAGGCTTCGCCCCACATTTCAACGCAGGGTACTTGTACAAAAGTAGGTTTGCTATCAACTTGACCTTTTACTCCAGCAAAAGGCAGTTTGATCATAAGTCGCTCAACCCAGAAAAAAGTATTTTTGGTATTTGCATCGGGAAGAAAACGAACACGAGCAGTAGTACCTTCGGGAATGTTCCAATGTGCATAAATGCCATTGTCACCGCCGCCTGCGTTACCGGAATTTTTGTTTTCTTGTGCTTGAAGTTTTGCGCGGATTTCCGCTAGTGAAGTTGCCATAATAATTCTCCTTAATATTTTCCATGATTATGTGCCAAGATATATGTTTGCACCTTGCAAACGTATAACATTTGTATTTAGTCTTTGCGAACTAAAAAAGTAAATTTTGTCTAGCACAAGTGGATTATACTTGTGCTAGGTACAAAAATCAAATTAAAATTTATCCAAATCTGCTTTGAAAGAATCTAATAGTTTAGAAGCTGCGGGTCGTGCACTTTCGGATTTGGTGCCCCAATTTTTAGCACCTTTTTTACGACACTGTACTAATGCACCTGATGCATAAGCACTGGGCCAAACTTTATAACGGCTTTTGACTTTGTGATAGCAAGCATCCTGTTTTTCTGCCAACATACGGTCTGAATAAGCAGGGCCACCACATTCTGGGCACTGCTGTCTTTCTTCTGCCACCTCTTGGTTTTTTACACTAACAACATCAGTACCTTTTGCTTTTAACTGATCCCATACATCAGATTCATTGTTGGCTTTGATTGTTTTGGTAATATTTCTGTCTTTACCTGGGCTATAGTAAACAACTTTAAATGTTTTTTGTTCGGAGCCTTCCGCCACACCTGTTGGTCCAATCTGAACTAACCATTCTAATTCATCATCGGCATCTTTGACATTGTAGAATTTGACATTGGGGATACGTTTCATAGCAAACCATTTGTTGGCTACCCGGACCATCTGCCTACGATGTTGTGGGTCATAGACATCGGGTTCGTAACCTCCGGTCATGTTGGCCCATAAGGGATGCGGCATTCCATTGCTATCATATCCAAAAAGTTCACTCCACTCTTGTTGTAGATCGTCAGGAACATACTGATCCAGTTCGGTGTCTGACATCCATTCTCGACCAATGTCTACACCTTCCGCCACACCTTCATCTAAATCTTGACCTTTGAATTCAATGTGGTCATATGGTCCAAACGGTCGACCGGTTCGTGTATCGGTACTACCGTCTACATCGCCATGTTCGTAATAGTCATCGCTGTAGATTTGAACACCATCAAAGTCACCATTGTAGTCAATGTTGTATTTTCTTGTTTTGCCATCAGGACATACAATGCCACGTGCCAACACACGCTCAACATCTTCTTGACTTTTAATGCCCTGTTGTAGGCTACCAGTGTTGAATGTGTCATTATACCAAGCACTGGCCAAAGTCCTTAGATAATCACCATCGCCACCTTGTTTACCAGGAGCGAACTCATTCAAGGAGCCTTCCGCCACACCTTGTTTTTGACCAAAATCATCCAACACAGCATAGATATCATTGTAGCCATTTCTTCTAGCTAAAAGATTTAAGTCATCAAACTCTACACCATATTTACGCATTATGGGAGCCAGGCTGTCTGTAGGATCTGAATCCGGATATCCACTAGCTAAGGCATTTATAACAACTTGCCAAGGCACAGCCGTGCCCTCCGCCACACCTTTCTTCTTTGGTGGATCCCAATCTCGATCTCCCTTAGCTCGGGGTTCTTTACGGTCAATGTATCTCTGAAATTTGCTTCTTTGTTTTTCACTATAACCGTAGGGCCGATACCGCATGTCGTCATAGTCCATGTCAACAAAATACTCAGCCTTGTCTCTGGCCCGTTTGGCTAAATCTAAACTGACTTCTTCTAAAGAGCCTTCCGCCACACCTTGCTGTGTTTCTTTAAGACCTCTTGATTTTTTTACTGCTTTATTAAGAGTTTTTCCTGCATGTCTAGCCATATCTGAAGACTTGATAGGTTTAGCAACACCCTGGGGCCCTGCGTCAGTATCCGTACTTGCACCATCTCGGCCAGGTGGTTTTTGAGACTTGTCCATTTCCATCAATGTTTGACGATATTGTGTATATTTGCTGTCAATCTGTTCTATGTTTTCTTGCAGTTTGGTTTTAGGCTTGGCTTCAGGAGACCGAGCAGACTCGGGCTTTTGCTCAGTTAATTTATTAAAATTATTAAGAATTTTGTAAATGTCGTTGCTCATAATTATTTTCTTCCACGGCCTGCCGGCGGTAATTTAGGTTTATGTCCACCTAAGGGACTGTTTTTTCCTACTGGTAAATCGTTTGTTGTTTTTGCCTTTTGTGTCGGCGCACCTTCAGCTTGGGTATATTGATATTTTCGTGTTTCTTCTAATTCTTTAATTAGATTAGGAATACGAGCATCGCCTACTAGTTCTTTGCCTCCAGCTCCTGGACGTTCACGTTCCATATTGTCTTGTAGTAAGACAGAGTCACCAGCTTTGCTGCCTATATTACTTTGTTCTAATCCTTCTCGAGCTGCTTCATAGGGGCTATTTTTCGGAGTAACGCGGATGCATGCTAAATTAATTCCTGCACGTTCTGCGATCAATGTTCGAACTTGTTCATCATTACAGGGGTAATGAAATACTGCATCCATAACATGAATCTCCACAGGGCCCAAATTTGGAAACTCAGGAGTTTCTTGAATAGGTAAACGTTTAGGTTTAGTGATACTATCTAGTTTATAAGCTTCTAATACAGTCTTAACTTTTGATAGTAAATCATCTGGCAATTCGCATGCTAGTCTAATCCTAAAATCAAATGTTTTATGACTTTCGGTAAGATAAGTTCGAAACGATTTCATTTTTGTTCCTAATATTAGATATTTATTCGAAATAATAAATTTATTGTTTTGGTTTATTCAATATTTGGGCTAACAGCGTATTACGATCCACTACCATGCCTTCACCTTCTATAGCAGTATTTGTGTCGCTACCGTCTTGTTTTATTTGGTGGTCTAATCGCATTTTTTTCAACTGCAAATCGACCATACGCAATTTTTTATCCAATTTTGCTTGTTTAGCTGTAATTGCGTGCCCTAAAAGTACACCTGCAGTTTGAAATACTTGTCCACTGAAACGTGCTTCCATATTCATGCCAAGATCCATTAAGTCATTGAATCTATCTTTAGCAAGATTAGCTAATTCATCTAATTCCTGATCACTGGTGTCTAAATCTCTTACAGTAGGCAATGCACTGTCAATTTTGTCTATAGCAGTATCGATATCTTTAAACACAGTTTGGTGTTCCTGAAACACTTCTGCAACTTGTTCAGCTGTGGTTTCTTCTGGGAGATTTTTTGGTAAATTAAAAAGTTCTTCGAGTTTACGCGTCATAGTAACGGTATTTACCGTTTTTTGGTTCCTTGATGGAAAATGTCTGTTTCATTTACTACTCTAAAAGTCATACCTTGGCTTGCACAAAACTTTCTTGCTGCTTCCCACTTGGCCATGTTTAATGCCACTGCTGCTTTGTCTCTCACACTGCGGGCCGATTCCATTGTAGTTTCTTTTGATGGTTTTACTTCGATGACTTCTGCGTGATTTTTTCCGTTACGGTCTTGATATACGATTAAAAAATCAGGCACATAAATTGTATTTTTGCCAGTAAAAGGATTACGATAATTTATGTGCAATGCTTCACTTGCCCAATTAAGCACTGAAGGGTTGCGATCACAAAAATTCATAAATGCAAATTCCCAACTCGAACGATAAGTCGGTTGTTTACGCCCTACATATTTTGTAGGATTTTGTATTTCATATTTGCCCTGACTGTATTTAGACATATTAATAAATCACCGTTCTTACTGCATATTCATTAATTTGTGGCTGAGTTTTTACTCCTAAATAACTGGTGTTAACTCTTGAGTTATTCAAATATAATGCCATGATTACATTTAAATCACCTTTAGGTAATTTCATAAATTTGTTTAGGACTTGTAAGGGATCTTCCCTTTGCAATTGAGCTGTTTCAATTACACTTTGCACAAGAATTTTGGCGCTGTCTTTGTTACCTGTTTGTTGCTCGAAGTAACTTAATATACTGTCATTTACTTCTTGGCTTATATCTAACGGTTGCAAAAAGTAATTGTTAAAGTATGTAGTAGTTTTTGTAAATCCTGAAGTATTAAGATTTGTCGGTGAATTTAATTGCATATTTTAACCCCAATCGCTCCACTCTGACCAAGAATCATCGTCTGAAGTAGGAGTCCAAGGTTCAATATTTGGTCCTTCTGAAGAACTTTCGTAATAACCTTCCCTGCTAACATAATCTGAAGTATCCTGTTCTGTCCCAGTATAATTCCATACTTCCCCAGATTGACTATATACTGGGTTGCCGCTGCCATCTGTTAAATAACTTCCTACACCCGGAGAACTGGCAATGTCATCTGTATTTTGCCCAGGTGTTTTATTAAAGAAACTTAATAACCCGCCATTGTTTGACCCTTTTAATACACCCAGTTGATTTCCTTCATTATCTTCAAATACTTGTGTACCATCTTTATAAGTTGTTTTAACACTGACAAAGCCCTCTTCGTCCACTTCTTCTACACTGCTTACGACATTTTTCCATGGTTGTTGTGGGTCATATCCACCTGTGCCAGTCCAACTTCCTACCACATTTTTAATCTCGCCTGTTACTTTATCCCATCCTTGTACAATTGCACCAGACGCAGTATTCACGATAGGCTGTAGACCATTGTTTACTGCACGACCAATTGCAGAACCTGTCGAGGTAGCAATAGCTGCACTAACAGTTCTTCCAATTACACTGTCGCCTAAAAAGCTTTTATTTAATTGTGCATTAATTGCCTGTCCTGCAACCAAACCGCTGGCCACACCTGCTGTACCCGTTAATGTATTGGTAATTTGAGCACTAGTAGTTCCTCCTACTGTGTACACTAACCCTGTTTTTGGATCGGTTCTATACTGTGGCCCAGCTTGATTAATAGTTCCTCCATTAGCTGCTAAAGTTCTTGCATCAATTGGATTAGTATTAATATTTGTTGCATTGGATGCACGGCCCGGGAAAGTAGATAAAATACGATTGTTACTGTCTAAGGTTACCTGTGTTCCATCTTGATATGTATTAATAAAATACTTATTTCCCACTTCGTCAAATGTTGTTTGAGTAGATACTTTATTTTGTTCTATATTACTGGGATTGAAAGTCCCAGCCTGTGCTCCTAAAGTTGTAAAGGATGAAACAGCTCTTCCAAATGAATCAGTTAAAATTCCCGTCGCTGAACCTGTTGGTACTTGTAATGTAGATGCATTTACTGCAATTCTTCCTCCACTACTTGTTGAATCAAAAATGGATCCTGTTCTTACAAAATTAGTTGTAGCATTAATACCGGTCTGTATTCCGCGATTAACAAATGCCAGACCTTGATCAATAATATTAGATCCGCTATTAACTCCAGGAGCAGATGCAGCAATAAGACTACCACCATTTGCATCGGTTATTCTGGCTATTCCTGAGTTACCAATTTGGACTGGTGCAGCCGCAACTTGGCTGGTACTATTAGATCCTGTTGTTGGGAAAGCAAAAGGATTTCTTCCATTAAGAACTTGATTAGCTACTCCGCCAACTAATTGTCCTAAACTTGCACTTACTGCATTTTTAAAATTTACACCTTTTAGATTATTATATGTTTTGTATAGTGTTAATAAATTACTTAAAGGCCCACCTGCACCGTTTGTGCCATCTGGTTTTTTTAAATCTTTTGCTACTCCGTCTATAACACCTAAAATTCCTGCACTAGAGTAAAAATTAGTGGTACTTGTTGCCAATGGACTTGGACGATTATCGTAATGCAATAAGGTGAACCCATCGACTACTACTGGATCTACGTAGCCCGTAAAGTACTTTACAGTTTCATAATTAACTGTCATTGTATTAATTAAAATTCCGGTGCTTTCTGAACTGTCCAATTCTCCATGTCGCCATTGAGTAATAACTGGATTCACCAGCATATATTCGGTGAATCTTTTGTTATGCAAACTAAAAATTCGTATGTTACTAAGCAAAGAAGGTAAAGATTGATTTCTAGGACTAAAACCCCAGCCAACTTTGGATCTTAGATTATATCTATTCAACTGTCTATATGCCAATGGATCATAATCACTATCTCTAAAATAGTAAGTATAATAGTCATTCCAAAAATTAGTAACTACATCAGCAGCATCATCGTGAAAAGTTAGATTTACATTTTCATAATTAATTTTAGTAGTTAACACATTCTTTCTATTGTAAGCATTTAAAATTTTTGTGTCAATTTGAAACTTAGGAAGTTCGGCACGTTTTACCAACATACCAGTTTCAAAAAATTGATAACGTTCTGCAAAGCTTACAAGATTAGCAAAAATACCCTCGGCTTCCCTTACCGAAGGATCGAAATTAATTACTACATAATATAAAAAACTTTGTTTAGGTGCAAGACGAAAATTGTCTTCTAAAAACAATTTTGCAGCATGTTGATAGGGTTGAGTAGGATTATTGCCTAATGGTTTCAATCCCGAATTATATAAAGCAGCCATAAAATTATTTATCTAAAAAAAAGCCTGCTCTGCGCAGGCTTTTATTTTGGTAGTAGACTAATTAGCCTGTAATACCTCCGGCTGGATTAAATCTAGTAATACCAGGAGTACCAACACCAGCCCCAACTGTTTGGATTGCATTGTCGTAACGAATTGACATAGTAATGGTCATTGGATCATTTTCCGAATAACTTGCGTCACCGTAATTAACATCACTAAGGAAACAACCATACAAATCCCATTTTTCTAATACACCAGGATCGCCCTCGGCTAAATTATTTCCGTCTAACATCTCAATTGAGGCAGTAAATTTGTAATCAATGGCGCTACTTGCGCTGGCTTGTTCTAAGAAGTCAAATTGTTTTTGTAGTTGCTCACCAATAATTCTTGACACATTCCCGCCAGCATCATCTCTGACGACAACTTGACTAACTTGCCAACTTGGTCTGCCTGCAATATAAACTCTACTATTATATACTGGGATTTCAATCGGTTCCATTTGCACCTGAGGTCTAGCAAATGACATCAATTGTTTTGTTAATTCTGTAGTAGCAGAACCAGGAGCGCCAAAGTTTAGAAAAAACGCTCTAAAACGATACTTTAATTTTGGCATCAACAAGCCCTGGATCCCAGAGCTTTGATTTCCGCCTAACGGTACTGTGAATCTTTCTAACGACGATGCTGCCATATTATGCTCCTGTTCCTAAGGTTGAGGCTGAGGCTAAGTTTCCTCCTTGAATTTCACCAGGATTTTTCAATCTAATTGGAATGTAGATAAATTCAACGTCTTTTGTGGGTTGAACTGCTACATCTACATATAATTCATTTCTGGCAATACGTTCCGGAGTATTATTTGTTGTATCACATACTGCAAGATAATCTGTAATTCCACGCTTTGTAATCAAATCATTGAGCAAACTGTTAACAACTGTTAAAATTTGATTTCGTGTAATAGGATCATTTGGTTCAAAAATGAACGGTCTTGCAAGAACATTTAGTTGCTGTCTTAAATAATTAACCAATCTTGCCACATTAATTCTATCTAATGCACTTGGAGTAGCACTCAATGTCTTTTGTCCATATATTAGTAATCCATTTCCTGGTAAGAAAGTAAGAGGATTAATTTTATTAGTGTAAAGTACGTCTCTTAAACCTTGTTCGACCCCAATTGAAATAAACTGCCCACTGGTAGGTTGAATGTATCCAATTGCATTTAAATTGTCAATTAACCCCCTACGTGTTCCTGCAGGTGCAAACCATGGATAACTGATATTGTCACTCTTCAGCATGGCTCTTAATACTGCATGGCTTGCTGGAACCACAACTGCATTTCCACTTAAGTCGTTTGTTTGACCTTGTGGATAGTAAATTCCAACATAAGGACTTATAGTATTTAAACCATCCTCCCCCGTTTGAGTGACACTTTCAGAATTTGTTGCCCAAGCTTGAATATCTGTTCCTGTAGCCACTAGTCTTAACGGAGTGTCACCGATAATAAATGCAGTATTTTCTCTGTCTTCATTTAATGTAATCATATTGGGGATAAGTTCTGTATACCCAGGACACGAAATTAAATTAAACTGATTTGCGTCTTCTCTTAATGCACTACTTGAATCAATTGATGCTTTAAGAGCAGCAACAACTACTCCTCTTGGTGCTTTTCTACCAAAATTTGGAACTCCCGACACATCAAAACCACTTACACTGATCCACGCATTTTTCTGTGCAGGTAAACTTTCATTGGGATATGCCGCAGCATTAAAGTAATTAGTTCTAAATTCTTTTACATTATATCCACTGGCTCTGGTATTCCACAATAACATTCCTCTTGGATATAGTTGTGGATCCGGTACATCTAAATCAACATAGTTGCTGGTTAACAAACTTGTGATACTTGGAATAGTGTCTATAGCAGGATCAACACTTCCACTAGTAGCCCAGCGTGCATCTCCAAATATGATACCATTTTGACTTACAGCATCTGTATTATCTATTAGCACCCATTGGTCGATACCGTTTACATTCTGATAACGATATAATTTTGGATAATTTTCTAAGTCGCTGGTATCTAACCAAAGATCACCGTATACTAATGCAGTTCCATCGTCTTGAGTAGTCGGTTCTTCCGTCGATAAAATTACACCAGTTGGGTTAGTTTGCGATAAGTTATACCCACGAATATCATTTGTGAGATTTTGATATCCTAACCATGCAGTACCATTACTTACCATGATATCCACCCTGCTTGGAGTGTTATAATACCATAATGTTGTGTTTGCAGGTGCAACATAAGGTTGAGTAGCTTTTGGAGTGTAAGTTTTTTCTTCTAATGGTTCCCAATTGGTTCCGTATAAACCTGCATCCCCCACTGTGGGTGTTGCGTAAACATTTGTGGCTGCACTATTAATACCGATGTTAGCCAATGGAGTTCCTGCACCGTCCACTAACAATAAATCTCCGCCAGTTTGATGCACCAATGTCATTGCACCAGTTGTACTTAAGTTTGCAGTCACATACGGAATATTAGCAGCAGCCACAGCCTGAATAAATCCATTAACTGTTGCACTAGAAATCGTAACAGTATACGATGTCAAATTTGATAATGTTAAATTGGCTCTGGTTGTAACTGTAAAAGTTGCACCTATATTGGCAGCACTTGGGCTAGTTGTATTACCAGTGATTGTAGTTGTTCCGGTGTTTTTTCTACGCCAAATGTAGTTAGCCAATACGCTGTTACCATAAGGATCATATTGGTTAAACACGATGCCTTCATTAATATTTGCTCCGCCCCCAGTGGGATCGAGACCAAAAGTTGCTGCAAAAATGTTAGCGTAACCATTAACACTTAGTGTATCCCAAGTTACAGAAGTAGAATCGAACTCTTTTACAACCATGTTCATACCACTTCTATTAGCAGTAGCGATTTGCCATACACTGCCCGACGGCTTACCAACAAATGCATTACCTTGCCAACTTGGCACATTAGTATAGGGTGCAATACTGGTAGCTGCAGCAGGATATGCTCCAGCTGTAATTCCTAAATCAGTTAATGTGCTACCTGATACATTTTGTATGTTGGCCACATTACCGGTTGCTGCACTGTTAGCACTGATTACTAACTGATTGTTTGCTATTCTTGCTAAGATTCCAGCTACTGCAGCACTATTAATGGTATCTCTAACTGTGGTTAAATCTGCCCCGCCCGAAATAATAATAGACGAGCCATTAATTGTAATTGTACCACCAGTACTGATTGTAGGATTTGTAACTGTACCGGTTACTGATGGAATTCCAATTTGCCATGAAGCATTGCCCACTTGTTGCCAGGTGTTATCATAAATTTTGTAGAATACTGGGTTGTAGGGGTCATAAGCATTTACTGCATAATCACCTATTGAACCAAAGTTAACATTTGGTGTAAAGTTATCAGCTGCTAAAAAATCTGTACTTGTAATAACGCTAGGATTTCTTGTTACCCAATTTTGGGTAGCACTGTTCCATTCTGCAATGCCCCATCTACTAGAAGCCACATCTAACCAAATATTTCCATTGCTGGGATTAGCTAACGGGCGTACCGTAGTTCCTTCGAGTGCGCTTAAATCTACATCTGCACGTTGTACATAAATTCTGTTACTGACACCAAGTGCACTATAAGCAGCCAATAAACCATATTCGTTTTGTTCGTCGCCGTTGATAGCTGCACCGCCTGCAGTAGTTTCGAAAATTGGATAACCAAAAGTAGTGCTTAAATCACGTTGACTAGTAATTGTATATACTCTGCCTGCATTTTCTTTAAGCGTGCCAGCAGCAAAAGCAGACCCGCCTGGAGCTAATTTGTTTTCAGCCGTTACTAATAGCACATAAGCAACCGATCCTGTAGCAGCTGGCGCGTAATTACTTTCATCAATAACTGTAACTTGTACACCTGGAGAAGTTAAAGCCATATTATTCTTCCTCTATCGTTTAAGATATTTATCGAAACTTGGAAAAAAAGGCTTATTGCACTACCTTTGCAAAGGTTTACTTAATGACGACGGTAAATAATTCTATGCCCAGACCACTATGTGCTGTATGTAACTGTATTCCTGCTGCAGTAAATTACATAAAAAATGACGCTTACCATTATAGGAAATTATGCGATAGTTGTATACGTAAAGGTAAAAGACTAAAACCAAAACCTCCTGCATGGTTTAAATCTGGTTATAGAAAAAAGCCGCATTGTGAAAAATGCGGCTACATTGCAAAGTTTCCCGACAAACAGTTAACAGTGTATCACGTAGATGGAAATTTAAAAAATACGGTATCGGTCAATCTTAAATCTGTTTGTCTAAATTGTAGAGTAGAAATAGCAAATAGTACATTGTCGTGGCGGGAAAGTCCAATTACACCAGATTTTTAAGTTCGTCATATAAATCTTGAATTGATCCATTGTTTTCGATTATGCGGTCAAAATCTGTTGCGGCCCAACTATATTCACTTGCATGAATTTCAGGCCAATCTTGCTTCATAGCCTCTGGATGAAATCTTGCAGTTTTAAACCATTCAGGATCTGGACCGCGAACAATTCTAATTACTCGTCCACCTGCTGATCGAATTGCTGCGATTTCATTGGGGAATCTACAATCACTGATTACCACGTTGTCTTGAGCTTGTCTCAGTTTGTTTTCTAAACTTGCGATCCAAATTGCATCATGAAATCCTTGACGACATACTTCTGTGCCCCAAAGTTGTAGTATTAATCGAGGAGTTAGTTCGGGCATATTTAATCGCTGGCTCCACCACGGGTCTATTTGTTCACGCCATTCTCTGGCGTGTTTTGTGCGACCTTCTAATAGATCACGATCCCAACCAAACACTGCTGCCACCGCGTCTTTTAATGTAGCAGCAAAACTATCTCTACGGAATTCATGAAAATTTACAAGATAATCCGCGGCGGTATCCTTGCCACATCCTATGAGACCCACAAGCCCGATAATCATTATCTAAAAACCCTTTTTACTATAATAGCAGAATAAAAATTTTTATACAATATTATTGAAAAAATCAGTAAACAAATCGTCTTGTGTCTTAAAACATTTCATACCTTTTTTAGAATTTTCACTTAAAGTTATAATCCTTAGATTTGTCCAATGTCCAATGATGTAAGGAGGGATATTATCTATAAATCCTTGCTGTATACTAAAAATATGATCTAAAGCATTTTTTGATCTATCGATCCTTAATGGATTTATCTTATCAAAGTGATTTTTCCAACTTTGTTCTGTGAAATACCAAACTGAATCATAATACAGTTTACGCAAACTTCTCAAATGTTTAGGCGTTGCACCTTTTTCTATTTTTAATTTAGAGATTTTATTGCGCACGCTTAAGGATTTTGCAGGATTGTCAACTCCATATTTCTTCATCCATGTGATTTTGGATTTATTATAAATTGTTTTAGAATCACGTTTAGATCTATCAATTGTAATTCGTCCCGACGTTAAACCTGTAGAAAATTTTTCATTCGCCAATTTAGATTTTTCTTGATCCTTTTTCCTCCAATGATTTCCATTTGATAAAACTTTACTGAGTACATTGCCTATGTCCCTGTTTTTTGCATCAACGGAGGAATATTTGTCATATTTTTTCTCTCGCCATTTTAAAAACTCCTTTGTAACAGGGCAAACGGGTCGTTTATAGATATCATTTAGAATGTGCCAAACCCTTTGTTTTGGTGCAGCATCATCAGGTAAAAAAGAAGTAAGTTGTAATATTTCATCCCAAATCTTTGGATGCGTTTTATACAAATACCTAGTAGCAGATTTATTGTAAGAATGGTCGTTAGATATAATTTCTAATAGTATTTCTTTCATACTATTATTTATTACGCTGACGTGGGATATCGGTTTAGCCTATGCACCATGTTAACGGTTGACTGCCATCAACATAATTTTTCAGATCTTCTTCCAATTTTTCCATTTCGGCTTGTGCTTCTTGCAGTAATGCCGTACCATTCAATTGCGTTCCAGCTTGCGGGCCTGCAATACTTGCAAATTTGCCACGTGCCTGTCCTAATATGCTTTTACAAAATGCTAACGCATATTCCTGTAACCAAGGATAAACTTGAGGGTCACTTAGTAACATACTGTCCGGTTTATAATTAAAAATCCAAAGCAGTACGCTTTCGGTATTATTAAGTCCGTCAACTTCAGGACTCCAAATTTGTGTTTGACTTAAACCGAATCCTGTCACACTTGCTGCACCCAACGACTGGGTTGCTTGTAGTGTAATTACCGTATTAGTGTTATTAACAGACACCACAGTATATTGACCACTATATCCACTAACTGGACAATTTTGAATATACAAACTATTTCCCGCTGCTATTACTACAGGCTGTCCCAATGTAATAGTAATGGTGCTACCAATTGCTGTTCCCGAAGCGGTTAAGCTATTAATGGTAAAATACGTGTGTCCATATTCGGGCATTTTTCTTACAAGAGTAAGTTTTTTAGTTACACGATTCCATGTGTAGTTCATATACCCACCAAACATGGTCATAGCCAGTTCTTGATATTGAGTGAACAATTCGTAGTTTAATAATCCGCCAACTCTACCAGCCACTAACATATAAGTGTTTAAATATCCCGAAGCGAAAGGTTCAAATTGACTGGCTGTTGTGCCTGTGGTGCTACCTATACCTCTACGAAAAATTTGTCTAACTTCCATAATATAATTCGGAAGAATATATTCTTGCACTTCGGGCAACAGATCTAAAAACGCATAACTTTCCTCGACTGCGTTTTGTGCTTTTTGTCTATATTTTGTTAATGCTTGCTTAATTGCAAGTTCATAATGCTCTTTGTCCAATTCAACATCAACAATTTGGTCACCTAATCGTAACCTAATATAGTCTATCATTTCATTGCGCAGTTGGTTCAGCGTTTGGATATTTCCTGCTGCTGCAATTGCACTGTCCTGACTAATAGGGCCAGGCCCCCCAAGATTATAAGTTCTCAGACTTAGATCATTTTGTAAATTGGGTTGAATGGTGACGTTTGCTGTAGTCATAAAAAAGTCCTGTTAACCATATTTAGCTAACAGGATCGAGTTTAAGCAACCTTTAGTAACACAATGTCTGTGCTGATTCTGCCATTAAGTTTTGTTTCAGTTGCTTTAATGTCGTCCAAAAACTTACGCAAAACAATTTTCCCAGCTTTGGAAAACTCTCTAAGTTTTTCTTCGGGCTTGCGTAAAGTCTTACTCACACTTCGATCTGTGTCGAAATTTTCAATACTGGTACCTTTGATACTGAGTTGACTATGCCCGGCTGCTACATATTTGCCCAATTTTCTTGTTTTGATATTATAGATCCAAAGTTCATTTGCTCCAACAATTTCCGCCGGATTAACGCTGACTAATTTAAGTTCTTTAAACTCTTTGGCGTATTTTAGTTTTGAAACTAACTTCTCTTTGGTGGGTGCTTTTTTGACTCGGGCTTTTTTAGTAGCTTGTTTAACTTTACGATATTCATCCACTGCCAACAGCATTAAATCTAGCCATGCAATGATTCTTTTGAAATCTGCTACTTTGTAGTGTTTATACGCTTCAGTTAACTGTGCATCTTTTTTAGATTGCGCAAGCTCTAGTTCAAATTTTCTTGCAACAAACAGATCTTGATATTTAGGCAATTGTGCCTGTATTACCTTATTTGCAGTTAGAAAATCATAAGGCTTAAAATTTACTTTTTTGTTTTTGATAACATCATCAAAAATGCCTTCAATTTCCCCCAACAGTTCAGACGTTCGTTCGGCCATTCTGTCTTGAATATTAGGCTTGTGATCTTCTCTGTCGTCTTTAACTACTGCGGTAACACATTCTCCTGTATCATTACTGATTGCCTTAGACACAGACTTTACTATGAAATCGACGTGTGCAGATTTAAACGGCATTCCTGCACGATGTGCCATGACCAAACTACACACTGTCATGGGTATGCTACGGTCTGCGGCACGTTTAAACGCTTTGGACTGCTCTTGAGTAAACAGTCCAGATTTTTCTGTCCAATCCTCTACATATTTTTTAGTGTCTTTTTGATTATAATAATAGTTGTAATAAAAAAAACTTTTTCGCAGTAAATGATCAAAATCTTCTTCGGACCAGTCTTTTGCTTCAGCCGGCCATTCGGGTTCTCCGCCGGTGTATTTTTCATCCGCAAACAAGGGATTACGAACACGGGGAGGTTTAGTCTTAATCTTAATTCCGGCAACTGTTGGCATGTCAATGATCCTTCATTAAATGAGCCAATAACAAATACTGTTCTAAATTAATTATAGATTCTTCAAAAAGTTGAGCAGCATGCGCATATTCTGCAGAAATTTTTTGGGTTCTGTTACAAGGTACCCAAAGCTTATTGGCATTACGATGTGCAATTGTAACAGAATTGTACATTTTTTGCAAGTCTATTTTGGCTCGGCCGACGGGAAATGCCGCAATTTTGTCGCGGCAATCATACATTCTTGCTACGCAATTTAGCATATCAGTCATATTACATTATATAGCTTAGGAATTTAATTGTCAATCTAGCCATAAATATGTAATATTGGATTAGCATATGCCCAGATTAAGTATGTGGCGTGAAAACCACACCAATGATTATAAATTTTTTGACAAACTTATTTCCGAGCAGTTCACTGTAGGGGGTACGGGTATACTGCTACACAAATACGTCGGAACAGTGCCTCAAGCCAATTCTTATGTGATTGCCAATTCGACTACTACAGGCAACACTTTGTATTTTGGTAACGTGGCTCCATTCGAAGTAGGTCAAACTGTTCAAGGAGTAGGACTTGGTGCCAACTCTGTGATAATTTCTTCTAACTTGTCTGCTAACAGTATTTCATTGAGCAGTAATGTAACTTCAACAATTAGTTCAGGACAAGCAGTTACAGTATTCTGGAAGGACAACACCACTCCTGAATATCAAAATCAAAGTGCAACAAATATACAAGACTTACTATTTTTAGAAAATCGAGACAGGAAATATGATAGTTCTGTTTACACTCTTCGAGGAATTTATACTGTCACTGATAATGATTTCGATTTGCAACAGTTTGGCATTTTTTTAAGCGCCGACACTATATACATGACTTTTCATCTAAATGACATTGTAGCAATTTTAGGTAGAAAAATTATGTCAGGTGATGTATTAGAATTACAACATCGAAAAGATTACTATCCATTAAATGCAGATGTCCCTGCACTGTTAAAAAGATATTACGTAGTACAAGATGTTACTTTTGCAGCTGAAGGATTTAGTCAAACTTGGTGGCCTCATTTATTACGTGTCAAAATGACCCCGTTAGTGGACAGTCAAGAATTCAAAGACATTATAAATCAAATTACTGGCGTTGACAGTCAAGGAAATGTTACACCATTGGCAAATTATATTAGTACCTTAGATAAACTATTAGACATAAACGATGCCATAATCAGGCAAGCAGAAGTAGATGTGCCAAAAAGTGGCACAGACATCGATCCCCTTTATATCGAACCTATTAATCCCGACGGCAGCCCAGGTGATCCTACTGGCTTACAAGTAGATATGACACAAATGACTGTGGATTCATCTCTTAATTTTGCAGCAACACAGGCCACTACACCTGACACTTCTGTGCCCAGTTATGGCGGTGGGGACGGCATTCCTCCAAATGGATGGCCTGCAACAGCAGGAACCAGTTTCCCATCCAATCCAAGTATAGGAGATTTTGTTCTCAGAACGGATTATACCCCTAATAGACTATTCAGATTCAACGGTACAAGATGGGTCAAAATCGAAGACAATGTAAGAACTGATCTTACTCCTGGTCCTAATAATCGTACTCAACGCAGTATATTTGTAAATAATACACAAACATTTGTTGATGATGAAGGTCGTACACAACCTGTTCGCCAAAGTCTCAGTAAAGCTTTGACCCCAAAGGCAGATAATTAATGAGTCTACAGCAATTTTTTTATGACCAACAAATACGTAGATATATCATTCAATTTATAAGAATGGTATCAAATTTTCAAGTTGAATTCGGCCGAGATCGCAATGGAATCACTGCACTACAACGTGTACCTGTGATCTATGGAGATAGCAGTAGGCAAGTATCATCCATACTTAAAGAAAACAGTGAAAATGTAATGAACAGTGTGCCTGCAATGGCAGTGTACGTCAGCGGGCTAACATATGATCGTGCAAGGTTGCAAAATCCCAGTTATGTTGGAAAGTTAAACATTAGAGAAAGATATTACGATACCGCAACTGGATCATACAGCACTACCCAGGGAGATATTCTAACTGTTGATAGATTAATGCCTGTTCCATACAAATTAACGTTGAAATTAGATATATGGACCAGTAATACTGAACAAAAATTACAATTGCTAGAACAGCTATGCATACTATTCAATCCTGCTTTAGAAATACAAAGCACAGATAACTATATCGATTGGACCAGCATATCTTATGTGTTACTAACAGATGTACAATGGAGTTCAAGAACTGTACCCCTGGGTACAGAAAATCCAATTGATGTAGCTTCATTGACATTTGAATTGCCTATTTTTATTAGTGCTCCTGCGTTGGTCAGAAAATTGGGAGTTATTCAACGAATAATTGCCAATGTTTTTGATGGATCAGGTAATCTGGCAGATTCAATTTACGACGAATCTAAATTGTTAAGCAGACAATATTATACTCCACTAAACTATGGAGTTATATTATTAGAAAATGAACTAAGACTTGTAAAATACAATCAACCTGTACAGGATGCTTTTGGACAACAAATAGTTAAAGAATTGGTTGCGAACGTTTCGGCTAATACATCTATTATTTTAACTGATACCGACGACATTCAAGCCAACATGCGAATTTCAGGCCTTAGCATAGCCAGTAACGTCGATCCAACAATTACCACAGTTCCCAATTGTGTTGTACTACAAGTTCGGGGAGATACAGTATTGGCCAGTAATGTTATAACTGGTAACATAGGTGACAAGATTGTGTTTACTGCTACAACTACTAAAACCGGAGCCAGTGAAGCGTGGAGAGATTTAATCAATGTCTACGGAAATTTAGTAAACGGTATTAGCAGTATTACATTAGAATTAGACGACGGCAACGAAGTAGTAGGCACCGTAGCATACAACCCTGTAGATGATACCAGTTTATTATGGACTCCCGATATAGATAGCATACCTACAAATACATTGGAACCGGTGAATGCAATCATTGATCCATTAAGTAGTAGACCTAATAGAGATCTACAAGATTTGGCTATAAACACTCGATATCTTTTAGTCAATGATTACGTAACTGCTTCGGGCGCACAAGCAGTTTATAATTGGATGGGTATAGACGACACTCCATTAGAAGCATATGCCAATGATATTATCGAATTTAACGGACAGCACTGGTCAGTGGTGTTCGACTCAAGATACGAAACACAAACTCAATACGTAACTAACCTTACTACTGGTGTACAGTACCGATGGAACGGGTCTGTTTGGATCAAAAGTTATGAAGGGTATTACCCGTCAGGAAAATGGTTACTGACAATCTAATATTAGGCTGTGGTGCTTTAATTCTATGTAGCAAAACCAAAAGGTATTTGTTTTTACTAAGAAGTAATGGCAAGTTTGCTGACACTTGGGGGTTAGTTGGTGGTAAAATAGAACCCGAAGAATCTATTATGGCAGGATTACACCGGGAAATCAATGAAGAACTGGGTGGAGCAATTTATCAAGCTAAAATAATTCCTATAGAAAAATATACCAGCTCAAATGAAAAATTTATATATCATACTTTTTTAATCAAAGTTGACGAAGAATTTGTGCCTGAACTTAACGATGAGCATAAAGGATATTGCTGGGTAGGTTTAGATGATTATCCCCAACCGTTACACCCAGGTATTGTAAGAATTTTAACTAACGCAAATATACGACAAAAAATCGATACAATACAAAATCTTAAAGATTGAAAACTAAACTGGTTCTTGGTTCTTTACTACCATTGGGCCTAACTTCGTGATATAACCAGGAAGGCCACATCAACAATAATCCCGGTTAAGGCTTATACTGAGTTTCTTGCAACGAATACCAGTTAGTAGGATCTTTGACTGCATACATATAGTCAAAAAAATCTTTAAAAGGTTGATTGGGATAAAAAACAATAGGACTACTACCTTCAGGAGTTTTTAAATAAAAAATTCCGCTAATACTGCATTGACTATGAGCATGCTTGGGATGACTGCTGCCTTCTTTAAAACTATTGGCAAACAAATATGGTCGCCAATTAACTGCTTGTTCATCGTAGCCCATCAGACTTAAAAATTCTTTACCTTTGTTTAATATAAATTCACCGAAGTCTTTAAAAGCCGATTCGTAATACAAATTTCGAGTGCCATAAGTAGTTCTACCATTATAGTAAAAACTGGTATTTAAATGTCCGTCCAGTTGTTCGAAGGTGGTATCCATGGTGTTAATCATAGGACTGACCCATTCAGGATGAAAACTTCTACCGATAACAGAAGGAAACCAATGATCTAGATCCATATTAACTCTTGTTAAAAAATAGTTGAATGCTTAATCTGGGAAATTCTGCTGCAAGTGTTACCATCGATGTACTATGCCATAGGGGAGGCACAAACCAAATAGCTGTATTAGGATGTGGAAATACCCATCCTTGGCCAAGTTCAGCATGATCGTATAAAAACATTCCGCCCCAATTCCAATTCCAGTGATCATTTATATAAATTGTGCTGCTTAATCTTGGGGTAGTACCGCTTTCGTCGTGATGCCAATTAATTTGACTGCCAGGTAACCAGATGTGCATAAACACTGTTAAGTTTTGATAGTCTTTAAATATCGGATCAACTGCACAATACTTGTCAATAAAATACTGCCTGTATTCCTCCAATGGCAAAATTAACACTGGACTATAACTGCCCGATTCTAATCCTGCTCCCCATCTTCCCATATTATTAACTTCAAATGCGGGAGTGCCCTTAGCGTTTTCGTATTTTTGTTTAAGGCTTTGTAATACATCTGGTTCTAAAAAATTTGATAAACGATTTATAATCATTTTAATACTCAGTGGTTAGAAAAAACAATTGAAACAATCTCCCGCTTTCTTTATCAGTACCAAAATAATCCATACTATTATGAAATAAATCGCTGTGATAAAGAACTAATCTATTATACCTATTACCTATTACATCACACAATTCCCATTTGGTCATGTCTTGACTTTCATATTCGGGTAACTCGGATGCTCGTGTTGCCCCTGTGCGTTTATATCTATAAATTCCAGTTCCACCGCTTAATGGTGCATCTGGAGTTAAATAAATTAATCCTGCCCAAGTATTAAAATGATCAGTATGAATCCAACTGCGATCTCTGCTTGTTGCTAATTCAAACGAACCTGTCAGACCATCACGATCATTCCAATTAGTAATTTCGCCTGCTGCATTGTATAAAATCTGGCTTAGTGACACTTTAGTAGATTCATTTAAAAATGATCTTGTTCTTAGCCCTGGAAATTTTTCCCAGTGTTTGAATTCTTGTTGCAAAGCAAATTGTCTAACCCCGTCGGGGTTACTGTAGAAATCGTCGATTACAATTGTTTGAATTCTCATGATTAATATTGTGTGTCAAAGAAAAATACTTGAAATAATCTTGCATCCTGCGCTGTGCTACCAAAATAATCCAAACTACTGTGATATAAATCTCCCCGATACATTACTAATCTGTTATATCTGTTGGCTATAGTGTCAACTTTTTCCCATTTAGTCATATCCTGTGGATCATATGATTCATTATTCATTTCTGCAGAAGTCATTGCACGATTTTTTTTGTATAGAAATATTCCAGTGCCACCAGTAACTGGAGCATCTGGAGTTAAATAACATACTGCAGCCCATTTATTAAAATGATCTGTATGAATCCAACTACGATCACTGGCATAGGTCAATTGAAACGATCCAGTATATCCGTGATCATTATACCAATTAGTAACTTCCCCTCCTGCATACCATACAATCGTTTGTATGGTTTCTTGTATGTCTGAAGTTAAAAAACTTCGTGTTCTTGCACCAGGAAAATTCCCAGTTACATCGTATTTTTGTTGTAATGCAAATTCACGGATTGCGTCAGGATCACCGTAAAAATCATCTGTTATAATTAGATTAGTTCTCATATTATGGACAATTGATAACTGTATTTACTGTTTTGACTCTGCGATGAATTTTTCTATTACATCTTCTATTCTTTGAAAAGCAGTTTTTTCCCAATAGGGTCGTGCTAATTCGTAATTCTCTAATACATAAGGCATCATGTCATCATACATGTCAGGATGTAACTGTTCAATAATTCTATCAAATTCTTCTATAGTTTGAAATTGCAATATACCTTTTGGATTAAAATATTTGTCGACATTGTGACAACCAAAATAGATTGGCACTGTGTAAGTTTTAAAACAGTCTAATAATTTTTCAGTAAACATATTAGGCATGTCCTGATTTTCACAAGCAATATTAAATTTTGCATTTGCAAAAAACGGATCTTTACTGGGAACCAGTGGCGGACTACGATGAAATAGATATTCAAAATCTCCAATAACTTTTTTATGCCTTAGCCTGTTTAATATCTTAAACCGCATTCTGTAAGGAGCACCATTAATTTTACTGCTCATCAAAAAACTAATTTGATTTCGTTTTTTTATTTCGATATTGTTACTGATCCAACTGCCTACTGCACAAAATTCTTGTGAGTTGTCTAATTCTAATATTCTGGGATCATATGATAATATTAAATCAAATTTATGCTGATTTTCTACTACCATACCATAAAATCTTATGTACAGATTAGGAGGTTCACTTTGTACCAATACGTTAATGTCTGCTTCGGGGTCTGCGTTAACATTGTCAAAGCAGACAGAAACTCGTTGAGGGAAACTTCTTGTAAAATCGTAAGGATGTTTTTGCCCATATGCAGGCATATAGCCAATTCTTTTAACAGGATGCATTAATATTTCATCCATTTCCCAGTAACACCCGATTGGCCGTGTACATCCCATGGCACAATTACAACATCGTCTAATAGATTAAAAAGTCTTAAAAAGTAATACAAACTATATTCAACATCTTGATAATAAAATTTTGCATGTTTCATACTACTCTGAGCACATGCAAACATTAGTGCTTCATAATGATCAAGTCTGTCTCTATGTAAGCCATGTGCTACAGTATAAGTCCCAGTTAGTTCGCCGTTGACTAGTAAATCTTTGGGCAATTGTTCTTCAGTTAAAAAGTCAATATGTTGCCCCGACCACGACATCGGAGTCTTTAAGAAAAATTTTCCAACATTTTGTTGATTGTATTGTGATAAATTAAATGTTTCGTCAAAAAAATATCTACCGCATAATTTAGTAATGAAATCGTATTGTTTTAATGTAGATTTATAATGCTTAAAAAACTCTAAAATCATTAAGCATTCGCAATATGACTTATTAGGATACGTTCGAACCGTATCAGCAATTTCTGAATTAATTTGTTCTAACTTATAATAATGTAAGTTAGGAATTTGATATAGTTCTGCAAAATGAGTTACACTGCTGTCTATTAGATAAACATCTGCGTGAGGATCTAAACTATGGCAACTTTGTAACGTTCGAATCGTCTGTTCCAATCGTTCTCTAGTAGAAAACACAGTCCTGGATTTAGTACCTTTGAATGGTTTACTTTGATCCAGTTCTATGCTGCTAGTGACAAAAAACGCATGTTTCATATGCGCCGAACTCTGTCGATCGAATTACTAAACACAATAGCAGCATTGCTAAAATTACTGGTTCTACATACTAATCCGCCACATCTGGCCAGTGTCATCGCTTCCATAAAACTTTCTTGCCAAAACTTTTTTTGGAAAAACATATCATATTCCCATGACCATTGCCATCGTTCTGTTATTTGTTCATTGGGCAATCTAAGTAAGTAAGGATAATATCGAATCAAATGAGAATACTTTTGCTCCATTTTAACGAGACTTTCTACATTGTCTGTAGCAACGTAGATACCATCATATAATCCTGTAGCTAACTCTTCGTCGACTGCATTACAGTAATCTTCAAAAGTTACATTCCCAACATTGGCGTGTACCGACATGGATGTCATTCTGACATGCACACCCAAAGTTTTTTTACCAATGTTAACCAGATTACAAAGATTGTCCACGCGGGTTCGGATTTCGTTTTGTATATGAAATTTACCTAACACGCGACGATATTCATTAAGCATAGGACTGTACTCAATGGGATCTTCATTGGTATACATTTTTCCAAATGGTAAGTATCCATGAAATTCATATGTCCTATCTACGTGCTGATCTAATACGTAACTCATAATATGATCATATGGCCGAGCAATACCATAATTTTCCATATTAGTTCTGTTTCGAACAATATGATCTACTGCTTCTTGTAAATATTCGTCATTGTTGGTATTTTCCTCGAATGGACTTAAAGTTAAAAACGCATTATCAAACTCTATGCGTTGTTCTGCCAGTGGAATAATTCCACACTGTAAAAATCTACTAAAAGGGCCACCGCCGGGCATTACAAATACATAGTTTTTCATTTGATTTCTTTCATCCAATACGCAATCATTTCGTCTAACATAGATTCAAAGGTATATTTCGGAGTCCAACCTAATTGTTGGCGTATGTCTGTGCTGTCGCCTCTGAGGTATTTTAATTCTTCGGGTCGCAAAAATTTTTGATTTTGCATTACATAATCTTCATAGTTCAAGTTTAAACTATTAAAAACATATTGACATAATTCTCTTACTGTATGACTTTCACCGGTGGCGACAACCCAATCACGGGCAGTGTCATGATTTAACAGTAAATGCATTGCACGAACATAATCATAACTATGCCCCCAATCTCGACTGCTGTCTAAATTACCTAATTCCAATCGATCAGTCAATCCTCTGCGAATTTCCACTGCAGTTTTAACTACTTTATTAGTAACAAAGTTTGTACCTCTACGTGGACTTTCATGATTAAACAATATACCATTACAAGCATGTAATTTATATGCATCACGATAGTGCCTTGTTAGATTAAATCCCATTACTTTGCTACAACCATAGGGACTGACTGGAGTCATCGGAGTAGTTAATCTCTGTACCCCATCTGTGTCTATACTATTACCAAACATTTCGCTGCTGCTGGCTTGATAGAATCGAGCCGTCGGACAAAATTGTCTGTACGATTCTAGCATGTTTAACACACCTAAACTATTTGTTTTAATAGTAAAAGCGGGCATGTCAAAACTAATTCTGACATGACTCATTGCAGCCAAATTATAAATTTCGTCAGGCTGAACTTCTGTAATTACTTTTGCAATGCTCCACTCGTCTGTCAAATCGCCATATATTCTTGTTATATTATCGTTTACGTGTTGCAATCTACTGCTCTGATTTTCTGGTACGCTGTGTCTACGAACAATACCATAAACATCATATCCAAGTTCTAATAGATATTCTGTTAAATAACTACCATCTTGACCGGTAATACCTGTAATTAACGCTTTCTTCTTCATATTAAATTTTTAAAAAGTTTCTTTTGACTTAAATCTGCATAGTTGTCCCACCCGCCACAGTCTGGATTATCTTCAGGAACTTGATCCATTAACATAATTCCTCGGGCTGCATCCTCAGGAGTCATGTACATGTGCCATCCACAAATGTCTCCGTCGTCTTCCCATTGACTAACTGAAAGGTCTCTTCCGTCATATCTTGCCTTATCCAACCATTGATAAGCTTCATAATCATCCGTTAATATCATGCCGCCGCGGCCAATTGGTACACGTTTTTTAATTTGAAAGCTACAAACATGCAAACCTCCCCGATACATGCCCCGACGCCATCTTGTAGCCGCATCCCAAATATCATATGGTCGTAATTGATACATTCCCGACCATTCCTCCTGCCTGAACACAGGTGTACATCCGGCATGCATAATGTTCATTGGAATGCTTTGATAGGTGTGTTTTGGAATTTCAATCTGGCCGCTGGCTTGTACATATTTTAAGCATAAAAATACACCATTTGTACAACAGTCCACTGCCACAGCATATCGTGATCCTGCGAACTCTGCTACTTTACGTTCAAAAATACCAACAACATCGCGGGGATCTGACCACTCATATCCTAATTGTCGGACTTGCTCGAGTTCGGGTCTTTGAAAATTTGTGGGTAATCGACCACTGGGCCAACTATTAAATTTTGTCATTATACTTGTATCCCAATTTTTCTGCGTATTCATATGCCTTACTGCTTGCTCTTTTACGTATTGGCTTGGCTGGATTTCCTGCATATACTGTCCAAGGTTCTGTATTTTCTTTAAGCAAACTGTTAGCACCTAACACACTGCCTTCAGCCATTACAACCCCAGGCAAAATTACACTATTAGCCAATGCTCCGCTAAATCTTCGTAAGGTTATCGGTTGTAAGAGTTGTTTATCTTTGTACTCTTGCGGAATTAAAGGACCTATTAATCCGTCACCATAAAACATTTCACTGCCACAAATATATCTCGATCCAACACTAAGAAAGCAAAAATCCTCTATGTATAACCCAGTGTCTTTGCCACCAATTGCTGCAACATGCGGACTAATGTGTACATAGTCACCAATATGTAATCGTGTACTGCAATAGAAAAAAGCATCTATAGCAACATGATTACCGATTTGACACAGATTGGGTCTTGTAATTTCTGCTAAAGGACTAATTATAACATCTTTACCTACTATCATAATATTATTTTAGTTTTGGTCCTAATACCCACGTAGTTAAAGTTTTTCTTAATCCCCATGTAACTGGACAAACTTTATGTAGTAAAAATGATGGAAATAGTAAAACGCTGCCTTTAGTCATTCCAATTTGGACAGGTGCTCTTTCCATGCTCATATTAATTTGAAATTGACCACCACCAAAGTCTACTTCAGGCTGTGTCAATAATATAACTACTGTTAATTTTCTAAAGTATTCATTGATTCTATAATCATATACTGTAGGAACATCAAATGCTAAATCCATATGAAAGTCATGATGGCCTCCTTGACTGTATTCTGCGTATTGAATGTAAGGAATACCTGTTAATTCTAAATTAAAGGTATAATCATTGTGCCGTTCAACTGCAGCATTTAATCTATCATAGATCCACTGGGTGTCAGGAGATGGCATATCAATCCATCCAGTTCTTGCCTGTCTCGTGGAATAATCTGGATTAGATTCAAACAGCCCACCTTGAGAAATATTTAATTTTGAACAATAATCTGCAATCCAATCAATTTCTTCGCCGTTAAAAACAAAATTATCTACAACACGACTTGTAGAAAACAATTGTTTCCATAACGGAACATTTGATAATTTAGTCATTTAAATAAAAACCTTGTCGTTGTGTTGTCCTGTATAAGGGCCTGTTTTATATTCGTACACCACTGTGTCATCTTCTAATATTTCATAAGTATGACCACCTTCGAATGTCATACTGCAATCGCCTGCACGAATAATTTGAGATTCTAAAAATTTACCGTCTATGTCGTAGAATTTACATTCTACACTGCCCTGTATTACTACCCAACTTTCCTGTGCAATTATACAGGGTCTTGTGGTATTTTTCCAAATATGTTGGTGAGGACGAAATGTTTGTCCTTTTTTCATTTTCAGTGTTGCTAATTGTAAAAATTGATGATCTTCGGCTACATTGGTTCTTTCTGTTATTTCGGCATAACGATTTACTAAGTGGCAAAGAATTAACGGATTTGATTTACTATAAATTTTATACATGATAAAAATTTTGCCTTGCTATTTTTTGAATCCAATCTTCAAATTTGTCGTGAACAACTTCATCGCTGAAATTTTGTTCTGCCCATGATCTACATGTTTGTGGATCTAACTCATGCACTCTTTCTGCAGCACGTACAAAGCTACCAAAATCTTTGCATCGAAAACCGGTTACACCGTGCACTACACTGTCAACAAAACCGCCCCAATCTGTAGTTAGAACAGGAGTTCCGCAAAATTGTGCTTCGGCCACAATATTACCAAATGGTTCAACGTAATGAGTAGGAGCCATTAAACATTGGGCGTGTTTAAGTATATCACTGCGTTTTTTTGGATCTACATAACCCAATAATTCTACGTGTTTGGGCACTTGACTGTAATTTAAATGAGACAGGTCTTTTGTAGGCCCCGCAATTAATAAACGTTTGCCCAATCGTTCTGTAACTTGAATACAAAGATCAATGCCCTTGTCATAGTTTACTCTACCTAAATACACAAAGTAATCATCTTTGTCTGCGCAAAATTCAAATTCGCTGGGAGTAAATGCATTAGGTATCACTGCGTCATACCAACTTGGGGTTAACAGCATTTTATGCAAACCATAATAGTAATGCATCTGACTATAACTAACAAATGCTCGGTATTTACTATATACTGCGTCTGGCGGATATCCAATGCTGGGCTCTAAACAGAATAAATCTTGATGATCATCCATTGTGGGTTTATTGGCACGGCCATAAAACGCCAGTAACATGTCTCCGGGTCGTTTACGTTTTGCCACTTCTTTTGTGGCTCGATTATTATGAACACCTATTAGGTTAGGTTGATGATTTAGTAAGCTTCCATGTTCGGGTGGAGGAAATTCTTTGTTGGTCACACAGACCGCATTTTCACATGGGACTCCGGCAGATTCATGTCCGTAATGAACAAGATTGTATCCGCGTTGTTGCATGTTTTCGATAAACTTTAGTGCAGCCACATTGAATGGCTCCATTCTATAGTTTGTATGAGTAATGCCAGAAGGATTGGTTAGAATGTGTAAAGTAAAGGACATAAAAAACTAGAAATACAGATATATGTTTCTATTTAATAGAAAAACAATAGCAGCTAAATTTTACTGAACTGTCTGGGGAATTACTTGAAGTTCATCCGTTTGCCACTTTCCTGAAGAAATCAATTCTTGCATTGCCGAATCAGCTTTTTGAACGGTATCGTAAACTCCTATAATACCAACATTCTTACTGTCTGAGTTATTTGGTTGTAAAAGAATGATAAAAATGTCCATGATTAAATCCGATATAAAGTAATAGTTGGTCGGCCAGATATGGTTGATGAAGCTGCATCCGTTAATACGTATGTACCTGCCGAATCTGCTACAGCGGCACGAAAAGATCCCGACGTATTGGAGCGAACTGCGCCTGCAGAAACATAGTTAGTAGGAATTTGACCCCAAGCAAATCCTATAGCCAAATTACTGGTTCCGTTCCAAGTAAAGTTAGTATTAAACTCAAGTATAGTTAATAATCCTGGGGTATTAATAGTGAAACTAAAATTAGCAGCATTTCTTACGGTAGTCCACCCTGAAGTCAAATCTGAGCCAACTGCAGATGCTGTGTTCTGCATACCAACTGTATAATTTGGATAAGGTTGATAACTGCTAGTAGGAGCATTTGTTACAAAAAGCCCTAAGGCTCTCAATGTAGTAGATCCCGAAATACCAGCTGAATTTAATTCAGCTGCAGTATATATTATTTTTACAACCATTCTACGGTAATAAGCATTCACCGGGCCGGCAGTGGTGGTTGCAGGATCTGAATTATAACCCAATAGTTCAGTCTGAAGTCCACTTATATTTGTTCCAGTAATAGTAACACCGCCAGTTAAAGTAGTCATTTGTTAAACTCTTCCTACTACAACCTCGATTACGGCAGGAATGTCTCCATGATATTCTTCTAAGCTTTTACCAATGATTGACCCGGGAATATATAAGTTAGCGTTTAACCGTTGAGCTACTCCAGGAATATCACTGCTGACTAGTCTGTCACCTTTACCAACCGGACCTACTACCATAGTAGGCACACGGCCTTGCAAGGCTATAGGTACAGCAAGTTCTCCTGTCAACTTACTATTCATCAAGTAAGCAGGATTAGTAGTTACTACTCCTGCGATTTTTGGACTATGGTTAGAAATTGTGGCTGTAATTTCATTTGGGCCTCCAAATTCTACCACAGTGCCTTTAATGTATGGTTTGTCTGACAGATAATATTCTGCCAAGTCAGCATATTGCGCAGAAGTTGCTTTAACAAATGCTGTATTAAAAGTGTTTGTACTAGAACCAATATTTCCTGTACCAGATGTAAAAGTTTTTCTGAATGTGCCAGTATTATCAAATATCCAACTAAAGCTACTGGTAGTAATTGTGGTGTTAGTTGATGTTCCCGATAAAGACGCAACTCCAGCCATTGTTTGTGTACTGGGGTTAAAACTAAACGCTGTAGCTGTGGTTCTAACTAAAGGAGTTTGATTGCTGCCCGCGGCTGCAACCATAACTGGATAATACGTGGCATTGGTTGTGGTTGCTGTGGCATTAATAGCTGTGCTAGGTCCGGTAGGTCCTTGCGGCCCAATCGGTCCAATTGGACCTATGGGGCCTTGTGGTCCGCGTGGTCCTTGTGGTCCTATAGGACCAATGGGACCTCCTGGACCGATTGGGCCAATTGGACCTATGGGGCCTTGTGGTCCTTGTGGTCCTTGTGGTCCTATAGGACCGATTGGACCGCCTGGTCCTCCTGGTCCTCCTGGACCGATCGGTCCAATTGGGCCTATGGGGCCTTGTGGTCCTTGTGGTCCTTGTGGTCCTATAGGTCCAATTGGTCCTCCCGGACCTCCCGGTCCTCCTGGACCGATTGGTCCAATCGGGCCTATGGGGCCTTGTGGTCCGCGTGGTCCTTGTGGTCCAATCGGTCCTATAGGTCCTTGATTTCCTATCGGTCCTATAGGACCAATTGGCCCTTGTGGCCCTCTTGGCCCTTGTGGCCCTATCGGTCCTATAGGTCCTTGATTTCCTATCGGTCCTATTGGTCCTATCGGTCCTTGTGGGCCTTGTGGTCCTTGTGGTCCTATAGGTCCAATTGGTCCTCCTGGTCCTCCTGGACCGATTGGTCCAATGGGACCTTGTGGTCCTTGTGGTCCAATCGGTCCTATAGGTCCTTGATTTCCTATCGGTCCTATAGGACCAATTGGCCCTTGTGGCCCTCTTGG
>Ga0172373_10000859_pt1 | contig 50018 bp, 33 predicted proteins | sample Lak10m_2_FD_114546 | JGI IMG/M metagenome (GOLD analysis project Ga0172373, IMG submission 114546) | Freshwater microbial communities from Kabuno Bay, South-Kivu, Congo - kab_092012_10m | ecosystem: Environmental > Aquatic > Freshwater > Lake | place: Democratic Republic of the Congo... | reverse complement strand
CCGCGGGCGATGCCGAAGAAGTTTTTGCGGTCGGGCTTTGTGAAGCGGCCGTTGCCTTCGGCGATGTTGGCGGAGATGGACGAGGAGGCGCGGTTGAGTTGGTCAGCGAGGAAGCCGTAGCCGCGGGCGAAATTTTCGGATCTCAAGCAGATCTGGTCTGCGAAATCGACGGACTTTTGGTAGACGACGAGCTTTTCGAACGCGAAGGACATCGGGGGGCGGCAGGGGCGTTTTAGAGAGGAGAAAGTAGAAAGGAGACCGCAGTAGATGGGAGAAAGTTTCGAGTTTTCTACTCTCAACTTTCTCTCATCTACTGCTCTATTTTTTTGACGGCTTGGGGCCGTCAAAAAAATTGGCGGGGGCCGGATTTGAACCGACGACCTCGAGGTTATGAGCCTCGCGAGCTACCAGGCTGCTCCACCCCGCGATGTTGTTTGTCTGACGGCTTTTACAGGCCGTCGGGCAGGTGGGGAAGTGTATCGGCCGGAGTGTGGAAGGGAAGTGAGAGAGAATTGTTTTTTTGGAATGGGAACAGGTGCGTGGGCTTTGGGATTGAAGAATGTGGTGGTGGTCTAGAAACGGGGAGGACCGGATTTTTGGATTTTTGAGGGGATGTGCAGTGACAAAGGTCTTTTTGGCTGCGATTGGGTTTTTGTATGTGTATCTGGCGATCTGGTGTTCTGTGCAGCCGGTGGAGACATCGCGGCTGGTGGGATTTCAACTGCTGCCGGGGTCAGGTCAGTCGGAGTTTCTGACCGTGTATGGCGGCCTTGAAATGGGGTTGGCTCTGATTCTGCTTTGGCCTCTGTTTCGCCCCGAAGCAGCTCAGCAGGCGCTCATCAATTGCACTCTGATCCACGGCTGTCTGGTAGTTTTCCGCACCGCGGGATTTGTGATTTTCAGCGGGATTGAACCGATGACGTGGAAGCTGGCGGGGGGTGAATGGGTGATCTTTATTGTCGGATGTCTGCTGTTGTTCTGGTCGCGTCGAGCGAGCGGGGCTGGCGGGGGTGGTGTTCAGCGAGTCTGAACTTTGCGGTTGGGTTCCGTTGCCAGCAGCGACCGGCGCATTCCCTGCCAGGGGCGGATGTCCAGTTGCCAGGGTCCGTGGGCGTCATCGATGGGTCCGAAGCGTTCGGTGAATTCGACGAGACGTTCCAGTTTGCGGCTGGTGCTGAGTTCTGCGGGATGGAGACTTCCGGGGCCTCGTCCCCAGATGACGGAGGAGCCTGCAGCGGTGCGGAGTTTGAATTCAAGATCATCAATCGGTGCATCCAGAGATGCTCGCTGGGGCGCAACGATGGCGGCCAGATCGAACCGTTGCCACCAGGAGTCCTGATCGGATTCAGCTTCCAGCAGTGTTGCTGCGAGCACCGCAGCTTCGTGCACGACGGGGTCTCCCCAGGCTTCTCCGATGCGTCCGAGGGGAATGCTGGAGATGTTTTCGATGACAGGAAAGCGTTTGAGATCTGCTGGGGCAAAGTCACGGCCTGGCAGGAGGACTCCGTTGACATCAACGGGGTAGAACCCATCGATGCCGGTGACCATGGCGACGGGTTTGCGCCATTCAAGTTCGACGTGCACGCGAGCGGGCCACATTTTTTGAACGCGAATGACTCGGAGTACCCATGGGTGGGTGTGGAAGGCAGCGGCGACGCGTTCGCTGAGGGAATCATCGAGCAGTGACAGTGGTTGAGCGTGGGCGGCCTGTTTGAAGATTTGTTCGCGAATATCGGCAGGAATCCAGCGTGGGGGCGTTGTGATTGTGATCTGTGCGGCTGTGACGTGGTATTCGGGGCGTGCGGAGAGATCCGGGATCAGCTGTTTTGTGAGCAGGACGAGTGCGATGGCAGTGGCAAGCAGCAAACCTGAGAGCACGATACGACGGCGGCGGGAGCGGCGGCGTGTGGAGGCATCGGGAGTTTTGGGGCGAGGGTGGGTACTGGCGGGGGCGTGGTTCGTGGCTGGGGCAAAGGTGACGGGAGCGGTTGCGGGCGTGTGTGCAGCTTGAGTGCTGGTGTCGCCTGGTTCCTTCGCTGTTTTGCGTCTGGTTGGTTTTGCGGGGGTATCCATGAGATCGATGTTGCCTGCGGTGGCGCTGTGTGGTGTTGGCAGCGGTCGCTGCGCTTTATTCTGCGCCCGGAATGGCGGGTGGTGAGCGAGGAAATCCGGGTAATGAACGGCTGTGGATGCGGACTCTTCCGGTCATAGCGGATCTGTGGACAGTGTGGGCTACCAGGGTCTGAGTGGCGATGATGTGTGGCGGTCGGTGGATTGCCAGAAGGAGTGTTTGTCGGACGGGTGGCGTTGCAGCGGGTCGTGTCGAAGGCATCTGAGCAGCAGTGCGATCGGGCAGACGAGTCCGGTAAAGATTGTCAGCAGCAGGAGTCTGGAGGTGAGCCACCTGAGGGGTGTTGTCGCCCAAATCAGGAACAGAAACAGAGGACGTGCGAGTGCTGGATAGACAATTGCGGGAATACTGAGGGCGGCGACGGCGCTGAGGCACAGAGGCACCCAGGTCGGGCGCTGCTGAATGTGGGTGGTGACGACCGCAGAGATGTTGAGGAGCATCCACAGCAGGGCGAACTGTCTGAGCATTCGAAGATCGGGCTGTTGGCCGGACTGAGCGGTCAGTCGTGTGCGTTGCGGGGGAGTGAAGTGCTTATCAACGATCAGGCAATCTTCCATTACGAGCACATCAAGTCTGGTTGCCTGAAAGCAGGCAAGGGCATCTTCGGGGGTGCAGACGATGGGTTCACCGCGGACATTGAAACTGGTGTTTACCAGCACGGGGCAGCCGGTGAGATTTTCAAAGGCAGTGAGCAGTCGATGCAGTTTGGGGTGACGAATATGATCGACGGTCTGGATTCGGGCTGAGGAGTCGACATGAGTGACGGCTGGAATCAGTGATCTGGGGATTCGGACGCGTTGCAGCAGGTCCGGGGAGTGGAGCAGAGTGTGGCGGTCTGTTGCGGACAGCTGCGTGAGTTTGTCGGGGTGAACCTGGGCTGTGAAGAGCATATAGGGGAGATCGGCGTCGGGTTCGGTTGTGAACCATTTATGTGCGTGTTCCCGAAGTACGACAGGGGCAAAGGGCCGGAAGCTTTCGCGGAATTTGACTTGCAGGTTGAGTGCAGTCTGGATGGAGTGTGAGCGGGCATCAGCGAGGATACTTCGGTGTCCGAGGGCGCGAGGGCCGAATTCCATGGCTCCCTGAAACCAGCCGACGGTTTTCCCCTGAGCGAGCAGCTGAGCGACGTGTTGTGTGAGGATTTTTTCGTCGGAGAAGTGTTGGTGGTTGACGCCGTATGTGCGCAGCACGGACTGAATGCGCGGGGAATCGAAGCTGGGGCCTGTCAGGCTGGCGCGGCAGCCATCAGGAGTTGGGGGTTTTCGTGGCTTTCCGAGCAGATGATGCCAGACGAAGAGAGCGGCTCCCAGTGCTGCGCCGGCATCACCGGCGGCGGGCTGCACCCAGACGCGATTGAAGGGACCTTCGCGCTGCAGTCGGGAATTGGCGACACAGTTCAGAGCGACGCCGCCGGCCATGACAAGATTTTCAAGCTGCGTCTGCTGATGAACGTGACGCGCCATGTCGAGGAGCAAGTCTTCAGCGACCACCTGGATACTGGCAGCGACGTCCATGTGGCACTGCAGGAGTAGCGATTCCGGAGTGCGGGGCGGGATGCCGAACAGGCGCGTGAATTGCCGATTTGTCATTCGGAGTCCGTGGCAGTATTGGAAGAATTCCTGTCGCAGGCGAAAGCTGCCATCACTTCGACGATCCAGCAGCTGCTGACGGATGATGTCTGCATGGACCGGCTGGCCGTAGGGTGCCAGTCCCATGACTTTGTATTCGCCGCTGTTCACTCGGAAGCCGAGGTGTCCGGTGAAGGCGGAGTAGAGCAGTCCGAGCGAGTGCGGGAAGTGGAGTTCTCTGATCAGTTGGATGCGATTGCCTTCGGCGGTACCCCAGCTGGCGGTGGCCCATTCACCAACGCCATCGACAGTGAGCACAGCGGCTTTTTGGAAGGGTGACGGAAAAAACGCGCTGGCGGCATGACTTTGGTGATGTTCGAGAAAGGCGAGCGCGGCGTTGGTGGCCCTGGGGAAGTGGCGGCGGATGACGGACGGCATCCAGAGTTTTTCTTCGAGCCAGGGGGGCATGGCTGCCGTGAAGCTGCGGAGACCGCGGGGTGCGAAGGCGGTGGCTGTTTCGAGCAGCCGTTCGAAGTGTCGCAGTGGTTTTTCGAACCAGACGATAAAGTCGAGCTGTGACTGATCGATGCCGGCCTGCTGCAGGCACCACGTTGCGGCCTGAGCGGGGAAGGCGGGGTCATGTCGGATTCTGGAGAAGCGTTCTTCGTGGGCGGCCGCAACGAGCTGCCCGTCTGCGATGAGGGCTGCTGCGCTATCGTGAAAGAAACCGGAGAGACCAAGAATCAGCATGATGAGCTGTCAATCGCGAAGAAACGGAATGCCAGGTTTTCAGGCGTCACCGGTCGTTTGCAGCGGCAATCGACCGGTGCTGTCGCCGAAGCTTTGGAGTGGCACCTGCATGCGATCGAGCATGGAGAGGTAGAGATTGCAGAGCGGTGTTCGGGAGGAGCCGGCGGCGATGTGGCGCCCGGAGTGAATGGTATGTCCGGCGCGTCCGCCGAGCAGGATTGGCAGATTCGATGGATCGTGGCTGTTTCCGTCGGACATTCCTGAGCCGAGCATGATCATGCAGTAATCGAGCAGTGAGCCGGGGCCTTCCGGAATGCTGTGGAGTCTTTGCAGCAGTTCGGCGAACTGCCCGACGTACCAGCTGGTGATGGCGTCGTACTGAGCAATCCTGAGCGGGCTGTGTTCATGGTGCGACAATTCGTGATGTTCGCCACGGACTCCGTCAAGGAAGGAGAAGCTTTGGCTGGAGATTCCTCCGGCGAGCATCAGTGAAACGACGCGTGTGGCATCAGCGCGGAAGGCGAGGACGATGAGGTCCAGCATGAGTCGAATGTGTTCGCGGAAGTCGATGGCTGTTCCGACGGCCGGGAGTTTTTTCGAGCGGATTTCGTGCTGCAGGGACTGGATGTGGCGGCGTTGATTTTCGGACGGGACAAACTGCAGACGGGCCTCGACAGCGCGGACGGAATCGAGGTATTCATCGAGCTTGTGTCCGTCATCGCGTCCCAGTCTGCGTCGGAGACTGCGGGCATCTTCAAGCAGGTAGTCGAGGAGAGGTTTTGAGGTTGCGGGCGTGCTGGCGGTGTCTGGGTCAAGGCCGAAGAGTGTCTGATAAACGACTGCCGGGGAGATTTCCGGAGTGACTGGCTGGTTTTCGGACTGCCATGAAATCCATGATGCGTAGGCATGTGTGAAACCGACGCTGCGGTCGATTCCGGGCATGACGGGAGAGACGCCGAGCACGAGCGAGGGCACCGGGGTTTGCCCTCTGCAGGCTTTGGCCATGAGTTGGTCTACGGAAATTCCGCCGGCACTGACGTCGTGGCCGATGGTTTTTCGAACGGGCAGCCCGGTCAGGAAGTTGGCTGTTTTTGAATAATGTCCGTCCCCTGCTTTGCTGGCGGCTTTTTCGAGTCCGGTGAGAACGAGGACTTCGCTGCGAACGGGTGTGAGTGGTTTAAGAATCGGGGACAGTTCATAGTCGGTTCCGACGTTGCGAGGCACCCAGTGATCGGCGTACATGCCATTTGGGAAATGCAGAAATGCGGTCCGCAGCGGTGGTGCCGGGGCGGCGTCGTCGGCCCACAGCGATCGGGGCTGAAGGGAACAGAACGAGGGCAGTCCGAGCGTGAGACCGGCATGTCGCAGACAGTGTCGTCGGCTGGGCAGGCTGATTTTTTGCGACATAGGAGATGGTTTCCGGGGGAAAAGAAGACCCTGAGTGTTCATTGGACCATGCGGCAGGTGCCTGGTCCAGCCTGATTCCGGCGGAATCCGGAAATCATGGTTCTGTGGCGGACTGCATCGAGTAGCGGTGCTGGAACGGGTAACTGAGGATGACTTCTTCCAGCAGGCTGTGGGCACGATTGTCACTGTCACGGAGTCGTTCGAGGCAGCGCTCGACGATACAGCCATCAATCGTGGTGAGGCTGCGTCCGAGGGCATAACCGAGGAATCTGCGTGTAAAGTGTCGCAGGAATTCGTTTTCTCTGGCGAGCAGTGCCTGTTTCAGGCCTTGCGGGCCATTGACGTCAGTGCCGTCCGGCAAACGGCCTGAGGCATCGACGGGAAGACCGTTGTCATGAGTCCGCCAGCGACCGATGGCATCGAAGCGCTCAAGGCTGAAACCCAGCGGATCCATCACTTCGTGGCAGGCTGCACAATCGGGGTCTCGACGATGTGCTTCGAGTCGGGCGCGCATGGTTGCCGGCTGATTGCCGACGTCGGCATTTTCGAGTGCCGGGATTCCTGGGGGCGGTGGTTCCACTGCTGTGCCCAGCAGATTCTGGAGCAGCCATTTTCCGCGCAGGACCGGGCTGGTTCGGCGGGCATAGGAAGTGGCGGTGAGTACTGCAGCCATGCCTGCCGTGCCACCCCGACTGCTGCCTGCTGTCGAGACGCGATGCCAGTCATCGGAGCTTTTTGCGGGTGGTTTGGCCAGACCGTAAAAATCGGCAAGCCGCTGATTGACCCAGACGGAATCTGCTGCGAGCAGTTCCGAGAGCGAGCGGTTTTCGCGAAAGACGGCAGCGATTGTCCGGATTGCTTCCTGGCGAAAGTCAGCGGCCAGTTCAGGCGAGTACTCGGGAAACAGCTGGGGATCCGGTTTCCGTTCGGCCGCTTCGTCCAATCCCAGCCATTGCACCCCGAAGGCTTCTCCGAGTGCCATGCTGCGGGGGACGTCGAGCATGCGGAGCATCTGAGCGCGGAGTTCTGATGGCTGCAGCAGTTTCCCGGAATCGGCAGACTGTCTGAGCTGTGCGTCTGGAATTGAGGACCAGAGCAGCAGAGCGAGGCGAGTGGCAAGTTCATTGGCGGTCAGCCTGGCGATTTCTGAGCCATCTGCTGGTTTCGGTTCGACAATAAACAGAAAGTGTGGCGAGAGCAGGATGGCCTGCAGTGGCAGGACGACCGCTTCGAGCGTTGAGGGGGCCGATTCGGCGGCTGTCGTGTAGAGTGCGAGGAGTAGTGTGATTTCTTCGGCGGCGGGCGATCTTCTCCACGCCTGCGAGGCTGTTTTTGTGAGCAGTCTTCGAATCAGCTCAGGATCTGCAGCAGCTGGTGTTTCGGGTGGCGGCTGTGGTGCGAAGACCGACAGCAGTCGGCGATTTTCCGGAGCCTGTTCGGCGAGATCCTGCTGTAGTGCGCGGCGGACTGCGGCAGCGGTCGAAGACATCCAGGAATCAAGGTGACCTGGGGAGGTGAAAAGAACGTCGCCGACAGTGTCGAAGCCTTCTCCGCCGGACGCATCGGCCGGGGGCAGTTCTTCCGGCCGCAGCTGTACTCCGAGAAGATCTCGAATGGCATTGCGGTACTCAAGTCGGGTGAGTCGTCGCGTCCGTACGTAACCGGGGTAGTGCTGTTGATTCTGTTCGGTGGGGATCTGTTCGCAGAAGGCGGAGGGCGGGCGAGTCTTCCACCATCGAACGAGGATTCTGCGATCATATTCAGCGAGGGGAGGGTGGCCCGGAGGAGGCATTTGGGCTGTGGTGATTTGAGAAAACGCCCGTTCCCAGGCAGAGGCGGAGTTAGCTGCTGCAGGATGCTGCTGCAGTCGAGCCACGGTAAAGGCGTCCGGGTCGAACCCAGTGGAGTGACAGCCGCCGCAGCGATTCTGAAGAAGTGGGCGAACATGGCTTTCATAGTCATCCATCCAGCGTCCGGCGGTGAACTGCTGCAGGGCGGACTGGATCTGATCGGCTGCCTGTTGATCACCCGTGTAGTCCCGGCAGAGCGACCACTGGTCGGGTCTGTCGGCGGCGTGCTGGAGCCGCCAGTTCGGCTGGATTCCGAGTTTGATGCGAGTTGCTTCGTGGACCGCGAGCAATCTGAGGGAGTCGGGGGCAGAGGGATCAGCGGACAGGGATTCGAAGTCAGCCTGTGCTTTATTAAACTGTTCGAGTTGTCGCAGCATTTCTGCGCGGCGGATGGTGTGCAGAGCGGCGAGTTGCGAATTGGCTGATTCTGGGAGGCGGAGATCAGTCTGGGGCAGTACGGAACTGTCGGGTTTGCCGGCAGCAAGACGTTCGCCGGCCATCAGCAGTGGCTGCAGCTGACGGTCGTTTGTGGGCAGTTCAGGCCATGTGAGCTGCGCGATTTCGGTTGCATCGAGGCAGCGATCGAACAGGGCAACTTCGTCAAATTCGAGGCAGCCGGCCAGACTGCCATTGCCTGCGAGCCCCAGTCGAAAGCGGCTGTGTGACTTTGGTGGCATGTAAGGACCCTGCCATGGCACAGCGGCGTAGAGCAGGCCGTTGACGTAGAGCCGCAGTTCCCTGCCGTCGCATGTGCCGGCGACGGCGGTCCAGAGTCCCTCCGGGATTTGCACGCGGGACGATATCGAAACGGCTGGAGCTCCTTTTGGCTGGCCGATTGAAAACAGCAGCGTGTTGCAGGGGCGCAGGAGCTGGAGGCACCAGCCCACGTGGACGCCATCGCCCATGGACATGACGGAGCAAACGGTTCCATAGAAGCTGTCGGCTGGGTTGGCTTCACCGAAGTGTCTGAGCCAGGTGTGGAAGGAGAACGCCTGTCGAGTGGGGACGGAGAGTCTGGAGTGCAGGGCGGCATGTCGAAGTTGAACGGCTTGTTTCCATGGCCAGCGACCTTCTGTGAGGCTGAATGCGTTGCTGTTTTTTTTCGGGTCTGGAAGTTCGAGTGTGAGCTGTCCGACGATTCCGGCATGATTTGAGAACGTGGCATCAGCGGCGGCTGTGTCCTGAAAATTGTACAGGCGATCAATGGCTGCCGTGGCGGCAGTAATCCGCTGCTGGCGGCGCCATTGCTGCCATTGCCTGCCTTCTCCCGGCAGTGTTGTCGGTGCCAGCCAGAGCACTGCAGCGACGGCCACGGCAGCAGCGAAGGCGAGTGAGCAGAGAAGGAACCGTTGGATATGCACCGGAAGACCTCAGGACGGGCGAGAATTCGATCAGAGCAATGGTTCGGCTCCATCGCCGAAGTGATCCAGATGAATGCCATGGCGGTGCAGCATGCTGAGATAAAGATTGCAGAGGGGCGTGGACCCTGAGCGAAAGCTGAGGTGTTGCCCCTTGGGCATATCGGCCGTTTTTCCGGCGAGGAGTATTGGGAGGTTGTCGGGGTCGTGGCGATTGCCATCTGAGAGTCCGGAGCCGAAGAGCACCTGCGTGCTGTCGAGCAGGGATCCATCGCCATCCGGGGTGTTTTTCAGTCGCTGGATAAAGCTGACAAACTGTTCGACGTACCAGCGGTTGATTTTCTGGTAGCTGCTGATTTTTTTGGGGTCCTGCTGATGGTGCGAAACTCCGTGATGTGTTTCCGGAATGCCGATGAAAGCAAAGCTTTGTGCAGAAGAGTCGTTGGCGAGCATGATGGAGGCGACGCGTGTGGCATCCGCTTTGAGAGCGAGTGTGAGCACATCGAACATTGCAGACATGCGAGAGGGAAAATCGAGGGATTCGGCTGGCTGCTGCGGGGCTTGTGCGGGGAGTTTGCTGGCGTGTGGATTGCCTGTGGCAGCGGCTTTATCGGCAAAGCGAATCCGTGATTCGACAGCTTCGACGGCCGCGAGATACTCGTCGAGCTTCACGCGATCATCGCGACCGAGTGCGGGGCGAAGACTGCGAGCATCTTCGAGGACGAGGTTGAGCAGGCGGGCGTTGGATTTTCGGGCATCAGCGGAGGTGGCAGCGGATTGACCAAAGAGTCGTTCAAAAACGACGCGTGGACTGTTTTGCGGCATGGCGGGACGTTCTGAAGTTTCCCATGAGATCAGGGATGTATACAGCAGTGTCACGCCGGTCGGTCGATCAACGCCGGTGCGTACGGGTTCGACGCCGAGCACGAGGTTGCGAACGGGTGTTTGGTCTCCGATGTGTGATGCGATGAGCTGGTCAACGGAAACTCCGCCGGCGCTAAGCTGTTTTCCGCTGGTTTTGTGAACCGGCAGGCCTGTCAGGAAGTTGGCTGTCGCGGTTTGATGACCGCCCCCGTCATGACTGTGACGTTTGTCGAGTCCGGTGAGCACGAGAACATCGGAGCGGATAGATTCGAGTGGTTGCAGAGTGGGAGTGAGCGTGTAGGCGGGGCCTTCGTCGGAGGGTGTCCAGTCCTGTTCCCAGATCCCGTTGGGGAAGAACATGAAAACGCTTCGGGCTGGCGGCGAGGGATCACGGGCTGCGAAGCGTCGAGCGTGCAGGGAAGTAAGAAACGGCAGCGGCAGCGAAGCGCCTGTGCCATACAGAAAACGTCTGCGTGAATTGCTCATCGAACGGCCTGCCGGTTACGGAATGGATAGCTGAGTATAATCTCTTCGAAGACGGCGAACGAGCGATTTCCGGATTGCTGCAGTCGGCGCAGGCAGCGATCGACCACGCACAGGTCGAAGCGTTCGATTTCGCGTCCGAGTGCATATCCCAGCAAGCGACGGCAGAACAGTCTGAGAAACTGTTGTTCGCGGGCTTTGAGTGCCAGTCGGAGCCCGGCGAGTCCTTCGATGCGTTCGCCGGATGGCAGGAGTCCGCTGGCATCGACGAGGCCGGTGCCATCGTGGGAGCGTCGTCTGCCCGTGGGGCCGAATTCCTCCAGTGCGAATCCCAGCTGGTCCATTGTCTGATGACAGTCGGCGCAGGCGGGATCGCTGCGATGTTGTTCAAGACGTTCGCGAAGGGTCAGCGGGGCATCGGGGTCAGCGTCTTCGGGAAGTGTTGGGATATCGGGTGGTGGAGGTTCGATTGTTTCGCCAAGGAGGGTTTCCATGATCCAGCGTCCGCGAAGCACGGGGCTGGTTCTGCGGGGCCGCGAGGTGGCCGTGAGTACGGCGGACAGCGACAGCAGTCCTCCCCGCGACCGGTCCTTGACGACAACTTGATCCCATTCTTCACCGCTATGCCCCGGCAGTCCATAGAAGGCCGCGAGGCGCTTATCTGCGATGACGTAATCGGCATCCAGCAGTTCGGTAAGCGGTCGATCTTCCCGGAGCACAAACGCGACAAATCGGGAGGCCTCTTCCTGCAGCAGTGAGGCAACTTCCGGGGTCCATTCCGGAAACAGCAGCGTATCAGGCTGGAGGCTGTCGGGGCGATCAAGTCCGAGCCACTGGAGTCCGAAGGTTTCTCCGAGAGCAGCCGCTCGGGGATCCTTCAGCATGCGGTGGATCTGCATGCGAATTTCCTGTGGACTGTCGAGCTTCCCATCGAGTGCGGCTGAGAGGAGTTCCGCGTCGGGGATCGAGGCCCAGAGAAAGAGGGCCATGCGAGTTGCGAGCTGTTCAGGACGCAGCGGATAATCGCCTTCGGTGCCTGTTTCAGGTTCCGCGACCATGAGAAAGGCGGGTGACAGCAGGATGGCCTTTGCGGATTCGCCGACGGCGATGTGAAAGCTGGTGTTTTCGCGAAAGGATTCGTCGAAGAGTGTGAGCAATCGTTCGAGTTCCAGTGCCGAGGGATGTCGTCGCCAGGCGCGCATCGCGAGTTGCTGGAGGCAGGTTTGTGCTGCGTTGCGAGTCGTACTGGGATTCGCTGGCAGCTGTCGCAGGATTGTGCGGTCGTCGAGTGATTTTGTGGCCATATCGCTTTCGATGGCGCGGTCAACTGCAAAGTGGACAGCCTGGAGCCACGATTCCAGCAGCGAGGAGGATGTGAACAGGGTGGAGGAACTGGTGTCAAAGCCTTCACCACCGGAACCTTCCGGCGGTGGCAGCTGATCATCGCTCAGTTTCACACGGAGCAGATCGCGGATGGCGTTGCGAAGTTCTGTACGTGTGAGGCGGCGTGCGGCAGCGAAGCCGATTCGCCAGCCGACCTCCTCGAAGTAACGTGGCTCGTCCGAGTCTTCCGGAATTTCCTCGCAGAGCCCCATGCGTGGACGACTGTTGATCCAGTGCAGAAGTCGTTGACGGTCGGCGTCTGACAGCAGCCGGTCCTGACTCGCATGGGCAGGCTGCTGGACGACAGAGGCGACCTGCTGCCAGAACTGCCTGCCGGCTGAGATGGCCTCTTCCGCGGAGCGGACTGCATCGAGGTTCGTAGTCGGACTGGTTCCGGACTTCTGTTGATGACAACGGAGGCATGAAGTCCGCAGGATGGGCTGAATATGATCTTCGAACCGCTGAAGCCATGCATCTGCTTCATTCAATACCAGCTGCCGTTGGGCGATTCTGTCGGAGGCCAGAAGTTTCATTTGCAGGGCTTCATCGTAGGTGACACTGGCCTGCAGGCTTTCGCTGTTCTTTCTCATTGTGGCAGAGGGAGGCTGCCGGGCTGCGGATTTGAGTGCCTGCAGTTCGGTGACGGCAGCACCGCGTATTGAGTCCGGTCGCGAGTCTGCGGCGGCTGCAGAGAACCAGTGTTCGGCCGCGGCGTACTCGCGCAGTTCTCGATGGGTCTCTCCGAGTCGGAATTCGGTGAGTGCCTGGAGCAGGGGGGGCGGAGAAGACCGGAGCAGTGTTGTGAGTTCCTCTGCGGCCTGCGCGGGCTCTCCTGCAGCGAGCGATCTTCCGGACTTGAGCAGAGCGAGTCTGCCTGACGAATCGCTCGCCGGGATCGACCATACGGCATTGAGAATTTCTGCGTCAGACAGGCAGCGTGTGTAGAGGGCGAAATGTTCGATGTCGAAGCGAACGCAGCCGAGGCCGTTTCCGACATAGCCGACGCGCAGTCGGGATGATCGCGGCACGGGGAAGAACGGTCCGGCGCAGAGTCGTCGTCCGGCAAGCATTCCATTGACGTAAATTCGGACTTCGCTGCCATCCCACGTGGCGGCAAGATGGGTCCAGACTTCGGCGGGGATTCTGGAAAGTGCAGTAACAGGCAGTGCTGGTTCGGGTTTAGGGTGTCCGAGCTGGAATGAGAGGGTATTGGAGGGGAAGTGCATGGAGAACAGGAATCCATTCCAGATTCCATCCCCCATGGCAGCGAGCGTACCGCTGTAGGTTGAATTTCCGCCGGCGATGAATCCCTGACCGTGGTGTCGCACGCGAAATTCGACGGTGAGTTGTCCGCCGACACTGGCGGGCATGGATTCCATCGGGATATCTTCGATGCGGACGGCCTGCAGAACATCTTCGCGGCCGGGGACGGTGCGAGGAAAGCGGCCTTTGGGTGCTGCTGCGGCTGAGAGTGAGCCGTGCCAGGCAGCAAGGTTTCTGGTGTGAATGTGTGCTGTTGGGCCGGTGAAGACGAAGCAGCGGGTCAGAAAAGGATCGCGGAGTCGCTGGCTGTGTTCGCGTTGCCATTCAGGGGATGCAAGTCGGGTTCCCGACGCGAGGAATCTTGGGAGGACGAGTACTGAGCAGACCGTCGCCATCGCTGCCAGGAGAAAAGTTTTCCGGAGTGAAGATTTTTGTCTTTGAATATCCTTCACAGTGAGGCTCGCGGAAGGGTTTGCTGCCGTTCAGTTCAGCCGCGGAGTTTTTTCCAGTGTTCGCTCCAGTGTTGACGAAACAGTTCGCGGCTGGCTAGGTGCAGTCGAATCAGATCTCTCCGTGTCTTTGCGGGCAGATCGCCGGTCCATGCATAAAACACCTGGGTCTGCATCACGCGTTCAAATTCCTGTCGCTGCCAGCGACGGGCGGGGACGGGAGTTTGCGCGGTTGCCGGGGCATCATCATCAGGATCAGCACTGAGTCGTTCGAACGGCTTGCCTTCGTAAAGTGCTTCCATGGCAGTTCCATCGCTGCCGAAGAGTGAGAAGCAGAGCAGACCCCGATCGAAGGTGCCTTTCTGCAAATCCACAACGACGCAATGCCAGACGCCACCACGGGGATCATCAATCTCGTAGACTGTGCGATCAGCGATTGTCCAGCCATTTGCCACATAGCAGCCACTCAGTTCGTGCCATGCGACCCACTGAGCCTGATCGAGGGAAACAAAAGCATTGCAGGGACCGAGAGAATAGTTCCATGAATGTACCCACCATGATTCGCGATCGGCGACTGCGATGGGGTCAGCGGCGGGGTTAAAGCGGATTTGTTTCCAGTCCGCAAGGTCTGTGGGAAGGGAATCTGCTGTGAGGACCATATCACCGCGGTTTGGACCGGGAATAGCGCTGGCTCGGCCGGACGGCAGGATGTATTTGCCGGCGATCATGCAGAGCATGAGCAGTACGAGGCTGAGGAAGAGATTGGGTTCTCGTTTTCGCCGAGCAGTCGATGGTTTTTCTTGAGCGGGCATGTCAGTGGCCGTGTTGACGGGTGTCATTTTTGTGTGTGTGTCACATTCCGGTCAGAGCAGGGCGTTCGGCCACCAGTCGGACATCTTCATCAACCATCAGGTGAATGAGTTCCCGGAATGAGAGGGATTGGGTCCAGCCAAGTTTTGTGCGGGCTCGCGAGGCATTTCCGAGCAACCCGTGGGCGTCTGCAGGGCGGATGAATCGCTGTTCTTCACGGACGTAATTTCGCCAGTCAAGTCCAACCCGTTCGAAGGCGATGCTGAGCAGTTGTCGGATTGTATGTTCCTGGCCAGTAGCGAGCACGTAGTCATCGGGGGTGTTTTGCTGAAGCATGAGCCACATGGCGTGAACGAAGTCGCCTGCGAATCCCCAATCGCGAGCGGCATCGAGATCACCGAGGCTGAGTTGCTTTTGGAGACCGGCGTGAATGCGTGCTGCGGCGAGTGTGACTTTGCGAGTGACAAAGTTTTCGCCGCGACGCGGGCTTTCGTGGTTATAACAAATGGCATTGCAGAAGAACAACCCGTGTGCTTCGCGATAAATGCGAGTCATCTGGGTGGCGAAGGCTTTGGCACAGCCATAGGGCGAGACGGGGGCGAACGGAGTGGCCTCATCCTGTGGGCTGACGGCGGGACTTCCGAAGATCTCGCGGCTGCTGGCGTGAAGGAAACGCGGAGGCTGCGGGAGATCTCTGAGGATTTCCATAATGCGCAGCGTGCCCATCGCTGTGAGGTCGCACGTGCTTTCGGGAATCTCGAAACTTAAGCCCACATGGCTTTGACCGGCGAGGTGATAGAATTCGACTGGCCGGATTTTGGAGATGATTCGCCGAATGGTCGTGATGTCTGAAAGATCCGCGTAGTGCAGAAACAGTCGTTTTCCGTAGACGCTGTCGTCTGAATAGAGGCGACTGAGGCGGATTCGTTCCAGAGAGCTGCTGCGGCGTACGATTCCGTGAACCTCATAACCCTTCTGAAGCAGAAGTTCAGTGAGATACGAGCCGTCCTGTCCAGTGATTCCTGTGATCAGAGCGATCATTGGGCAAGCCGTTGGTTGACAGAGTGAGCGGATCAGGCGAGTTATTTACGGGCAGCAGCGAGGATGGCTTCTTCGCGGGCCAGAGCGAGGTCGTGATCGACCATGAGAGCGGCGAGTTGTTCGAGCGTGGTTGTGGCCGTCCAGCCGAGCTGGTGAGTGGCTTTTGAGCAGTCACCGAGGAGGAGATCGACTTCGGCCGGACGGAAATAGCGTGCGTCGATTTCGATATGGTCAGCCGGGTTTAATCCCAGTCGAGCAAAGACAAGATCGGCGAATTCCTGAACGGTCTGAGTTCTTCCGGTTGCGAGGACGAAATCGTCGGGTTCAGTATGCTGGAGCATTCTCCACATGCCTTCGACGTAGTCTTTTGCGTAGCCCCAGTCACGTTTTGCGGCGAGGTTTCCGAGATAGAGTTTTTGCTGGAGACCGAGTTTGATGCGGGTTGCCGCGCGGGTGATTTTGCGGGTCACGAAGGTCTCGCCCCGGCGAGGACTTTCGTGGTTGAACAGGATGCCGTTGACGGCGAACATGTCATAAGACTTGCGGTAGTTGACCGTCTGATGGAAGGCAAAAACCTTCGCACATGCGTATGGACTTTGGGGACGAAACGGAGTGGTTTCGGTCTGAGGCGTTTCGAGCACTTCACCGTACATTTCGCTGGAAGATGCCTGGTAAACGCGGACGGACTTTTTCTTGTTCAGCTGACGGGCGGCTTCGAGCACATTCAGGGCACCGCCACCAGTTGCCTGAAATGTGTAGGCTGGCTGATCAAATGACACGCGAACGTGGCTTTGAGCTCCGAGGTTATAGATTTCGTCGGGCTCCAGATCGAGTACGAGATTTGTGAGGCTCTGACCGTCTGTCAGATCACCGTAGTGCAGAAAGAGCCTTGCGCCCGCATTGTGGGGGTCGGTGTAAATATGGTTGATTCGCCCAGTGGTGAAAGTGGAGGCACGACGTACCAGACCGTGAACCGTGTAGCCCTTTTCGAGCAGAAGTTCAGCGAGGTAGGAGCCATCCTGGCCGGTGATGCCGGTGATCAATGCGGATTTTGTCATGGAGAAGCTGCGGGTGAAGATTGAAAGTAGAGCCAGTCAGGGGGGTGTCTGAGGTGGTTTTCGGTCAAACCTGTCGGGGCGAAGGCTGGCTAAGCTACTTCGGGAGGAAAAGTGGCGGAATTTGAAAATCAATCCAACGGGTGCAGGAGCGGGTAAAAGTCTGATGGTTGGTGGTATCGCAGCGACTGCACCGGATAAAGCGGTCAGGGGATTCAGATGTTTCGCAGGCTGCTGTCGCTGGAGGCATTCAGAAAATCCTGCCAGGCGTCACGGATACCGTCTTCGAGGGCGATGCGTGGTTGCCATCCGGTTGACTGGATTCGACGAATATCACAGAGCTTTCTGGGGGTGCCGTCCGGCTTCGAGGGATCCGTTGTGATGCGACCTGTGTAGCCAACCACCCGAGCGACCAGTTGGGCCAGTTCCAGAATACTGATTTCCTGACCACTGCCGACATTCACGAGGTCCGGTGGGTCGGGCAGTTGGAGCAGATGGAGAATGGCGGCAGCGAGATCGTTGACGTGGAGGAATTCTCTGAGCGGCGTTCCGGTTCCCCAGATGCGAACTTCCTGAGCACCGGTAACGGTTGCTTCGTGAAATCTGCGAATCATCGCGGGCAGCACGTGGCTGTTCTGCGGATGGTAGTTATCGCCGGGACCATAGAGGTTGGTGGGCATAGCCGAATGAAACAGGACACCATGTTGACGGCGGTGGAATTCGCAGAGTTTCAGGCCGGCAATTTTCGCAATAGCGTAGGCCTCATTTGTGGGTTCGAGGGGCAGTGTGAGGAGGCTGTCTTCGGGAATCGGCTGGGGTGCAAGTCGCGGGTAGATGCAGGTGCTTCCGAGAAACAGGAAGCGCTGTGTGCCAGCTTTCCATGCGGCATTGACTGCATTGCCGGCCATGATGAGATTTTCGTAGAGGAAATCTGCCGGGTATGTGCTGTTTGCCATGATACCGCCTACCCGGGCGGCTGCGAACACAACAGCTTCAGGGCGATGTTCGTTAAAGAACGACTGCACGGCGGACTGATTTGTCAGATCCAGCTCGGTGCGAGAACGCAGCAGCAGTCGGCTGAAACCCTGCTGTTGCAGGGAACGCACGACGGCCGAACCCACCATACCACGATGTCCGGCGACGTAGATGGAAGTGTCTGGGGCGAGCATAGGGACACCGAGAACAGACTGTTGTGTGAGACGGGCGGTCAGGGCTGCAGTGGGGATGCAGATCAGGTTGGAGTGGTGCTGCGACTGTGTGTGTGCGGGCCGGCGGGGCAGCACTGCCGTGGCTGACTGAGCACATCCAGCAGCAGGCTGCGAAACTGATCGATACAAAGTGGGCGGCTGAAGTGCGTTTCGGCCAGTTGCCGGGCATTGAGATTCATAGTTTGCAGCAGTTCAGGGCTGGAGGCCGCCCTGCGAATGGCATTGGCAATTTCCTGAATACTGCCGGATGGCACTGCGAATCCAGCCTGATTGTCAGCGATGAGGCGGTGGAGTTCGGAGCCGGCAGGCGCGTTGGTGAGGCAGGCACGGCCGGCGGCGAATATCCCATAGAGTTTGCTGGGCATCAGATACCTGACAAGTTCGGCAGCGAGTGGCACGAGGTGCAGGTCGGCAGCGGACAAACTGTCGGCAAGCTGCTCGCGAGGCTGATAGTCGAAGAAGCTGATATTAGGCAGGCGTCGTTTGGACACTTCAGAACGCAGTTCCGATTCGAGTGAACCGCGACCAACAAAGGCGAAGTGAATTCGAGCGTCGTCCACGAGCAGTTCGGCGGCCGCGACGAAGTCACTGAGTCGCTGGGTGAGGCCAAGATTTCCGGAGTACATGACGAGAAACTTGTCCACGAGTCCGTGTTCGACTCGAAACCGGCTTGTGGTTGTGGAGGGGACAATTTTCTCTGTGTCTGCCCAGTTGGGAATCACTGAAATCCGGTCTGGGCAGACGCCGTCGGCAGCGAGAAGTTGTCGCATGTCTTCGCTGAGCACCACGACTCTGTCGCAGCTGCGATAAACGTCGAAGAGTGAATTGCGCAGCCTTCGCACGGCGAAGCTGTTGCGAATCTTTCCGATTGCGATTCCAACGTCCGGATGAATATCCTGGAGGTAGCCGACGAGTCTGCAGCCGGTGCGTTGCTGCAGTCGTTGTGCTTCGAAGGCAAGCAGAAAGGGGTCTGTTTCGAAGACGACAACGTCGGGGGTTGGCCAGCGCTGCAGAGTGCGGCAGACGGACAGAGAAAATGTGAAGTAATTTACGAGCCTCGCCCAGATACGTCGTTTGGGAAACCTTGTGTGTTTCAGACGACGAATCAGGACACCGCGGTGTTGGGCGAGTCGCTGCCAGTCTGTTGGTGCGAGGGGATTAACGCTGTTGGGCTGACCTGCGAGCACCTCGATGAGGAAATCATGTGCGAGTCCCTCGCAGAGTTCTGTGAGGAGTTGCCCTGTCGCCTCCATATCGGGCCAGTAGGATCTGTTGAGGAACAGAACCCGAGGCTGCGAGATTCGGGCGACTGGTGAGCGGGGCATGCAGGTTGAGTTCCGCAGCGGGACGAGTGGATGCGGGGCTGAGGTGGAGTTGAGCTTCAGTCGGGGTTCTTTTCGGAAACCGGAGCATCCTCTTCCGGGGCAGGCTCCACGACGATGGGCAGTGACGGCTGTCGGGCCTGGCTTGCTTTGTCATCCGAGTAGTATTCGGAGCCTTCGGTTTCGGAATAGGAGTTGTAGGAGCCGTACCTGCCGTAGCCGTACTTGTAGTTGTAGTTTTTGTAGTAGTAGCGGTAGTCGGAGTAGCGGTAGTTGCCGTAGCCGTAGGCGTCTCGTTCTTCGACACCATTGATGACGATGCCTGCAACGGTGGCACCGATGTCTCTGAGTAACTCGATGGTGCGTTTACCGAGTTCGCGCGTGTGTCGACTGAGCCTCATGCAGACGATCACACCGTCAACACGGGCAGCAACACCCGCTGGGTCTGTCACAGCGAGGACTGGGGGGGTATCGACGATGACGTAATCGAATCGAGCTCTGAGGTCATCGAGGAGTCGTTCGTATTCCGGTCGGGCGAGCAATTCGGCGGGGTCTTTTGGGCGTGGGCCGCAGGGGATCACACTGAGATCGGGAACCTGCGTCGGCTGAATCACGGTGTCGAGTGGCATGGAACCGCGGAGTACGTCCACGACTCCGAACTTGTTGTCGGCACCGGTGAGCTTGTGTACTTTGGGTCGTCGCAGGTCGCTTTCGATGATGACGGTTTTCTTTCCGGACTGTGCAAGCGAGATGGCGAGGTTGAGTGCGAGGGTGGATTTTCCGTCACCGGCAGCGGGGCTGGTGACAGAGATGACGCGATGTTCGCCCCCCAGAGCACTGAAGCAGACTGCTGTGCGAATTGCGCGGAAGGCTTCTGCTGGTCGGGATCGGGGGAGGTGTACAGAGATGGCGGAGCGATCGAACGTGCTGTCTTCCGGGGCGGCTTTGAGCCGCTGTTCGGTGATGAAGGGGATGTGCCCCATGATTGGCACTCCGAATTCCCGGATGATGTCTTCTGGCTTGCGGAAGGATCGGTCAGCCATTTCGATGAGGTAGCCGATGCCGAGTCCGAAGAGTGCGCCGAGCAGAGCCCCCATGCCGAGAAAACGTTCCATGATGGGGGAAATCTTGACGCCGGTTCTTGCCTTGGAGAGCACCTGCGCGGTGACTCCGCCCATTCCGGCGTTGACCTGGACTTCGCTGATGGACAGGGTGGTTTCGTTGAAGAGGCTTGAGAGGCGGTCGATTTCGGCTTTTTTGTTTTTGTCTTCGATTTCTTCCATCATGAGTTTTCGAGCGAGCAGGTCTTCGCTGTCAGCGAGTGACTTTACTGACTCCTGTTGTCTCTGGATGATGCTGAGCTGCTGTTCGAGTGACTTGAGGTAGACGGTGAGGAAGTCTTCGGCCGGGGCCTCTTCGGGGAGTTCTGCGGTTCCTTCTGTGTTGCCTATGGTGGCTGCGGCATCTTTGCTGGCGGCAGCGAGTCCCGCGATATCCAGGAGGTGCTGGCGGGTCATTTGAATTTTTCGCTGCAGTTCTTTCAGCCGGGGGTGACCTGGTCCGAGTTCTGCGCTGAGTCGAGCTTCTTCGAGGTAGAGCGGGAAGAGTTGTTCGCTCATGCCGTCCGTTGAGCTGGTGGAGATTCCCTGACGTTCGGAATTGGGGCGGTTGTTGGTGACGAGGAGGAAAATGGCTTCGCGTGAGCCACCTTTTGAGAGTGCATCACGGAGTTGTTCGAGTTCGGCCTGAAGTTCGGCCTTTTGGAGTTCGTATTCAGCGACCTTGGCTTCAGCTGACCGGGCACGAATGCGATAGGGGTTGTCGCCGTCGGTTGAGAGATTGGATGTTTCGCGGAACTGAGCGTACTCCTGTTCGGCGTTTCGGAGCATTTCGAGGAATTCGTCGCGGGCTCGGCTGAGGATGAGTTTGAGTTCTTCGGAGGCGTCTTTGTAGTTTTCCTTTTGGGCGAGCACATATTCTTCAGATGCTGCGTTGGCGATGTCCCGGATGTCCTCGGGGTTGGTACCTGTAACCGAGATTGAGATTACGCTGGGGGAGAGAGAGCGAGCGGAGAGCATTCCGCCCATGGTGGCCATTGCCTCTTCCTCGGGCATACCGGACAGAGTTGACTTGCTGGAGAGGCCGTGATTTTTGTAGGCGGCGGAGAGAGTGCGTGGGCTTTTGAGCACATAGACGGCGTCAGTGAGGTCCTTTTCTGCCATCATGTCCCGCAGTCGCGGGTCTGACTGGCGGTGGATGACCTGCACCATGGCTTCGGCGCGGTACTGAGGGATTTCGCGGTTGAGCATCATGTAGCCGACGCCGGTACCGAGAAGTCCGAAGAGAATCACGAACGACTTGCGGCGGCGAATGAAACCGACGAGATCCAGGCCTGGGGTGGAGTCGTCGGCGAGCTTCTGTGCCAGTTGCGAGTCGATTTGGGCCGTTGACACTGATAGTGCTCCGCTTGTGATTCAGATATTCCGACGTGCATTTTTGGGGTGGAAAATCGGAAGATCCAGCACGGATTTAAGTTTTTTGCGAATGAAAGCGGGGAATATTCGGAATGGCCGGAATTATCAGGTCCGCGTTTGAGACGCCATCGTCAAAAGTTGCGGGCCGTCTTTGCGGATTGTTCGAGCGTGCTGATTCCCGTGGAAATGTGCTTCTGATCATCCAGCAGAGGCCCACCAATCGCGGAGTGTCTTCCAGCTGTTCTGATCGATTTAATCGGTAAAATCGGTAAGAGCTGACAGCGCGAGCTGAGAATCCACGTTGCGGACGGTTTCCACGTGGCCGATGCGGTCGGGAAGAACAAATCGCAGCTGCCGACTTTCAGTTTTCTTGTCCAGCAGCATGCACTGCAATATCTCAGCCTGCCGCTGCCGCAAATCGGAGCGTACGGTGATCGGCAGCCCGAGGGCCTGCAGAAGCTGACGCTGCCTGAGGGTTTCAGAGCGGGAAATTCGACCCAGGTGTTCGGCAAGACGGCTGGCGCAGAGCATTCCGATGGAGACGGCCTCTCCGTGGAGCAGCTGCCCGTAGCCTGAAAGTGCTTCGAAGGCGTGGCCGAACGTGTGGCCGTAATTCAGGACTGCGCGGAGGCCTGTGGTTTCGAATTCGTCGGCCTGAACGACGTCTGCCTTGAGCTGGCAGCTGTGGGCGATGACGGTGTTGAGCACTTCCGGGTCACGGGCGTTGAGCTGCGAGGTGTGTTGTTCGAGGTAACTGAAAAAGTCGGCGTCGAGAATGACACCGTATTTTACCACTTCGGCCAAACCGGAGCGGTAGTCGCGGTCGGGAAGTGTTGCGAGTGTGGATTCGTCGATGAGCACTCCTGCGGGCTGGTGGAAGGCGCCGATCAGGTTCTTGCCCTTTGGGTGATTGATTCCGGTTTTTCCACCCACGGAACTATCGACCATGGACAGGAGCGTTGTGGGGACCTGAATGAATCTCAGTCCCCTCGCGTAGGTGGCTGCTGCAAATCCTGCCAGATCTCCCGTGACGCCACCGCCGACGGCGGCCACGATTGTGCGGCGATCGGCGGACATATCGACCAGAGCGTCATAGAGCCGCTGCGTCTGCGGCAACGATTTTGAGCTTTCCCCGGAGGGCACGTGGATGCAGTGGACTTCGGCATGGGCGGCTTTCAGGGCCGCAGAGAATTCAGCAGCGTGGGAATTGGCCAGCACGGCGTCGGTGACGATGAGCACTCTCTGGCCTGGCAACGGGCCGATGGCCGGCGAGGACTCGAGGATTTCGGCCGCCTGCCTGAGTGAATGTGGCCGAATGTGAATGGAATAGCTGCGGGGGCCGAGCCGTACATCGACAATTCGACCCTGCTGGGGAGTTGTCACGGGGAACCTTTTTTTCTTCTGCAACGTGACTTTCTTTGCCAACCTGCCTTCTGCGGGCAAATTGCCGAAAGCGGAGCGTTAGAGTTGCATGATTGGGACGTGATCTGTGAGATTACCGAGTGGCAGCACGGAAACGGCACCGGGCCGAGTTTCTGCTGGTTTGGGGGCGAGTGAACTTCTGTGGATTTGGAACATGCTTGCAAAGCGTATCATTCCCTGCCTTGATGTGCACGCAGGACGTGTTGTGAAGGGAGTGAATTTTGTGAATCTGCAGGACGCAGGAGACCCTGTAGAGATTGCCCGTCGGTACGAACAGCAGGGTGCAGACGAACTGGTGTTTCTCGATATCACGGCCAGCCATGAGCAGCGGGGCATCATTCTCGATGTCGTTTCCCGGACGTCCGAGGTCGTGTTTATGCCGCTCACCGTTGGTGGCGGTATCCGGACGCTCGATGACATCCGTCGCCTGCTTCAGGCTGGCTGCGATAAAGTCTCGATCAATTCCACCGCTGTTCGCGACCCGGATTTCGTCAGGGAGGCCGCACTTCGCTTCGGCAGCCAATGTATCGTCGTGAACATCGACCCCAAGCGCATCCGTCGCGATGGTCAGGAAATCTGGGACGTGCACATCAATGGCGGACGTATTCCTACCGGACTGCACGCCGTTGCCTGGGCTCGACGCGTTGAAGAACTGGGGGCAGGAGAGATTGTTCTCACCTGTATGGATGCCGATGGCACCAAAGATGGCTACGACCTGGAGATAACACGTGCAGTCGCCGATGCTGTCACCATTCCCGTGGTCGCCAGCGGCGGGGCCGGCAACGCCGAACATCTCTGCCAGGCCGTTACGCTGGGCGGCGCCAGTGCTGCTCTTGCCGCCAGCATCTTTCATTACGGAACCTGCACAATTCACGAAGTCAAAAGCCGCATGGCGGCCAGCGGAATTCCCGTCAGACTGTAATTCGGGGCAGCTTCGACCATGACCAACCGGCAGATTCTCGCCATCGTCAATCCCCGAAGCGGCTCGAAACTTGCCCAGCAGCAACTCGATCAGCTGAAAGCCGCACTCCAGCCCGAGGGCTTTCTTGTCCACTCGGCTCTCACCGAACACCGTGGGCATGCCAGCGAAATTGCTGCTGCCGCAGATCCTCGTGAAATCGACTGCATCTGTGCCGTCGGGGGTGACGGAACCATTCACGAGATCGTTGATGGACTCATGCGGCGGCCACAACCCGGCAGAATTCCGCTCGCGATCCTGCCAGCTGGTACCGGAAATGCCCTTGCGCTCCAGTATCAGCTGCACTCCGCCGCCGATACAGCCCAGCGCATCCTGCTCGGACGCAGACAACCGCTCGATGCAATCCACGTGAGCACCCCTGAGCTGTCGGCCTACTGTATCAATCTTGTCGGCTGGGGCGCTGCAACGGATGTCAACGTTAATGCGGAAAAACTCCGCTGGCTTGGCCGCAGCCGGTACTCGCTCGCTGCGCTCTGGCAAATCCTCAGACCCACAATCCGCTCGGCCGAGGTGACTCTCGATCGAAAACCGCTCGAAGGTCCCTTCCTGTTCATCATCGCCTGCAACACGATGTTTGTCGGGCACCGTATGCAGCTGGCCCCCGACGCCTGCTGCAATGATGGGCTCATTGACGTCGTGGTTCTCAGACCCACCTCGCGTTGGAACCTGCTGCAGGTTTTTCAGCGGGTTGCAGACGGCTCGCACGTCCAGCTGCCAGGTGTGGAATGTCACCGGGTGCAAGAGCTCACTGTGGATTCGGCCGTTCCCGATCTGCTCAACATGGATGGGGAAGTCCGCGGACAAACCCCGTTTTCCCTCGCCGTCATACCCGCAGCGCTGGAAGTGTTTGCGTGAACCCTCGGTGGCGCGGCAAATCCCGCTGCAGCAGCCCGGAGAAATCACTGCAACAGCTTCTGGCTGAACGCTTTCCGCCGTAAAGGTGCATGGCACCTGAACCGCATGAACCGCTGGCGTGAAGACCGGGATCAGGGGGCTGAAGTCTTTGAGAAGGCTTGCAGAGAATCGAATGGAATGTGTTTAGAAACAATCGCGAATAAAAACGATAATAAATAAAATGCAAAATGATTGCGTTGTTTATCACATTTAAGACTGAGTGTTTTTACTTGTTGTGTATTCTGCTGGCGATGTGTCGTTTTCATGTCGCCGTATCCCACCGCGAAGAAAGACTACTGCCCCGGGCACCATCCGCAACATCAACGGGGCTCTTGCCACAGGCTCGGACTTCTTCGGACGCGAACGCGAGCTCCTCCGCCTTGCTCGAATTCTCCTCACCGACAGTCTCCTGCTGACTGCTCCCCGGCGCGTTGGCAAGTCATCTCTCGTCCTGCGACTGCGGGATCTGCACTGCGATGGGGTTGCAGAGCCCCGGTTTCGGCAGATTCTCCACGATCACGGTCTTCTCAGCCCTGTTCAGCAGCTCCTGCCTGTGGCCGTGTATTTCAACGCTGAAGACTGCACATCTGAACTGGACTTCGCAAAGAAACTCGTCGCAGCCCTGCAGCAGCAGGGGAAATTTACCGCCGCCCTGCAGAACCAGATTGGCAGTCTGATTCGCACCTTCACCGAGGCCGTGGGTCTGCAAAAAATCTCACTGTTCGGGCTTGATGTCCCTGTTGGCGAAGCAGCCAGCACGGGCACCATTCGATCGCTGATTACCAGCCTGCTTCACAACATCGAATCGCAGCCCAACGCAGGAACGGCCCTGGTCGCTGTGGACGAGCTCCCTGAATTCCTGCTGATCCTCGAACGCCAGCAGAACGGACCGCAGCGTGTCTCCGAATTCCTGCACTGGTTGCGGGCACTTCGTCAGGAATTCGGACAGCGCGTTCGCTGGATCTTTCTCGGCTCCATCGGCCTTGACACCTTCGTCGACCAGCGGTCGCTCACAAAAACACTCAGCGGCCTTGTACCGATGTCCCCTGGGGCGTGGGAAGCGGACGAAGCCCACAGCTTTCCTGAAGCCATTGGCCCCGCCGTCGGACTGGAACTTTCTGCTGACGTCCGCGTCGCCATTCTGCAGCAGGTCGGCTGGGCGCTCCCCTATCATCTGCAGATCATCATTCAGGCACTTTCAGAGCTCAAATCGGCCCCACTTCCCTTGCCCGGACAGCAGCTGATGACAGTAGAGACAGCCGATGTGTCGCGCGCTGTCGAGCGGTTGCTGCAGCCGGATGGTTTCATGCGATTTGACACCTGGCGGCAACGCCTGAAGGATCAGCTTACGGCCCCGGACCATGCAGCCGTGATGCGGATCCTGCGACGTCTCGCAGTCGTCCCTGCCGGGCTCCCGCGCCTACAACTGCTCCACGAGCTTCAGCAGCCTGACCCCCACGCCGACCCGGACGTGATTGCCGCACAATTATCGCACCTGCTGGCCATGCTCCAGCGCGACGGCTATCTGCTCGAACAGCATGGCCGTTACGCCTTCCGCTCTTTTCTGCTCCGCGAATTCTGGTATCGTCGGGAGGTCTGCTGATGTCCGAAGTTTCTCCTGGTGACTCCATACCCGCATCTGCCGCTGTGGCCCCGCCTGTTCCCACCATTCCTCTGCATCGGCTGCGAGTCTACAATCCTTCCCGCATGACGGACCAGGAAATCACGCTGCTGTTCGTGGTCCGAGAAGAAATCCTGCAGCGACTGCTGGGGGACCTCAGCGGCGAAGTCCCCGACAGCCGTCCCCAGCATCATCTGCTTGTCGGCCAGCGGGGCATGGGCAAAACCACTTTGCTGCTGCGAATCGCCGGCGCGCTGCGCACCGCGCCGCTGCGCGACCGCTTTATTCCGTTGTCCTTCGCCGAAGAACAATACACCATCGATCGACTCTCCCAGTTCTGGCTGAACTGCCTTGATTCGCTCGCCGACAGCTGTGACCGCGAAGGTCGCGATGATCAGGCTCAGAAAATTGACCGTCTCGTCTCCGGTATTGCCACCTCCCTGCCCTCCTCACCCAAAGACGACACGGTCGCAGCCCGCGCTGCACTCAAAACCTTGCTCGATGCAGCCGCTCTCACCGGCCGTCGTCCTGTATTGCTGATCGATAACCTGCAGCTGATCTTTGAACGCACGGCCGAACAGCATCGCGACCTGCGGGCTGCTCTTACCGAACCAAACGCTCCGATCCTGATTGCCGCCAGCCCCCAGCTCCCACCCGAAATCAGCGACTACTCCTTCCCACTCTACGATCACTTCAAAATCCATCAGCTGCGGGCGCTTTCACTGGTCGATATGCGGCAACTCCTGCTGCAACTGGCTGACCGCACCGACAAACCGGCCATCCGTCGCCACGTTCTCGACCACCCCGGACGACTCCAGGCCCTGCACCAGGTCACAGGCGGCAACCCCCGAACCACCGTACTGCTCTTTCACCTCTACGCCGAAGACTGCTCACCCTCAATCGCCGAAGACCTTGAAAAACTGCTCGACGATGTCACGTCGCTCTACAAAGCTCGGTTCGAAGATCTGTCCGACCAGCAGCAGGTGATTGTCAGTCGACTCGCCGAATACTGGGATCCGGCCGACAGCCGCACTCTCACCGAAAACACACGACTGGAACCCGGCCAGATCAGCAGTCAGCTGGATCGACTCGTCAAGGCCGGCGTGGTCGAGGAAGTGCCGCTGTTCGGCACCAAACGCACCGGTTACCAGCTGGCGGAACGCTTCTTCAACATCTGGTTCCTGATGCGACACGCCTCCCGCAGGCTCAAACAGCCCGTGCGGTTCCTCACCAAATTCCTCGAAACACTCTACGAACCCAGCGAACGCGAACGCTTCGCCCGCTCGTGGAGCAACTCCAGCGGACTGAACTCCAGTTCGTTGATGTTCAGCCGCGCACTCGCTGATTCGCTCGGCGAATCTCCCGTTCGCGGCGATCTTGTTCGCAACACCGAACTGCAGGCCCTGCTGCAACAGCACGCAGATGCCTCCCGCCGTGTCGAACAACTGTTCGAACTCGACAAAATCCACCCCGTTGTGCTCGAATTTGCCGACCTCAGCAGACAGCTCACCGCAAACTACGATCCCGAACTCGCCAACCGGATTCTGGGAAGCCTCGACTTGTTCCTCAGCGGACGCAGGGCACTCCTGGCAGCCGTCCAGGCCCCCTCCGCCGAACAGGCGGCCGCTGTGCTGGAATTTGTGTCGGCGGAAGAACACAGATTGACAGCGCAGTTCGGCCACAAAGCTGTCGCGTGGCTTGCAGACCGACTTCTCTGCGGCCAGCTCTGCCAACCGGATTCCATCGACGATTGGGCGCAAACGTTGGGCGCCGCAAGTGACCACGCCACTGTCCAGCTTACAGTGGACAGTCTTCCCAAAAATCTTGCAGAACGACTGAATCCAAAGATCCTGCAAAGGGCAGCTTCCATCCTGACAACTGCAATTCCTCGCACTCCTCGTGACTGGTACAACCTCGCCTCGAGACTGACCGCAAAGCTCTGTCAACACAACGCAGCACAAGCAGCCATCATTCAAGGCCTTGATGCTTATCCTCGAAGCCCCCTGCTTTGGAATGGGCTCGGAAACCTGCTCCAGCAACACGACTGTGATGACGCCGCTGCCGAACAAGCCTACCGACGCGCCATCGAACTCGATCCCGAATTTGCTCGGGCATCGCTGGAATGTGAAACCACACTGCATGGCGACCCGAATCTGATCGAAGAGACAGAGTCCGACTACATCAACGCCAAAACACCGGCGTGGGTGCACGCCGCGCCATGGTACAATCTGGGAAATTTGCTTCAGGCCAATTCGGACCGCTTTTCTGAGGCGGAACAGGCGCAAAGGACAGCAATCCGGCTTGATCCCCGGAGCCCACTCCCATGGATAAGCCTCGGAAACCTCTATCAAAACAAGCTTGGTCGCTACGCCGACGCGGCGGATGCGTGGTCAAACGCCGGAACCTTCCCGCAGACGCGTACAGAAGCACTGCTCAATCTTGTTGTCGTGCAGCGCGACTTTCCTGGCGATTTTTCTGCCGCCCGCCGGACATTCTCGGCCATCGAGGACGAACCGTCGCCAGGCTTTGCCGCCACGCGTTCGCTCCACCGCGCTCTGTTCGCCGCTTACGAACTCAATCTGGGAACAGCCGCCGGCCATCTCGATGCGGCGCTCGATCTGGTCCCCGACGGTCTGCCACCGTCCACCATCGACGACTGGGCCGGCACAGCTGCTGTGCTGCTGGAACTGGGGCACGGGGAGTGGCTTCAGCAGGTGCTGATCCGTCGCGGGCACAACCATTCCCTGCGGCCATTCTTCGAGGCCATCCGTGCTCACACGCTTGCCGCCCGCGCTGCTCTGCGGAACATCGCGGCGGAAGTGCGTCCGGCTGCCGGCTGGCTGTTTGATCAGATCCAGCAGCGTCGCGAGCGACTGCAGGAGGCGCGGCGTCAGCGTACTGAGGAGACGCCGGAACCCCAACCGAGCCGGCGCAGGCGGAAAAAATGAGTGCTGCCGGAGTGTGATCCCGGATCCTGCTCAAGCAAGTTGCCTGGCCCCATAACCGTCCTGACCGTCTGCTTTTTTAATCAAGCTGCCATTCTGCCAGCACATACACGGATTCAAGTGGCGGCGTTTTCACTGAGGGGGCATCCTTGAGGATGGCGATGACTTCGGGTGTGGCAGCGCGGAGTCGCGGGATACTGACGCCTTTTTGTGACGTTGTCAGGGTCCGAGCGACTGCGGGATTGTCGAGCACGGTCAGGCCCAGGGAAATCGCGTTGGGACTGGTGACGAGGACTTCAGCGGCGGCGGGTGTGATGGTTTGAAGGGAGGCAGGACCTGTCCTGTGGAATCCTCGATCAGCCGTGAGGCCAGTGCGGGCGAATCGAGTGACGAGAGTTGCCGGAGTGTGAAAAAACCGTCGTATCTGACATACGCCGGAATTGCTTCTGCCGAGATGAACTCAAGCCCATCCAGAGTGCGCCCGGATTGTCGGGCAAATTTTCCGGCCAGCGGTACGGAGTCGAGTGCAGTGAGCGGCATATCGAGCGTACCAGGGAATCTGGCAAGTGCCGCCGCCGTTTCGGGCGACAGCTTGTCCGTGGCGGTGCCGGACAGTGCAAGACGCGTCCCGCGAAAAGGCACCAGTGCAGCGGCGGCCTGGGGCAGGAGTTCGTCGAGGCCGGCGATCGACAACCGGCCGCGATACTGCGCGAGTTCTGCGGCCAATTCCTGGGTGAGTGGCGGGCTGCTGCCTTTGAAGGACAGGCGGCTGGGATTGCGGCCACCGATGAACAGCTGAGGCGCTCTGTTGAGTCCGCCCCAGGAGGGAATTTCTGTGCCGCGGTTGAGCGATGCCACCAGAATCCGCGCGGCTTCCGGCGAAAGTTCCGCGAGGTCAGGAAAAGTCAACGTTCCTCCGCCCAGGTCCACCGTATTGCTTGCCATCTCACCAAATGCGGAGGCCAGTTCAGGGGACAGTGCGGTGAGTCCGAGGGTCAAATGAGAGGTTTGCCGCACGAGACTGCGAACAGTCTCCACGGAAGCATCCTGCAAAGCCGGCAGTGAGATCGCCGACCAGGGCCGCGTCATGAGCAGGCGAGCGGTCTCAGGAGGCAGTTGTTCGAGGCTGGGAAACGACAAAAAGGGAGGCGGAAGAGCTCGAACCGTGCCGTTCGGATTCGTCACTTCTCCATCGGAAACACTGGCAAGCGCGGCCGCAGCCGCGGGCGAGATTGCTGTGACGCCGCCAAAATCAGACGAACATCGAAGCAGAGTTTCGGCCAGCAGTGGTGAGTCCAGCGTCGTCAACCGGGGCAGACTGATCTTCTTTTGCTTCCCAAACGGGCCGCCCGGTACCACATCTGAAGCCGTCGCCAGGATCCGCACCTGCTCGCTGTTGAGTGACTCCACGTCTGGCAGTCCGATGCTGATCAGGGACTGCACCAGAATCCTGAAGGCTGGATCGGCGAGCTGACCACCGCTGAGTTCCAAACGTCCGGCACCAGGGTTGTTCGCAAACACAGTCGCGATTTCCTCTGTCATCACGGCGAGCGGAAGAAACGTCCCGCCCAAAAAGAAATTTCGTCTGACGGAGGCGATTTCCTGTGCCTGTTCCACGGACAATGTCCTGACCGCCGGCAGCAGGACCGACTGAGAGAAACCGGCGGCCAGTTTTTTCGTGAGCAAAGTTGAGTCCAGTGAGGTGAGGTTTGGCAGCGTGAGAGCACCGACTGCTTCCGCCAGCTTATCCTGAACCTCAGGCGCTACGTCGGTCAAACCACCCAGTGTCAGACTGCGAGGATTCCTGCCGAGGGCCAGAGCGACCTCCGGTGTGATTCGTTTCAACCAGGGAAACGACAATGCGCCGGGCCTGCGGGCCAACTTTTCCGCCAGCGGAATTGAATCGAGCTCCACCAGACCGGACAGCACCAGCTGGGCCGGCATTTGTGCGAGAGTTTCCGCGGTTTCTGGAGTCACCGACGTGAGTGAGTGCAGCCAGACAGTGGCGGCCTGACTGTTGGCGAGCGTCTGGGCGACTTCCGGTGAGAGCGATTTCAGGCCGAGGATCAGCATTTCGCCGCGAAACCGGGCGAGGACGGCGGCTGTCTCAGAATAAATCGCATGCGTTCCGCTGAGTTGCAGAATGCCGAAACGCGACTCTGCCTCGATCTGCTGAACCAGCGAGCGAGCTTGCTGGACCGTGATCTCCTCAGACGATTTTGCCGACAGGCTCTGAACTCGGAGCAGGTTGGAGGTGAGTCCGGACGCGGGCAGCAGACCCTGGCGAATCAAATCGCCAAAGGTCGGCGAATCGGGCAGGGATGGATTAGCCGGGATGTCGTTGGCTCGTCGCCCTGCCTCGCGTTTTCGCGCCGGATCCTCGCGATCGTGCTCCGTCAGCAAAACGTTGATGGCGCTGCCGTACTGATTGCGTGGGCCGAAGCCGGCCAGATGGCATACGGCGCAGGACATACCCCCAGGGCGAGAAATCTGCCGCCTCCAGGCCCACACTGCGTCCTGATCCTGCAGATTTCGGATCTGTTCAAAGAGGGCGGCATCAAGACCACAGATGGCATAGGTCGTGGCTGGCAGCCAAAGCCACACCAGACCGAGACAAAGGCCGAAACCCATCCGCAATGAACACTCGCGACGAAGTCCGGTGAAACGAGTCATGGCGACCTCAATTCGTCCGCAGGGAAGTTCACGGGGAGCTTTCCTGCGGACGCTGTTGGGCACTGGGGTATCGGGCGCGGGGCGTGTCAGACGCGATCGGCAGTTGGGCAAATATAGGGGGCGCGGTATTCGCGAGTGAGCAGGGCGTTGGCGGCGGGGTTGTTGGTGAAGGTTTCTTTTTCGGGGTCGAATTCGAGGAGGGCACCGAGGGAGAGGAAGTCGCGGGAGGTATCGACACCGTTCTTTGCGAGGTGCGCGATGGTTCGCTGGAGTGTGGCGTGGTTGTCGTCGAGCGACTGGAATTTTTTGAGTTCTGCGGCGAGTTCGTCTGCGGCGAGTCTGTGTTGTTCGCCCATATAGAAGGAGATGTTGCCGAGGTGGCTGATTGCGGCGGAGAGGTGTCCTTCGCGGACATCGGCGTTGAGATCTTCCACTTTGCCGGACTGGCAGGCGGTGACGAAGTTTTTGAAGTGTTCGCCGCCGCCTTTGAATTCCTTCACGACCTGCATATCGCGGTTGTAGACCCAGCAGTGGCTGTAGGAGTCCTGAACGACGAAGCCGTCGGAGCCGTAGAACACGACGCCGACTTTGTTGCCGCTTTTGCTTTGGAAGAGTGTATTGAGTTCTGTGTCGTCGCTGTCATCGACGGAGAGTCCTCGGGTTTCGAAGACGATGCAGCGATCGCCGTAGTGGTAGATGGAGACTTCGGTGTTGGCGGTATCCCCGGCGTCGATGTAGGCGGGGTCTTTGCGTTCGGCCTGGTATCCGAGTCGTCCGCCGTAGGAGAGGATGCTGGTGGGGTGTGAGTCGATTCCCAGTCCCCAGCGGGCGATGTCGGTCTGGTGTGGGCCTTGATTACCGAGGTCACCGTTGCCGTACTGGCGTTGCCAGTGCCAGTCGTAGTGGAAGTTGGGGCGAGTGCATTTGGGGTCGGTGAAGGCCGCCGGGCCGCTCCAGAGGTCGAAGTTGACAGTGGCTGGGATTGCATAATCGCCGCGGGCGCCGATGGATTTGCGGCGTTTGTAGCACAGTCCGCGGGCAAATTTGACTTCCCCGATGCCGCCGGAACGCATGAATTCGACGGCTTCGATGATGGCTTTGCTGGAGCGGCACTGGGTTCCGACCTGGCACATGCGGCCGTATTTGCGGGAGGCTGCGATGAGGGCGGTGCCTTCGTGGACGTTGTGGCAAACCGGTTTTTCGACGTAGGCATGTTTGCCGGCCTGCATGGCCCAGATGCCGGTGAGAGCGTGCCAGTGGTTAGGTGTGGCTGTGCTGACGAGATCGACGGCCTGATTTTCGAAGGCCTGTCTCATATCGGTGACGGGGGTGGGGCGGCTGCCCTGTTTCTTTTCGATGTCATCACAGCGTCGGTTGGCAACAGCTTCATCGACATCGACGATGACACGGATTTCGGTGCGATCATCACGTAGAAATTCGCTGATATGTTCACCGCCGCGGCCATTGACTCCGACGACGGCCACGCCGAGTTTTTCGTTAGGAGAGAGTCCTGCGCGTCCGATGGCAGGAGCGGCGAAGAGGAGTGAAGCGGAACCGAACGAGGATTTGAGGAAGGAGCGGCGTTGAAGGCGTGGCATGGTGGCGGGAGTCCGTTGGGGTTGAGGTGGGGTTGAGGTGGGGGAACGGATGACTGGCAGAGGTCAGGGATTTCGGCCGAAGACCATGATGGCGATATCATCATTCTGGGCGCGGCCGTCGGCATGTTTGCGGACATCAGCAAGCAGAGCGCGGCCGATATCGGCGGCGGACCCGGTTGCTTTGGCGAACAGTTCGATGGCTCGTTCTGTGGTATAGAGATCGCTGTTGGGGGCCATGGCTTCGTCAACACCGTCGGTGCGGAGCAGGAAAGTTTCGCCCGGGGAGATGTCGCGGGTGACGACGTCGTAGTCGTAATCTTCCATGATTCCGACGGGAATGCCGATTTGGTCTTTGCCGATTTCTTCGAGCGATCCGCCGGGTTTTCGGACGACGACGGAGTAGTGTCCGGCGTTGGCGATTGACATGCGGTGTGTCTTGAGATCGATAACTCCGAGCACGAAGGTGACGAAGCGCCCGGCGGCCATGTTGTGGCACATGTGATTATTGATGTGGCGAATGGCCACGACCACATCATTGGTGAACTTCATGGTGTTTTGTACGGCGCTGGCGATACGGGACATGATGAGCGCTCCGGGGACGCCTTTACCGGCGACATCTCCGAAGGAGAAGCAGATTTTGGACTGGTCTTCTCCGAGGAGGAAGCAGTCGAAGTAGTCACCACCGACGGCCTGGGCGGCATCGTAGGACGCGTAGAAGGTGTAGCCATCGACGACCGGGAGTTCTGCGGGGAGGAGGCTTCCCTGGACACCTTTGGCAATGCGCATTTCATCTTCGCGTTTTTTGCTTTCGGCGGCAGTTTCGGCGAGCCGCATATTTTCCCATGCGGTGGAGGCCTGGGTGGCGACGGCAAGAAGGAGTTCGAGGTCTTCGTCGCGAAAGCTTTTGGCGGGATTCTGGGTGTCGAGATTGATGATTCCGAAGGCGCGTTGCTGCAGGTCGAGCATTGGCACGCACATCATTGAGCGGATGGTGAGGTTGGAGATGGATTCGCTGGCGCTGAAGCGGTCGTCGTTGGCGGCGTCAGCGGAGAGGATGCCGGTTTTTTCTTCAATCACTTTGGTCATGATGGTGCGGCTGATTCGGACGGATTCGTCATTGCCTTCGTCGCGTTTTTTCTGGGCGATGGGGATGAAGCGATCTGACGAGGGGCTTTTGGTGAGGATTGAGCCGCGATCGGCTTGTGGGAAGATGTCGAAGAGGGTGTCGAGGATGAGCGGGGCGATGCGGGCCGGATCGACCTGCCCGGCGAGCGCCTGATTGATGCGAAGAATGCCCTTCAGCTTTTCCTCAGGTCTGACCTGGAACGCCCCAAACCCGCTGGCGGATGCGCTGCCCATGATGCTGGAGCCATCGGTGTCGCAGAATTCGACTCCGCCTTCTTCGGCGACGACGGTGCCCGTGGCAAAGTCGCTGATTGGCTGACTGGTTTCGAAGCGGAGTTTGATGGGCCCGAGTTTGATGCGGTCGCCGCTGCACAGTGGTGCGGGGTAGATGGATTCTTTGGCGACCTGATGCGCATTGACGAAGGTCCCGTTGGCACCGCCGAGATCTTCGAGGAAGTAGTTGTCATCCTTCTGGATGATTTGCGCGTGGAACCGCGAGACCATTCCGGAATCGATGGCAACGCGGCAGGACGGATGACGGCCCAGTTTGGCCGGGAATTCGGTCAGATCGTAAACTGTCTCGTGATCTGTCAGCAGAATGACTCGCACCATGAGGGAGTTCCAGTTTCGCAGGAAGACCGGGAAGAAAGGAGAAGGAGAAGGAGAAGGAGAAAGGAGTTTTCAGGGAACAGCAGGGACGATTTCAGTTGGTACGATTAAAGATATGTTCAACGTTGCTGCGGAGGATTTGTTGTCCGAGGCTGACGGCCCTGTCAACAGACCAGCCTTTGTCGGCAACGAAGTCCTGGGCGAGCACTTTGGCGAGGATGCGGCGGTACATGGCGAATTTGGGAAGGGCGAATTCAAGTTTGTACATGTCGCTGTAGTAGCCGATTTGTTTGGTGGCCGGGACGGCCTGGAGTCGTGCGCGGGTATCGCGTTCGATGTAGACGGGGATATTAGAGTACCACCAGTGGCCGCTGGTGACTACGTTGGGGAAGATCCACGAGTAGCTGACGAGTTCCTGATTGCTGGTTTCGGCGAGTACTGAGACGGGGAAGGTGACGCGTGGGAAGGCGTTGAAGAGAGTTTTGTACTGAATGAGAGACACGCGTGAATCGAACAGATCCTGTCCCTGATGGACGCCGTTTTCGTAGACGCGGCGGTTGACACCGATCATGAGGTCGAAGGGGAGTTTGTGCTGGCTGCAGAAATCAGCCAGCGTCATGAACACGAAGGAGCTGAGTTGAGCGGCCTGGTGGGGATCGAGCGGCTGACTGTTTGCGGCGGCAGCGAGCAGCGAATCGGCAATGGAGTCACTGATGAAGCCGGGGCTGAAATCGGGCGGCAGCGAGATTGCACAGGCGCGGCAGTTGTGCTGCAGAAAGTGGCTGAAGAGAAGAGCGATGCCATCGCGAAGAGCGGCTGCGGATGCCGGGACGAGACCGGTAGCGGCGGCGAATCGCTGCTGGACTGTGTTGCGGGCAAGGTGGAACACGAGATCATCTGTCCGCAGGCAGGGGACATAGAACTGAGTATTGAAGTCCTTGAGTGGATCGTCAAAGTCGTTGGTGAGGTAGACCTGGTCGAGGCCTGAGACTTCGAGCACGTGCTGTTCCCAGCCGGGAGCAGCCATGCGGGTGGCGGAGAGGTCGTAGAGGGCTTCCCAGTTGTTGGCGGTGATGCGTTCGTCCTGAAAATCGAAGAACCGAGTGCACATTTCCAGCAGCCAGCTGTACTGAGCGGTGTTTTCGATGGTGGCCAGCCAGGGAATGAGTCGGGCGACTTTTTCTTTTGGGTCAAGCCCAGGCTGTTCAATCTGGTCGCGGGGCATCCCAGCGGAGTGGGCCAGTTCTGTGTAGTAGTGGTAGCCAAGGATATCGGCGAGAGTGCGGGAGGCGGGCTGGAGCGGATTGATGTGTGTGTGGGGATCGATCAGCCGCATCGCTTCGAGCTGGGCGAGGATGTCATTGCGGGCGGAGGAGACCATGTGCAGTTTCTTTGCGTGGTGGGGCAGTGAGCGGCGACGGGATGAAATGGAGACGTGTGATTTGTAAGCAGCATACCAGTTTTGAAGACAGTGTCAGCAGTTTCGAGGGATTCCGGGAAGCAGTTTCCGCGGTTTTTCCCGTAACTTGCTTTTACCCGGTTTTCTGCGACACTCCATTGGGAGACCGGCGGCGGCTGACTGGCTGTGCGACTTATCCGGTCGATTTTCCGGCTTGTTTTGCGACCCCACCATGGAACGCCGCACTGCGGGCTTCCGCTGGGATTTGCCTCAGGGCACCCGGCTGCGACTTTGGCAGAAACTTTCCCCTCCACAGCTCTTTGTAGCCTCCTTCGCTGCACTGATCCTGGTCGGTGCCTCCGGCCTTTGGCTGCTTCCGGGAATCTGTGTCGCGGCTCCATTCACCTGGGTGGATGCGTTATTTATGTCGACCAGTGCCGTCTGTGTAACCGGTCTGGCGGTCGTCGATCCTGGGTCTCATTTGACATTCGCGGGTGAGGCATTTCTGCTGCTGCTTGTGCAGTTCGGTGGACTGGGAGTGCTCACTTTCACCAGCCTGATCATTTCCGCTTTGGGTCGACGACTGTCGCTGCGGGAAGAGTCGCTCTGTATTTTCACGTCGGAAGCGGCCCCACATCTGAGTCCTGGTCAGATTACGTGGAACATTGTGCGATATACTCTGGGCTTTGAGATGGCCGGAGTGTTGCTGTTGTGGTGCTGCTGGGGGCCATTGCTGGGCTGGAGACAAGCATTCTGGCCGGCCGTGTTTCACTCTGTCAGTGCCTTCTGCAACGCGGGCTTCTCTATCTTTTCCGACAATTTGATGAGTTTTCAGGAGTCACCCGGGGTGATCCTGTCGATCAGCGGCCTGATTGTTCTGGGGGGCCTTGGATTCCTCACGCACGAAGAGGTGTTTGGATTTCTGCGTCGGAAGCGTCAGCAGCGAATTCGCAGATTTTCCCTGCAGTCTCGAATTGTGCTGGTCACAACAGCCGTGCTGATTATTGGCGGCTGGATTCCGCTGACGATACTGGAGTGGGACAACACTCTCAGCCGGCTGTCGGTGCTCGATCGCATCGTGAATGGCCTGCTGCTGAGCATTACGCCAAGAACGGCTGGCTTCAATTCCATCGACTACGGCAAAGCAGCGGACTCCACGAACCTGCTGACGATGATCCTGATGATGATCGGTGGTTCACCTGGTTCGACGGCTGGTGGCCTGAAGACCACCACGGTCGCTCTGCTGCTGATCCTTGCATGGTCGCGCCTGCGTGGCCAGGAGTTCACGACAGTTTCGTGTCGAACGATACCTGAAGAGACCACTTATCGTGCGGTCGGTTTGTTTACTATCGCCACGGCAGTGGCGATGGGAGGTATGCTGCTGCTGACGATTTCTGAGAGTGGCATGGTATCTGAGGGGCGAGTGATGCCGGAGTGTTTATTTGAGGCAATCAGCGCATTCAATACGGTGGGCTTAAGCATGGGTATCACTTCAAAGCTCACTGTAATTGGCAAGCTGAACCTGATTGTGCTGATGTTTTTCGGCCGTGTGGGCTTGCTCACGCTGGCCGCCGCGCTGACTGTGCCGCGCCGCGGCGCCCGCGATTTTCGGTATGCGAGTGAAGATGTAGTGGTGGGCTAGATCATGAAGCGATTTGTTGTCGTGGGCCTTGGAAATTTCGGATCCAGCGTCGCTGAGTCGCTGGCGTCGCAGCGTCATGAGGTGATCGCGATTGACATGCATGAAGATGCTGTGGAGCGAATCGCGCCGTTTGTGTCGCGAGCGGCCGTTGGAGATGCCAAAAATCTGGCAACGCTTGAACGACTGGGAGCACGCGGAGCGGACGCGGCGGTCGTCAGTACCGGCGATGACATCACCGCCAGCATCCTCACCACCATGGCTTTGCATGATCTCGAAATCCGCGACGTCTACGTCAAGGTGATCTCTCGAGACCACGCCCGAGTGATGGAACGACTGGGGGTTTCAGAGACGATTTTTCCTGAACGCGAGTCGGCTATTTCGCTGGGCAAGCGTATGTCCGGTTCAGGACTGCTTAATTATGTCACGATTGGTACCGGATTCAGCATTCAGGAAATGGGTGTTCCGGCCAGCTGGAACGGCAAGACTCTGCGATCACTGGCACTGCGGCAGAACTTTGGTCTCACCGTGGTGGCGATTCACGATGTTCTCTCCGATCGCATGTCGTTCGTGTCGGACCCCGATCTGGTGCTGAAGGAATCGGACGCTCTGATTGTCGCCGGCCGCGACGAAGATCTCGCTCGCGCGGCCGAGATCCGCTGACGGGATCAGCGGGAGCCGAAGTAGAAAAGCATCATCGCCAGAGCGATCCGGTCGAATTCGGGTGGAATCGGTCCTCTGTCAGGCAGCAGTTCTGCTGCAGCCGCAAGTCCAACAACTGACAGCACGGCGAGTGCCTTCAGGTCACCCCATCGTGATGAAGGACGCGAACGTTTTCTTCGACGGAACCAACCGGCGATGGACTGCAGGATCGCTCCGAGCACAAAAGCGGCGACAAGAAGCAGGAGTGAGAATTCGCGCGTGGTGAACAGCCGGCCCTGCTGATACAGCCAGATGCCCAGTCCCGCGAACGCTCCCGCCAGAATCACGCGAATGCTGTGTCGCGGCAGAAACATCGGAGACGACTCACGCTCAATAATTCCTTCCTGCTGCAGTCGGTCAATCACGTCTGGAGGGAGTGCCACAAAGCGGCGGGATGTGAAGTACCAGGCAAGTGCAATAAGGAGCGTTTCGGTCCAGATAATGTCGAGAGTGCGTTCACGGACGATCGCCTGGATGACGATTCCGACGACGGTGAGTGTGAGCAGAGCGCGGACGCTGCCGGTGGGCAGCCCAAGTGGTGGCCAGGATTCTGGAGAGCCTTCTGGTTCAAGCGACATGCGACACCTTTCGTAAGGAACGTGAGAACTGAAGTGATGTTGCTTTGAAAAACGCAGAAGACAGGGAGTGGATCAGCGGATTCGGGCTGGTTTTCATGATGGATGGCAGAATGCTGTCATTTCCTTTCGTCGGGTGTTGGCAGTGCCTGCAGCCAGTGAGCTGCCAGTTCCGGCCATGAACTGATGCGAGAACCGGCGATCTGGCGGAGCCCGTAGCCGTGCCCACCACTGGCGAAAACGTGCAGTTCGGCAGGAACCCTGTGCTTTCGCAGAGCTGCGTAGAACATTGCGGAGCTGAGTGAAGAAGCGGAGTCATCGTGTGTGTGCACAAGAAACACGGGTGGAAGTCCGGGCGAGATCTGCAGCTCTGGCAGCAGTTGTTCGGTATCGGGATTCCAGAGATTCCATGGGTAGATGAGCATGGCGAAGTCGGGCTGATGGGACAGCCTGTCGACGGGATCGCCGGCCGAAAGTCGATAGGCCGACTGTCCGCCATCCCCCAGAAGTCTGGCAGCGGTCTGACCACCGGCAGAGAATCCGGCCACTCCCAGCTGATCCGGGTCGATCTGCCATTCAGCGGCGCGGGAACGAATCAAAGCCATCGCACGCTGGGCATCCTGGAGTGGTTTGAGCCACGGCGATTTGGTGGAGTCATCGGCGGTGCGGTAGCGCAGAACAAAGGCAGAAATTCCGAGATCATTCAGCCACGCGGCAATTTCGGTGCCTTCCTTGTCCACGACCACGCGACGAAATCCTCCGCCAGGGAGTATCAGCACGGCGCGACGCCCGGCGGTGGACTGCTTTGCGAGGCAGACAGCCAGTTGCGGCTGCGTGATGCCGGTGATGCGAGTGACGGGGGGTTGTTCTTCCGGACGCTGCGGTAGCGTTGTTCCCGGCTGGCGTGTGGTTTCGTCCGGCGCCGGACCCTCCCAGAGGTCCACAAGTTCAGTGGTTGCGGGAGGCTGCTGCGGTGCGGTGGCGGCGGTCGAAGTGCCCGGGGCTGCCCACAGGCAGATGGCGAGGGCAGCACAGGCGGCAAGTGAGTTGGGAGCGATGGGCAGGCTGGTGAGCTGCTGACGGTTTGATTGCATGGGCTGGATTCCGATTCGGGGCGGTGGGGCTTCAGGGTTTCAGGAGCAGCGGAGCCCAGAGACCTTCGCGGAGTTCGGGGATCTGGCCGGACGCTGGCAGAGAGGAGTTGACGGCCTGTTTGAGCAGGGCAGTGAGTTCTGTGACGGTCGTGGCGTGGCCGGGATGCTCGGCGAGATTAGTCAGTTCACGGGGATCGGTCTCATGGTCGTAGAGTTCACGTCCTGCGCGGCCTGCGTCCCATTCGGTGTAGCGGTAACGCTGTGTGCGGATGCTGTAACCGAAGAGCCTTGAGGAACCCGAGTCTGTTCCGGGTTGATTTTTTTTGGCAGCGTTACCGGCGTTGTTCCCCCTCACGACCTGGGTGAGTGCCCAGCCGCGACCTGTTGCCCCGCCGTCCCTCAGCAGTGGCAGAAGGCTTTGTCCCTGCAGACCTGCCGGGGGCTGGATTCCGGCGAGTTCTGCAAGTGTGGGGAAGATGTCCACGTGAGACACGGGTGCCCTGCAGATCTGCCCGGCTGCTGTACCGGGCGCCACAATCAGCAGCGGAACGCGGCTGCTCTCTTCGAACAGGCTCTGTTTCTGCCAGAGGCCATGTTCGCCGAGGTGATACCCGTGGTCACTGGTGAAGACGATAATGGTGCGGTCAGCGAGCTGGAGCCGATCGAGTGCTTCGAGAATGCGACCTACCTGAGCATCCATAAAGCTGATGCTGGCGTAGTAGGCTTGCCGGGCCTGACGACGCTGGTCGTCGGTCATTGTCAGCTGTTCTTTTTTTCTGCTGGCGAGCGCCAGTGCGGGGATGTCGGCGAGATCGGCTTCCGTGTCTTTGACCAGCGGCATGGCAGGAGCGTCGTACATCTCGAACCATGGCTTTTGCGGCGCCACGTAGGGTGTGTGAGGGCGAAAAAAGCCTACGGACAGAAAGAATGGACGGTGGCCTTCGCGAGCACAGCGTTCGAGCACCCATGCGGCATCGGCGGCCTGCATGGCATCCGTGTGGTGTTCATCGCTGTGGGGCGACGCGTACCAGCTGAGAGTTCCTCCGAACTGCCCGGGCACGAGTGAGAAGATGCGTTCGTGTTCGAGCGTGCGATCGACGCCCGCTGGGTTAAGCTGGAGTTCCCACGAGGCTGGGTCGTCATGTCCCACGGTACCGATTGAGTTGGGAACATTGTAGTGATAGAGCTTTCCGATGCGGGCTGCGAAGTAACCCTGCTGCCGGAAACACTGCGGCAGACTGATGGCCTCAGGAATCGTCTGTCTGAAGATCTGACTGTTGGCAAGGATGCCCGTGGAATTGGGATAGAGGCCTGTGAGCATTGAATTGCGACTGGGACCGCACAATGGAAATGTGCAGTTTGCCGTTTCAAATCGTGTCCCGCGCGCAGCCAGTCTGTCGAGATTGGGAGTCTGGACCAGTGGGTCGCCGTAACATCCGAGACTGTTGTTCAGGTCATCGGCGATGATGAACAACACATTCAGCGGCTGATCGGCGGCAACGAGTGGAACGGTCAGACAGCAGATGGGTGTCAGGAGCAGAACAAACAGCAATCGCATGGACACTTTGGGACTCCTTGTTCAGCCGAGGGTGGCGTTGCGTTCTGAGAAACGTCTGTCCTCTTCGCGCTTTTCTGCAGGCAATAAAAGCGACGTGGCCGGCACCTGGGAGTGCCGGCCACACGGGAAGTTTATGCAGGGCAGCCCCGCCGAGGAAAGCGGGCAGGGCCGAAACGGTTTAAAAATCGCCTGTGACTTCACCACCGCCGATCGTAGCCAGCCCGCGGTAAACGCGTTCATCGACACTGGAGGAGATGAATCGGACGGCGCCGTCACCGAGTGCGAACTGGGCACCGCCAGTATGCGGGCTGCTGAAGTCATCAAAATGCAGGTGTGGATCATTCGGCGGATGGTCGGCAACTCCAAGAATTCGCTGAAATGCCTCTTCGCCTTCAGCAATCATGCCGGGCCAGGTGGAGTACCAGTCCAGCAGGCGATCTGTACGACGTTCACCGACGATGATTGTGTTGCTGGTGCCGTCCGTGATGTCACTGATCCGAACTCTGCTGTTATGAAAGAAGATGCCGTCACCCAGACACTGTCCAGTGGGGCTGACGGGAGCGATTCCGGGGTCGTATTCGCAGCCGTGGAGTTCTTCGGTGCCGAAGACGCCGACGTAGTTGGCGACAGGAAGTCGGGCAAGGATCTGGTCGCTGCCTTCCTCTTTGAGGTCAAAAAACGGCGGCTGAGGATCGGAGGGACAGCGGTACATGGGCAGTTCAGCTGAGATAAATGTCGAATTCACAGGATCTGTGAGATAGCGACTGGACTGAAAACGCTGCCAGAGATTTTGTTGCTCCAGCATTGGGAGCACCATGGCGGCCCAGCCAGCACCGCTGCCTCCGTCGTGGGCGCTGGGCAGGCCAAAGGGATTCACAGCAATCCAGCCTGGAGGAAACGTCTTGTGAACGTCATGGTAGTTGTGCAGTGCCACGACAATCTGTTTGAGGTGATTTTTGCACTGGGTTCTGCGAGCTGCTTCCCGTGCCTGCTGGACAGCAGGCAGCAGCAGGGCGACGAGGACGGCGATAATGGCGATAACGACGAGCAGTTCAATGAGGGTGAAGCCGCGACTGCGGCGCAAAGAAGGCGAGCACATGTGATATTTCCCATAAATCCCGGTCGGCCAGCAAGGGGGCGGCGACCGCATTGTGAAGCGAGACTGACAACCCGAAGCAACCCCCGGGGTTCAATGGAACCTGGGCTGGTGTGGGGCAGAGTGAGTGCGTTTCAAGTTGACGCGGTGAGCGTCATCGCTTCAATCACGGGGGGGACCTCGGGCCGCAGCAATTTTTGTTGAAGGCCCGCTGCCAATGCTGTCGTGTGGCAGGATTCGCCGGATCTCTATCGGGACAGCACGGAGATCCTGTGCGTGTTCGATGGAGTGTGTCTGCAGGAAAAACGTGAGGCAAACGCAGCAGGTGTCGGGGTCATGGTGACCCGTTGGCGATGCAGGCGGTTCTGCGCCTGAAGGATGTGCGGGAAAGTGGTTGAGTTCGGCAGAGGCGTCGTGAACACAGGCACAGGTACGAGCGGGGGTGTCGGCGGAGGCGGTGTGCTGAAGCAGGTGCAGGGACGGTCCGAAGAGCGCGCTGAGCACCAGGGCGACGACAGCCGCCACCTGGATCGATCTTCGGGTTGGTTTGTCTGCGGCACGCACTGCTGACACCTTCGCGATTGGGACATCGCGCGATTCGGAGGAGTGTTCCTGTGAAGACGTGAGCTTCTCAAGACCTGACCAGGCAAAATTCCCAGATTTTGTGGAGTTTTTCGGGAAATCCTGATGTTGGACTGACGCGGAGCGGGCGATTCGGCGATTGTAAAGCGTTTTGGGGCGGGAACTGCAGTTCCGTGCAACTTTCTCAACGCCAATTCATCAGGGAAGCTTCATGCTGAGAAAATTCTTCCGAAATTATCTGCCTCGGCACCGCAATCGCTGGAATCAGTTGCTGCACGCCATCGGCATCCCGGTGACGTTTGTTGTTCCAGTACTTCTGCTGACTGGTGGACTTGAGTGGTACTGGGCGATTTCGAGTTTTTTTGCCGGATATGCCCTGCAGTTTGCCGGTCACGCAATTGAGGGAAACGACGCAGGTGAGGTTGTGTTTATCAGAAAAACGCTTGGAAAGCCTTATACCGAATACGGTCCCCTCTCCGAATATTCAAGGCTTGCCGAAGGAATCGACGATAGGACACCTGTCTGAGGAATTGGGTGCAGGGCACGTGGACAACCTGCTGGTTGTCGCGCTGATTCCTGCGGCCACTGAAGTTGACAGGGACGTTTCATGAATCGTCTGGCTTTGCGAATTCGGCAGCTGTTTTCTTCGCGCGTTCGCGGTCTGCCCGGCCGGCGCTCTTCTGGCCGGACACTGATCCAGGGCCTGCGAGGCGGTCTTGCCGCAGCATGGCTGGGTATCCCGCTCGCTGTCGCCATTACTCAGCCTGGTTGTTCGACGACAACCAAAACTGGTCTTTCCGATCTGCAGTACATCGACGGTGAGAAGCAGCTGCAGTATTTCAAGTCGCACAATACGGCGATCGAACATCCGCTGGTGGATGGGACGACGACGGAGGCGGTGCGGACGACGGATGCCCCTCGAAGTCTGGACCGTCGCGTTGATGACGAAGTTCGGGAATTCACACTTGAAGAGGCCATACTGACTGCGTTGTCCCGGAATCAGGTTGTGGAAGCGAGTGCTCTGGGGGGGGCGGGTGCAGCCCGGGTGCTGTCCGGACCGGACGGTGTCTCTACAGTCTATGATTCAGCCATTCAGGAAACAGGAGTCCTTTTCGGTCGACGCGGGCTTGAGGCAGCTCTGTCGGACTTTGATGCACGGTGGTCCACCAACATGGGCTGGGGACGCGACCGCCGCATGACTCACCAGTCAGCTCCGTTTTCCATTGGCAGCGAGACGGCCGCTTTTCGCACCGGGGTAGATAAGGCATTGGCGAGTGGCGGTTCTGTTGGCGTGTTCCATTCGTGGGACTATCTGGGCAGCGCGTTTGGCTCACCGCAATATCCGTCGTCCTACTCAGGTTCGCTTGGCGCTCAGGTACGTCAGCCATTGCTGGCGGGTGCAGGCACGGAATTCACTCGAGTCGCCGGTCCTCTGCGTCCGGGTTTCGGTGCCATCGCCGGTGTGAGTCAGGGGGTTGTGATTGCACGGATCAATCAGGACATCACGCTGGCCGACTTTGAAATCGCAGTTCGCAACGGACTTCGCGACATCGAGAATGCGTACTGGGACCTGTATCTTGCATACCGAATCTATGACACCACCGTGGCTACTCATCAAAGTGCCTTTCAGACCTGGCGCGAAGCTCGCACCAAGGTCGAGGTGGGAACGCTGAAGCTGGCTGATGAATTGCAGGCTCGCGACCGATTTTATGAAACTCGTGCCCAGCTGGAGCTGGCACTCAACGCCGTCTACAACAGCGAAAGTGCACTTCGAAGACTGATTGCTCTCCCGATGAACGACGGCACCGTGCTGCGTCCTGTGACGGAGCCGGTGAAAGCGGAGTTTCACGCGGACTGGGAAGCGTGTCTGACGGATGGTCTGGTGAAGCGGACCGAACTTCGTCGTCAGAAGTGGCAGATTCGCAGCCTGCAGCTGCAGCTGAATGCGGCTCGCAGTCTTGTGCGGCCACAGCTGGATGCCGTCGGCTCCTATGCCGTCAACGGATTCGGTGACCAGTTGATTTCTGGGAACGGCAGCAGCGGATATGGATCGATGACTGGGCAGGATCTGGACACGTGGTCAATGGGGCTGGAGATGTCGATTCCAATCGGACTCCGGCAACCTCGCAGCCAGGCCCGCAATTATGAACTTCAACTGGCACGTGCGAATGCTGTCCTTGCAGCGCAGGAACGCAGCATTGCACACGATATTGCGACAGCGATTCAGGATGTTGCGGCAGCGTGGGCAGCTGCAGAATCGAACTTCAACCGAGTCCTTGCGGCAGAAAAGCGTGTAGAGCTGCTGGAAGCGGAACGGGAGGTTGGCACAACGACTCTTGACCTGGTGCTGCGAGCTCAGGCCAGCCTTGCAGAGGCTGAAGCTGCTTACTATCGACAGGTGATCAATTACAACAAATCCATCACAGCGCTGAATCTGTCCACGGGAAATCTGCTTGACGTGAATGGTGTGCAGCTGGCCGAAGGCAGTTGGAACGCGGATGCCATCCAGGATGCCCGTCTGCGTTCACTGGCGCGGACTCACGCACTTCCCAACGAGCACATCCATGCCGAACCTGCTGAATTTGCATGGCCCTCTCATGTGGGTACCGTGGAACGGGATTCAGCCAAAGTCGCGGGCGGCGGCGACTCTGCATCTCAGCCTGTTCCGGAGCCACCCGAGCCCGCCGCAGCTCAGCGGGCTCATGGCAGCGATGACAGCCCACCCCGTGAGATTGTGCCATGATTTGACCACATCTTCTTCGACCACCGGCACCGTGAAGGAATCAAACTGCGAAGCCGGTCAGACTTTCGCAGTTTGCCGATGGATCACAGGACGCGACGTCTTTGTGTCCACCAGCGGCCAGGGAATCTCAACTCTGGTTACAAGCCTTCGCGGTGCCGGTGGCCGCAGTCGATGGAGATTGCTGCGGGCAGGTTGGGAATAGCGGTTACTTCAGGCTTTTTCTGCGATATCCCTGCGACACCAACCGCCTTTCCAGCTGATTTGGTCGACAGCCTGGTAGGCGAGTTTTCTGGCGGCTGAGATATCGTCACCACAGGCGGTGACTCCGAGCACTCGGCCACCGGTGTTGACAATCTCTGAGTTGCGAAGTGCGGTGCCGGCGTGGAAGACTTTGACGTCGGCAACCTGGGCAGCATTTTCGAGTCCACTGATTGGGTGACCGGACTGGTAATCTCCGGGATAGCCAGCGGACGCCATGACAACACAGACGGCCGGGCGGGGGTCCCAATCGAGTCCTTCGAGTTCGTGGAGTCGTCCGAGGGCAGCGAGGTGGAGGATGTGTGCGAGGTCGGATTTGAGTCGCATCAGGACGGGCTGTGTTTCCGGATCACCGAGGCGAACGTTGTATTCGAGCACCTTTGGGCCGGCGGGTGTCAGCATCAGTCCTGCGTAGAGTACACCGTTGAAAGGGTGGCCTTCGACCTTCATGGTGTGTACGGTGGGGACGAGAATTCGGCGGACGATTTCATCCATGATGTCCGGCGTGACGACTGGCGCTGGGGAGTAGGCGCCCATGCCACCTGTGTTAGGTCCGCGATCTCCGTCGTGGGCACGCTTGTGGTCCTGAGCAGAATCGAGGGGCACGATGGTATCGCCGTCGATAATTGCGAGGATACTGGCCTCTTGTCCGACCAGACATTCCTCGATCACGATCTGACTGCCGGCAGCTCCGAAAATGCTGTCCACGAGCAACGAACGGGCTGCAGCCCTGGCTTCGGCACGGTTGGCACAGACAAACACACCTTTGCCGGCGGCAAGACCGTCGGCTTTGACAACCAGCGGTTGTTCGGGGCCTTCGTCGATGTAGCGTTCGGCATCGGCGTAACGGGTGAAGACAGCAAAGTCGGCCGTGGGAATACTGGCACGCCGCAGCAGTTTCTTAGCGAAAACCTTGCTGCCTTCCAGCCTTGCAGCGGACGCCGACGGACCGAACACGGCGAGGCCCTGGCGGCGAAACTCGTCCGTAAGTCCAGCCACCAGCGGTGCCTCCGGACCGACCACCGTCAAGTCTATGCTACGGTCCCTGGCGAATCGAACCAGCCGCGGCACGTCTTCAGCAGGGATGTTGACATTTTCGGCATCAATTCCGGTGCCGGCATTGCCAGGTGCACACCAAACTTTTTCCACCAGTGGCGACTGGGCAAGTTTCCAAACGAGCGCATGTTCGCGACCACCTGATCCGACGACGAGAATCTTCATGAATACCTGTCCGCTCCGGTTCAATAAACGCAAAGGACTCGCGGAAGGGTACCGCGAGTCCTGAGGGAGTTCGATTCTGGCGACTGCGTTTCAGTGAAGACGCTGAAAACGGGAAAGCCGAGTCTTCAAACGACTGGGGCGAGTTCTGGTTTGAGCACGAATGGAAAGACGCGAACGGGCGTTCCGGCAATGTGCTGTTTCTTGTAGGCCAGCTGGGCGGCGCGGTCAGCGGCGAACTGCAGACGGATGAATTCCAGTCCGCAGAACGAATCCAGATCGGCCTCAGCCGCCACGTCGGCAAACAATTCACCGGCCGATGCCGCATGCCGACGAACCCCGTGAATGCTGCGTTCCCGGACTTTTACTCCGGCTGCAGCCAGCTTGATCAAACCCTTCAGAAACCTGCCGACAGTTGTGTCTGCACCGGAAACTCTCCAGAGGCGTTCCCATTCTTCGTGGGCCTCCCAGTAGAAGCCGAGATTGAAATAGTCCAGACCCAGCAGATAATTGCGATTGAGATGCCAGCTTTCATGACACAGAGCCCGAGGACCACCACCAGGAGCGTGCTTTTTACCATAGCAATGCCCGCGAGGATCGCGGACCGGATGGGGCATACCGGAACCAGGATAGTACGTGTAAGGAGGAAGGGGACAGGACGGGTAAAGACGCTCGGCTTCGGCTTCTGCCGTGATCATACGAGACTGACTCCGTTGAGAAAGGACCCGTTTTATCGTTTTTGGGTGCACTCAGCCCCGGTTGAACGCACGTCCGCGCGGTCTGCAGATGCTGAAGGTGCGGAATTTACACGGTTTTGGTGGAAAATTCGAGAACTTAATTGCTGATTTCGGCAGATTCCGGGTGGTGTGCCCAAGTCGCACACAAGAGCAGCCCAGATTGCCCTGCTTTACAGCCTCCCGCTGAGCCCTCACTGGCAACGCAAATGCCCCTGCCAGAAGTGCTTAAGCTGATTATCCGGTGTCCCGGGCAAGAATCAATACCCCGCATCGCCATCACCTGCAAAACCTTGGGAACTCCCCTTCAGATAACGTGAACAAATGCTCAGCTTTCACTTTCGAGAATCATTCTGGACGTTCGAGCTCGAAACGGTCGCGGGTGCGGCAGTAGAGTTGTCCACCGAGTCGCCCGATGAGGTCCAGTTTTTCAGGGGCGGGGAAACCCTGTTCGTCAAGGATTTCCGGCGCGAGATGAATATGCAGGATCTGACCAACGACCAGATTTGTGCCACCCGGCCCGGTCCCCAGTGGCAGGTGGTGGAGCAATCGACATTCGAGACTGGCGGGCGACAGCAGGACTCGCGGCGGCCGAACGACGGCTGAATGGGCGGTCTGGATATCCGCGTGAAGGAACTCTGAGTGTTCAGGATCAAGTTCAGCGGCCGATCGATTCATGGGAACGGCGAGTTCGAACGGCACGAGATTGACCACAAATTCGCCGGATGCCAGCAGATTGGAGAGGGTATCCTTTGGGCGGCCATCGCGGCGATTGGCGGGGCAGAACACCAGTGACGGAGGAACAGTTCCAACCCCGCTGAAGAAGCTGAAAGGAGCCAGATTGGGGATCCCCGACGGCGAGATTGTGGATACCCAGGCAATGGGTCGCGGCTGAATCAGTCTGATGAGGTGCTGGTAGATTGTTGCGGGAGAAAGACGCTGGATATCGAGTTCGGGCATAGAAGCGGTGTGATTGGAGTATGGGAATCAGCAGCGGCACCGGGCGACGCCTGGTGTGGGGGTTGGCCCGTGGGGTGCAGGGGTTGGGGGTTCGGTGGGTGTTGACCGCGGGTGTTGACCGCGGGTGTTGACCGCGGGTGTTGACCGCGGGTGTTGACCGCGGGTGTTGACCGCGGGT
>Ga0172373_10000858_pt1 | contig 50119 bp, 46 predicted proteins | sample Lak10m_2_FD_114546 | JGI IMG/M metagenome (GOLD analysis project Ga0172373, IMG submission 114546) | Freshwater microbial communities from Kabuno Bay, South-Kivu, Congo - kab_092012_10m | ecosystem: Environmental > Aquatic > Freshwater > Lake | place: Democratic Republic of the Congo... | reverse complement strand
GCCCTATCGCGAGGGGGCCTTGCGGTTTTACGACCCGTCCGGGCGCGGACATCGGCTTTGGCCCAACCGCAACACGAGCATCTTCACCGGCAGTTGGTTCGATGTGCGGCCCCGCACCGGGACAATGGTCGTCTTCGAGGGGCATATCCCCCATGATTCCGCGCCATTTGAGGGGCTGCGCCGGGTTTGTCTTCCCCTGCAGCTCACCTTGCGCCTGCCCAATGCCCAAACCCCAGTTGAGATCGGAGGATCCATTCATGGCCTATAAGGTCGGCACCACCATTGTAATTGATGACACGGGCTTTGTGCCTTGGGCGCGGATCTCTGGCGCTCCGGCGGCCGGTTTGCCCCCCGGCGAATATACCAAGACGGCAGCCGAGTATAAGGTCAGCGGATCGGGGTCCCTCATCTCGACCACCTTCATCGGTCTCGAGTTCCAAAGTGATCTGACCTATCACGAGATTTATCTGCGCACCTACCAGCCTGCCACCAATTGCAATTGCGCCTGTTATTGCTGAGCGCGCCCATGCAGGTCAGACGGCAGATTGCAGAGCTTTGGCCGACGCGGGTCGGGTTTTACCAGCTTGTGGGTGAGGAGGCTGCGGCGCGGATTGCCGCCCTCTATGCGCTGGCTTGGCGGCCGACGCAGGTGGGGCACACGGCGGCCGAGCGCCGGGTTCGCGGCATTATGGCAGAGGCGCCGGAGCTTTTGGCGACCGTGCGTGATTGCGTGGCGGATTATCTTGGGCCGGGGGCAGAATACCTTGATCCTGTCTCTTGCGAAAACCGTGCGCTTCTCATTGAGGACCGCGCCTTCATCAACACCCATGCCGACAGCCGTGAAGGCGATGTGACGGCGGTCTTGTTCCTCACCGGAGGTGGGGCGGGTCAGCCGATCAATTCGGTGGGCAATCCGCGCTTTTGTCTGGAAGACCCAAGCCGTTATGCCGATCAGCCGCGGCTGCCGTTTGAGAGCCGGTCTGCCTTTAGCGTCAATCCGCGCCCCGGCCTTCTGGTGATCTTCCCCGCCTGGATCCCGCATAACCAGCACCCCTATCGGGGCGAGGTGACGCATATCCAGATTGTCATGAACTTCCGGGTCACCATCCCGGAGCATTTGCAAGAGGACTGGTTTGACTGATGTGGTTTATCCTCACACTTGAAGCCCGTGACGGCAGTCGTCGCGAGATCCGTTACAACCCCCACACTTCAGAGATTGAGGGTTTGCCGCTGCCCGTGGAGCCGGGCGACTTCGCGCCCGTGCCGCGTGTGTCGAAGGACCAGCCGCTTGGCAAATCCCGTGCGCCCCGAACGCTGAAAATCCAGTTGGGCCTGTCGTGCAATTATGCCTGCAGCTATTGCAGTCAGGCTGTCCAGATTGCGGATGCCACCGTCTCGAAGCTTGCAGATGTCGAGGCGTTTCTGGCGGGGCTCGATGGGTGGATCGAGGGGGCGCCGGAGAAGATCGAGCTTTGGGGCGGCGAGCCGTTTCTTTACTGGGCGAAGATTAAGCGGTTGGTACCGGCGCTGGCGACGCGCTTCCTAGGCACGCGGTTCTCGATCATCACCAATGGCTCCCTTCTGGACCGCGAGAAGCTCGACTTCATCGCGAGCTACGACATCACGATCGGGATCAGCCATGATGGGCCGGGGCAGCCTCTGCGGGGGCAGGATCCACTCGAGGATACCGAGCAGCGGCGTTGGATTGAGACGCTGTTGGCCGAGCGGCCGGACAAGACTGGCTTCAACGCTGTTCTGACGCGCCAGCATCATGATTTGAGTGCGCTGAAGGCTTGGTTTGCCGACCGGGTCGGGCCCAGCGCCTGTGTTGGTTTAGAGGGTGTGGTGAATGTCTATGATGCCGCGACGCTATTAGGCCCCGGGCGGTTTGAGCCCGCGCAGTTGAATGCTCTGACCTGGTCGGTCTTTGAGGCGTTGGTCGAGGACCCGAACACCCTCGGCATCGGTGAACGCCTCAACGACTTCTATGCCTCCCTCCAGCGGCAGCGGCCCATCGAGGCCTTGGGCCAGAAATGTGGGATGGATCGCGAGGATACCATCGCTGTAGATCTGCGCGGCAATGTAATGACCTGTCAGAACACCGGGGCAAAGGGGGCGCACAGGATTGGGCATGTCGCGGACTTCGGCGGCATCGCGCTCGACACCGCAACGCATTTTGCCTTCCGTCTAGAATGCATGTCATGCCCGGTCGTTCAGCTCTGCAAGGGGGCCTGCATGTTTCTGGAGGGGGAGTTCTTCAAACAGAGCTGCGCCAATGAGTTTGCGTTTAATATGGCAGTGTTGATGGCGGCGCTGTGGCGGTTGAGGGGGATGGTGGTGGTTGAGGTGCAGGCAGGCTAAGGTAGACAGCCCCGGCGAGGGGCGGACCAGAGGTCCATACACGCCTCGACGGCCCGCCGCACCCGGTCGGGGGGATCTCGGTTCACGCTGTCAAAGAGCACGGGCATCGAATCGGGACGCTACCTTCGGTCAGTTTGCCCCGACAGGGAGGGGGTGTCTCGACGATAAGGCTATTCCGGCTACTGTTGAGCCTTCCTTCGCTGCCTTTCGTCTGCGGCTCAAACGCGAAGGAAGGCAAGAGTGTATCAAGAGTAGCCGGAAACGCTGTAATCTGTCCCCCGGACATGCGCATCGCCGCTGGTGCGCCCTGCTGGCAGACCCTCTCGGCACGATTTACGCCGGGCCGGATAGAGGCGTATTTTGCATTGCAAGACGAGGCATTCGCCTACGATTGAGCCGCAAAATATTGAAATAGCGTGGTATTTCATGCGTTCAACCCCACCCAGCTTCATCCTGTTTCTGATCTCTCTCGCCTACGCGGCGCTGGCCCTGCTGCCGATCTTTGGCATCGCCATCGTCACCCTGCCGCTGTCGCGCTTCTGGCTCATGACGGCAGCCAAGGACTTCTGGTGGCGAGGGTGCTGTTCCGCGAGATGTAAGTGGCGAGCCCTGCGTCTGGTCAGTTGCAGGTCGCTGCGCTATCAGAACGAGAAACCAGCACCAAATGGGACAGAGCGTGGGCACAGCAAAGACCGCAGCACAGCTAGTTTTGGACGGCCGCGCCCGGCGGTCTGACGCCGTCATCGCCGGTCTCGCGGCGCTCTCCGGGGCCTGTGGCCTAGCCTATGAGATTCTGTACATTCGCATCTTCACCAATTACTTCGGCGACAGCTTTATATTAACTGGTGTCACCCTCTCGGCGTTGTTTCTGGGACTGGCCTTCGGGGCCTGGATGTCGGGGCGCTTTCTGCGCTGGCTCGGGCTTATCGAGATCACCATCGGCCTTTATGCCTTTGCCACCGCCTGGGGACTTTCAACCTGGGGCTTCGAGATTGCTGCCTGGGGCGGGACACCCGCGCTCAATTCCGTGAAGCTTGGAATGCTTCTGGGAACTCCGGCGTTTCTCATCGGCACCTGCGTACCGCTCTTTGCGGCCTATGCCCGAGGGGCTGGCCCCGATACGCCACCCGCCTTCACGCGCATCTACGGGCTTTACAATTTCGGGGCCTTCCTGAGCGTGCTGGCGATCGAGTTTGTGTTGTTCCGCAGCTTCGGTCTCAAGGCGACGTTGTCGATCATCGGAACCCTGAACCTGATAGTCGGGACCTGCCTGTTGCTGCAGGGCCATCATCGTATCGCATCGCGGGCTGAGCCACAGGCCGCGCGTCTCGACCGCCGTATTGCGCTGGCGCTGTTTATGGGAAGTTTCGCCAGCGGGGTGTTTCAGCTTTGGATGCTGCGGCTGTCCTTTGCGATCTTTGGCCCCCTGAACGAGAACTTTGCCATCCTGCTGGCCGCCGCCATTCTGGGCGTGGCACTCGGGACGGTGCTGGCCGCGCGCGGAACGCTCCGCCTTGAGGAAACCCTCACCGGGCTCGCGCTCGCGGTGCTGGTGATCGTCATTGCCGTACCGGGTATGATTACGCTCTGGTCACGCGCGGCAGGTGGCGATCTGAGCGATGGGAGCGAGGTGTTGATCAAGGTCTTGCTTCTCGGCGGCCTGCCGTTGCCGGCTTTCGTGCTGTTGGGCGCATTGGTGCCGCTGGCCGTGTCCGCCCAGGGCAACGAGACTACGCCACAGGCCGGGCGGCTGCTGGCCCTCTCGAGCCTTGGCAACGGGCTGGGCGGGCTGACGATGTTCCTGGCCCTCTACCGGCTCCTGGACCTCACGACCATCGCCATCGCCTGTTTCGCCCTGCTTACGGGGGCCGCACTTGTCGTACAGGGCGGCAATACCAGGCCCCTCGCGCGTCTCTATGGCGGGGTCATCGCCGCGAGCCTGATCTTTGCAGGGCAGCAAAGCTGGCCCCGGATCGAGCTGCTCCTGGGCTACCGGACCCTCATGCATGAAGAGGAGATTAGCTGGCGCAAGCGGAGTTTTGAGGACGCGGTCGTCTACAAGGCCTATGATCAGAATGCGACGCTGGCACGGTTTGCCGATGGCGGCAGCGCCCTTGTGCTCAACGGCTATCGCAGCCTGAGCTTCGGGCCGGGCAGCAAGGCGGAACTCCATGAGGTGATCGTCGGTGCGACACCTGCGCTTTTTGGGGCGCGAACGGATCGCGCCCTTGTCTTTGGTCTGGGCAGCGGCATCACCGGCGGAGCGACGGCGCGACTCTACGCTCAGACGAAGATCGTCGAGATCAACCCGGCGATGCTGAGCATGCCACAGCACTTTGAGGGGGAAAACCACCGCGTCATGACCCGCCCCGGGGTCGAAGTCGCGCTAGAGGACGGGATCTCGACGCTGCTGCGTGAGCCGCAGCTTTATGATGCCATCGTCAACACCGTGACCAGCCCGCAATATTACTCGGCCGCCAAGCTTTACACGCGGGATTTCTACGGGATCGTCAAATCCCGCCTGGCTGTGGGCGGAGTCTATTCGAGCTGGTTCGATGTGAACATCGACCGCGAAGGGATCGCGATCATGCTCAACACGCTTGAGGCCAGTTTTGCGCATTGCCGCTACTTCCTGCTGACGGGGGGATATTTCAACGCGGTCTGCAGCGATGCGCCGCTGCTGTATCTGCCCGCGGAGACCGTCGCGGGTCACCTGGCGGGCTCGGCGATCGATGCGCTCTTTGCCCGCTATGGGTTCGAAGGCGGCTTGCGCACGACCATGGCCGCGCTGGAGCTTGACTTCGCACCGCGGTTCTTTGCGCGTGAGACGGACATCCTAAATACGCTTGACCATCCCGCGATCGAATTTGTCGTGGCGCGCGAACGCGATGCGAGCGAAACCATGACCCGGCTTGGCGAAATGATTGCGGCCAATATCGAGTTCCAGCGTCAGACGGGCTTCGGCTCGGACGCCTGGCGGAGCAATTGCCGGGCCCTGTCGCAGATGAGCGGGCTGGCATTCTCGGGCTGCTGAGACGGGGGGCTCAGCCGGGCAGTTTCGGGGCGTAGCGCGAACAGCCATTGCCCTGATAGACGCCGGAGACCACGCGGCCCCGATCAAGCGTTGCGCGATAGGTGCAGGCGCGCACGCCCTCATGGGGCGTCGTGCCTATGGTCACCAGTTCGTTGTTGTTCAGAACAGTGTTGGGCGAGTGGAAGATATAAGTCTCGCGGAACGACCAGACGGCGTCAGTCCGCGAGCGCCTTGCCGTTGAACTGGCTCTCTCGGGCGGCACGCTGCTCGGTGGTTTCGCAGGCGGCAAGGGCGAGAAACGCCCAGACCAGCAGGACCCCGCCGCCGCGCTGTTTTCTTGCGGCCTTCGATCATGGCAGCGCCTCCCAAGCATTGATGAACCCTGCGAGCGACACGACAGGCTCAACGGCCGTTCGGGCGGCGTCGAAGAAGGTGATCTGCAGGCGGTTTCCGCGCTTCAGGGCCTCGAGAAGATCCGGAGTCAGTTTGATGCCGGCGTGGCACCCGGCGGTATCACAGATCTCGAAGGGCAGAACGGCCTCGGCTCGGCCATCGATGCGATAGCGCCATCCGGGGCTCAGAAGAATCCCGAGGGGAACGCTGATCAGCAGTGTTGGATCGCCACCTTTGAAGACCCGCGTCTGCAGGATGGCGCGGGCCGTTGCGGGCTGGGCCACGGTTTGCGACATGCGGCATGGTTGGACGGCATCACAACGGACCTGCCAGTCTGTATAGACTTGAGAACTGGGAGAGGCCTCTGTCAGGGCGTCAGTGGCACGCGAGGATTCTTCGGCTACCGCCTCTGTTGCGCCATAGATCAGCGCCAGAACAACGACCAACGCCACAGGTATGTGCGCCTTGATTAGTTTGAGGTGGTTCACCTTGAATGCCCGCATGAGATGTAAGAAAAGCCTGCTTGAGGGGTAGCGGGTTTTGACATGTGTGACCAGATGATTTGCAGATGTGGGCCCGAGGCTGGAACAGGGGTTGGACCCGGGAACGCGGCGGACCACCTGTCGGCGCTGTCGGTGCCCCCTTCTCAAAGCGAAACGTGCCCGCAGCGAAAAACGTCCTTTCCGCAGCTATGTCTGGTGCTCGCGCTCATGGCCGCCATGTGCACACCGGCTGTTCTTACAGCCCAATCCGTAGTTCCTGATGGGGGCACGGCGACGGGCATTACCGTCGGCTCGGCAGCTCTGATCACCGTGGACATCGCACCCGCGGATGCGGCCTCGATCAGCCACAATACCTATTCGGCGTTTTCCGTCCCGGCCGCGGGTGTCGATCTCAACAATGCCAGCGTGCAGGCGCGCACGATCATCAACGAGGTCACCTCGACACGGGCCAGTCATCTCGAAGGGCCGCTGACTGTCATCGGCCCCAAGGCCGATGTGATTATTGCCAACCCCAATGGGATCACCGTTAATGGCGGCCGATTCCAGAACACCGGCAATGTGGCGCTCACTACGGGGGTACTGGGCCGCAGCGCCGGCAATCAGGTGTCGGCGCAGGTGACCACAGGGGGCATCGAGATCGGACAAGGTGGGCTCAGTGGCACGATGGAAGAGCTGGCGCTGATCTCGCGCAGTCTGCGCATCGACGGCCCCCTGCGCTATGACCTGCCCGATGCGACCTCCCATCTCAACGTGATCGCCGGCGAAGCGACGGTGAGTTTCGACCGGGCGCGCGGCGGGTTTGGCCAGGATGGCATCGGGCAATTGCCCTGGGCACTGGTGACGAGCCGAGGCGACGGGGCCACCGATGCAGTGATTGCCGATATCACCGGCAATGGCTCCGTGTCTGCGGGCCGGATCAGCGTGACGGTCACCGATCAGGGGGCGGGCGTGCGCTTTGCGGGCGACCAACTGGCATCAGCGGGCGGGTTTCGGCTGACATCTTCGGGCAGGCTGGAACTTTCCAGCAGCAGGATCGCCAGCCAAGGCTCCGTGAATATCACGTCTGGCAACGTCGTCCTGATCTCCACCGAAACCAAAAGAGCCGAGATCAAATCCGAGGAAAGCGGTGTCACAGTCACGGCTCAGGCGGGCGATCTCGATCTTGGCCAGGCGCGCATTGCAGGGCGGATCGTGTCGTCGGATACCCTGGCCTCCTCGGGCGGGGTGACGCTTTCGGCCACGGACGACATTACCGCGTCCAAAGACGGAGATCGCGGCGCAGAGCTGATCTCGGAGGCCGGTGATCTGCCCAATGCGCAAAATGCCAGCAATCTGGTGCTGACAGCCGATGGCGCAATCGCTCTCCAAGGTTTGATCGCGACCGGCACCGACGATCTGCGTGTGACGGCCGGCGGACCTGTAACCTTCTCGGACACCTCTGGTGAGATCGGCGGCGATTTCCGGGTGTTTTCCAATGCGGGACTCAGCTTTGATGCCTTTGTGCTGACGGCTGCGAGCGACATTCGCCTTGAAGGAATAGCGTTGCGCTTTGGCTCGGAGGACGCGGCGGAGGCCCGTACGGAAGTGATCGCGGCCGAAGGCGGTTTCACGATGCGCGCGAGTTCAGGCGATATCCTCAACTTCGGCAGCCTTCTTCAGGGCAAAACGACGACTTCGGGCGATCTAGATTCGCTGGGTGGTATGACGATCTATGCTGCCGGGGACCTCTTGAACCGCAGCCTGTCGGTGGACCGGTTGGCCGTGGCCTTTGGCGAAGACGATGATTTGCACATCGAGACAGGCGGGGACGTCCGCAACGAGACCGGACGGCTCTTTTCCAATGCGGGGATCACCATCCGGGCCGGGGGTGACATCCTGCAGGAGACCCTCTTCACCGAAGAGGTCTCCCCCCTGAGTGTGACGCGCGACAAGGGGCGGCGCTTTGCGTCGTCGCTCTTTCTGAAGCGCACCTGCAATACCCGCGTCTCAGCAGATTTTGGCGCGCGAGCAATCGCAGGAGAGCAATCCTTCATTCTGGGCATCGACGATGTATCGCTTGCGGCGCAAAACATCCGCAGCACGGGTGCGGATATCACCGGAGCCAATGTCACGCTGCATGCCAGCGGGGTCGTCACCAGTGACGCCCGCCAGATCGGACAGGTGGATTTCAGGCAGATCTGCAAGTGGTTTTGCCGTACCTCCGGAACCTCCTCCTTGCGCTTCGTGGGCGGCACGATCACGGCCTCTCAGGCGCTGTCTATCACGGCGGGCGAGACCGTCAGCAGTCTCGCGGGGACCCTGAGCGGGTTGGGCAGCATTTCCATCACGGCGCCGGTGACAAAGTTTGCGCCCGCATTCTCTCCGCAACTGATCGAACACCCGGCAGGCCTGACGGGCTGGTTCGATGGCCGTCTGGGCTATCTCACTGGCGATTACAGCTTCGGGAGCCTGCAAAGCACGGGCGGCGACATCACCATCGACGGGGACGCGGAACTAGGTGCCGCCGATCTCTTTGCGACAGGAGAGGTGGTCATCACCGGGACCCGCGTCGAGAGTGCGCCACCGATGCAGCCCGCGTTGTTCGAGCGCCGCCCAATCGGGCTCTTGTGGAATGTCTTCGACTGATGCGGCGTTTGCGACAAACCTTGCTGGTCGCCGCACTTGTGGCAACGGCTCTGCCTTCCTCTGCTCAAGAGGGTGATCCTGGCGCGCGCCTTCTCGAGGAAACCCGGCGCCAGCGCCAAATGGAAGAACTGGCCCGCACCCCTGCAGGCCAGGAGATTACCACACCGGATGCCCAAGGCCCAGTGGCTGAGAGCCCATGCTTTCCGATCGATGCGATTACGGTGACAGGTGCCACGATTTATACGCAGGCAGATGTCGCGCCAATTCTGGCTGCCTTTTCCGGCCGATGTCTCGGTCAGGCGAGTATCACCAATCTCCTAGCCCGGATCACGGCACTTTACGCCGACGCGGGCTATATCACCTCCCGGGCCTATGTCCCAGAGCAAGATATCAGTGCCCGGCGCCTGATGATCGAAGTGCTTGAGGGGCGCATCGAGGCCTACGCCTATCAGCAGGTGGATGCGGGGGGCAAAGCGCGTCCCGGGCCGCCTCGTAAGGTCACATCCGCCATGCCGCAGCGTCCGGGCGACGTATTTCAACTGCGGGATCTGGAATACGGGCTCGAGCAGATGAACCGGCTGCGCTCGTCTGAGGTCAATGCAAATCTCACGGCAGGGGAGGCACCGGGCACTAGCCGAATCGTGCTTTCCGAGACGAAGACCGACACCATTCGGGGCACGATCGGGGTCAATACGCGTGGCAGCGAGATCACGGGCCGGACCCAGGTGAGCTTCGGGATTGAGGCTGACGATCTTTTGCGGCTCAATGACAGCTGGTCGCTCAGCTACTCAGGGACGCAGAACAGCAATGCGCTCGCCTTTGGGGCATACGTGCCTTACCGCAAATGGCTGTTCTCGCTGAACGGGTCCTATTCTGAGGAACTTACGCCGGTCACCGCCACGTCCGACCTCTTCGCTCAAACCGCCAACGTCGCTCTAACAGCGGAGCGCCTGTTGTATAGAAATGCGCGCTCAAAGTATTTTGCCTATGTCACCCTCTCAAGCTACTGGAACGAGCGCACTATCAACATCGTCGCCCTGATGCCGCAACACCGCTCGGCGCTCCGCCTTGGCCTGCGCCAGGAGCACCGGCTGGAAAAATTCGTCATCTCGGCGGATACATCACTCTCCTTCGGCAGCCGGGCTTTGGACGCTGACTGGGACGCGCCGGGCCTGCCCGCCGGGAGCCCGCGCTCCGATTCCACCAAGCTCGAAACCCGCCTGACCTATATCCGGCCCTTTGAGAGCGGGCGGCAGCTGTCGATGTCACTAGTGGGTCAAATAGCCAATCGCCCGCTCTATGGCAATGAACAGCTTTCCATCGGGGGCTGGGACTCGGTGCGTGGCTATGCAGGCTTCAGCGTGGCGGGCGACACTGGCGCCTATCTGCGCACGGAGTTGAGTTTTACGGGCGCCCCGCTTGATCTGCGTAAATGGGGAGAGCCCTTCGGGGAGGCCCGTCTGAACCCGTTTCGGCAAGCGCAGGGCGGTCTGCGCAGCTTTGCCTTTGTCGATGCAGGCCATGTCTACGCCCGGGCGACAGGGGCGAGCGTAAGCCTCTTCAGTGCCGGGTTTGGCCTTTCGGCTCAGGTCGGCAACACCACGCTCAACGGGGCCATCGCCATGCCGCTCAAGGAAGCGGGTGGGCAACGCGCCGGAGAGGTGCAGGCTTATATCGGGCTGACGCTGAAGGCGTTTTGAGGGGTAACGCCAAGAAAGAACCAAGAATCAGCTCGACAGCCGGATCACGCGCTTGTTATCTGCGGTTGTAAGGTTTTCCGGGAGAGAAGATGACTAGACCGCTGGTGTTCAGCATGGGTAGACCATTGTTCAGCGCAGCGCCTTTGGTGGCCTGCGCTTTCTTTGTCTTTGCTCTGCCGCTTTCTGCCCATGAAGAGGGTGTGCATGTCACAGAGGGGCTCGCGGCGCTGAATGCACAGGATTTTGAAGGCGCTGTGGAGGCGTTTCAGGGGGCGTTCGACGAGGGGGACGCGGATGGGGCCTTCTATCTCGGACGCATGCTGGAACTCGGCCTTGGCGGGGGCGCAAATCTGACCGCTGCGGTGGGGCTTTATCGGGCTGCGAGTGATCTGGGGTCGGCCGCGGCAATGAACCGGCTGGGTGTGTTGCACATTCAGGGCCTTGGGGTGCTGCAGGATTATGCCGAGGGCGCGCGGCTGGTTTGCGCCTCGGCGGAAAAGGGCGACGCCAATGGGGCGTTCAACTGCGGTACGGTTCTGCGCGAAGGGCTCGGAATTGGGAAGGATGAACCCCGCGCTTACGAATGGTTCGGCAAGGCAGCTGATCAGGGCCATGTGGCGGCGATGAATGCGCAGGCAACCGGGCTGATCGAAGGCAAATATCTTCCGAAAGACATATCCGCAGCCACGGAGCTTCTGGAGCGTTCAGCGGCGCGCGGTGATGCGGCAGGGCTTTTTGCCCTGGCACAGACGCAGGTCGCGGGGCTCGCGGGCGATCCGGACCTGATCGAGGCGCATAAGAACTTTAATCTGGCGGCGGCGCTTGGGCATCCGGACGCGGTAGCGGCACGGGCGAAACTTGAAGTCGGCATGAACGCCGAAGACATCGCCCTAGCGCAGGAACGGGCAACGGCATGGCGGCCAACGGCAGCGCCGGAAGACATAGTTAACGAAGGACAGTGAGATGATCGGTTTGAGCAAGAGCACCTCACGGTGGATCGGCAAAGCCCTGCATGGGTTTGTGACGCTGGTGTCCTCGGCTTCGATTGTCGTGAGCTCTGTCTCTGCATCCTTTGCCCAGTCTATCATCGTTGATCCTTCTGCGCCAGGAACGTCGTTTCTGCAATCAAGCAACGGCACGCCGCAGGTCGATATCAAGACGCCGCAAAGCGGGGTCTCGCTCAACAGGTTCTCCGAGTTCAATGTCGGGTCCAACGGTCTCATCCTGAACAACTCTACCACAAGCGGTGTAAGCGTCATTGGCCAGAACGTGACGGCGAACCCGAATCTGATGGTCTCGGGGCCTGCCAGCACTATCGTTACCGAGGTGACGGGCACAGCTCCCACGTCTATGACCGGCAAGGCGGAGGTATTCGGGGCGAAAGCCGCTGTGATCGTGGCCAACCCCAACGGGATCGTCTGCAATGGCTGCGCGTTTCTGAACACGGCCAGTTCGACACTGACCACCGGCAAACCCATCGTCAGCGGATCGCGCATAGATCTGGCGGTGACGATGGGCACGGTGACGATCGGGCCAACCGGGTTCCAGCCCGGCACGCAGGGCGGGATCATCGGGCGTCATGTGATTCTGACAGGCCCCGTTGTGACCTCGGGCCAGGGCGCGGCAAACGATCTTCTGGTATCCGGAGGCGCGCAACGCGTGCAGGGGCTGAACGGGAGTGACCTTTCGGCCTCGCCCATCGTCGCCGCGCCGAGCACGACCGCGAAGACCTCACCTTTTGCCATCGACGCGGCTGAGACGGGCACGCTCAGGGGCGGTGATATGGTGATCCGCAACCCGGAAGCGGGGCAAGGGGTCAACCTCTACGGGGCGACCGATGGCCGTTCGTTTTCTGCCGCGTCCGGCGGCAACCTCTTTTACAAGAATATCGATGTCGACGGTGCGGCAAGCCTTGCAGGCTCCGAGTTGCGCCAATACGGGCAACTCACCGCAGGCGGGGACGTCACGATCAATGGCCGGGCCTTCACGCTTTATGATGGCCGGGTGATCGAAACGGCCGGGGATATCACGATCACCGGCGAAGAGTTCGTGGTGATTGCGGGCGAGGTCTCGGGCGACAACGTGCGCCTTGACGTGACCAATGGAACGCTTACGAACACTGGGTTCCTGATGGCCGATGGCGACCTCACGGTCATTGCGGGTGAGAATGTGAGCCAGCAGCGCCAGATTGCGCGGGAATACGACATCTACTTCGACCCGGCGCTGCAGCAATATATCCAGGCCTATTACGCGCAACTGGCGGCAGGCGGTCCCGAGGCGGACTTGGCCGCGCAAATGATCGCGCGCGCAAGCCGCCATGAGTTGGTGACGGAATATATCGAGAAGGGGGCGACGGCGATCGGCACCGCTGTGTCGATCACTGCAGATGGCAGTATCACCAATGAGGGCGGGGCGATTGCGGCGACGCAGGATGTGCGTCTGACGGCGGGCGCGAACATTCTCAATACCTATCTTGCCCTGCGCTCACGGCTTGATGGCGAAGACGGGTGCTCGGGCGAGAATTGCGGCTATCGGACGGATTTCCACGTGGGTGAGATACTGGCCGGGCGCGACCTGATCCTGACGGCCGGTTTGAATATCGAAAACCACGCCAGCGACATGGCGGCGGCCGGCGACATCTCTTTGAGTGCCGGACAGGACGTGGTCAATACACTCACGCATTCGAGCTTCAGTGCGACCGAGACCATTCCGGTAACAAGCCGGACAAGCATTATTGCCACACAATGCTCAGGCTATGGCAAGGACAGCAGTTGTTCGCGCTATGTGACCATGGGCGATGTGACCAACGATGAAATCCACTACAACGAAGGCACAATCCTCTCACCGGCACGCATAATGTCTCTTTATGGGGGTGTCTCGATTGATGCTACCCGTGATTTTGTGTCCGTCGGCTCGCTCGTCTCATCCGGCAGTGATCTCACGGTTCAGGCGGCGGGGCAGGCACTGTTGTCGAGCTATACTGGCGTCGAAGGCGACTATGTTCGACGCATCGAACAGACCGCGGCCAATGTTTGCACGACAGGAAAGGACAGTTATTGCGAGCTGCAGACGATCCGCCAAACCGTCACCGATGATGGTACCGTATTGGCCACGGCGACCTCGAACCTCGTCGGAGATGTGATCCACATCACGGCCGGGCAGGATCTGACACTGATCGGGGCACGTCTTCTCGCCGAAAGCGACCTGTCGCTGACCTCGACGGGCGGCGCTGTGCTTATCGATGGGGCTGATCTACCTGGAGAGATCACGCGTGAAAGTTCTAAAGCCCCTGAGCTTGTGAAACTCGATGCGGCGCTGGCCCAGAGCCTCTTTGGTCCGGCGGGGCGCACGACAACCACGGAGACCGGAGCAGCCTACATTGCCTTCCTGCAGGAGAATGACCTTCTGACCGCCGTGGAAGCGCTGCGTCGCGCAGACAGTGGCGCGGAGATCAAGGATGCGGCCCGCGCAGTCGGTGTGCAATCCTATATTTCGCTCGCGGACACATCGAAGCTGAATACCCTGCGCCGGGAGGCTGAGGCGGGAATCGCCGCGATCTGGTCAGGGGCGGCAGCCCAGATCGCTGCCCACGACGCGGAAGTGGCGGAGTTCCATGATGTGTTTCGTTCGGAACTGGCAGAACTGGAGGATCGCCTCGGCGACACCCCGGTAGGGCGCCAAGCAGATCTGGCCGTGGCCCTTCAGGACGTCACGGCGGATTACAACGCCGCGGTCGCGGCGGCCAATGCCGCCTATTCCGCCGCACTTGCCGCCTCCCAGGCCCAATATGGCCCGCTTCTTACCAAACAGGAGGCGCGGTACCGCACAGTGGGCTCTGGCAAGGACAGTTACACACAAGTCTACTATGTCACGGTCCCCAATCCCACCTACGTCAACCTCAAGGCAGCCGCCGATGCGCGCGCCCTTTCTGACCGTTCCGCTGCTTTCAATCGGGCCGCGTCCGAGGAGCAGGTGAACACGGCGCTCGTGCGGGCCTCCTTCACGGATACCGGCATTCGCGACGAGATCGCGGCTCTGAATTTGACCTTTACCACGCAACTGAGCACCTTCGGCAGCCAAAAGACCGCTCTTGTCGCCTCCCTCAATAGCAAGCTCGGCGAAGCGATGCGGCGCGCAGGCGAGTTGCTTAAGCAGGCAGCGGAAAGCGATGACCTGCGCGGTGACGCGATAGCCCGGGGCTTGGTCGTTGAAGGCGAGAAATCGCTGGCGGCCGCCTTGACCAACGAGGCCTTCCCGGAACTCTCCCTCACCGAAAACGTGGTGACCACGGCAGGGGGGCTCATTGAGAACAGCCGCAATGGCGATGAGCGCCGCACGCGGCTGGTCACGAAGACCCGCGATGTCGGCGAATTCCAGGACGTGCAGAGCACGCGGCAGGAGGTGCGTTACACCTATACCTGCACGGGCTATGGCAAAGATGCGTACTGCTACAACGCGCAGTCTTACGTCACCGTCCCCATCACGGAGACCCGCTGGGTCATAACAGGGACGGAAGAGTATCAGGCCGAAGAGACCTATCTTGACGGTACGCCGTCCCGCACGGCCCTCATCTCCACCGACAAGGCTGCGCAAGATGCGTTCCTCGCGGCTACGGCTTGGCGCTTTGGTTCGGGCGGCACGCAGAACACCGGCAGCGACATTCCCTGGAACCAGCTTCTGGCCAAAGGTGGGGACCTGACGCTGACGGCCTCGACCAATCTGCTCATTGAAGATGGCAGCGTGCGGGCCGAGGGCCTTCTCAACACCACCTCTCTCGGGAGCACCACCCTGCGCAGTGCGGATGTGACAGCGGGGGATATTCGCATGGTCGCGGGCGGTGCGCTTGCCGCTGAGGCCCTGAACCTTGAAACCCCAGGCAATGCCTCGCTCTTCGGGACGACCGGGCTTTCGATCACGCCACGCGCCTGGGAATACGGGGTCACCGACACGACTGTGCCGGTGACAGGACAACTGGCCGCGAAGAATTGGGGTATTCTCTCGGGTCAGACCCTGGTCTCACAGGAGCTCTCGGATGTGGTGGTCGGGAGCGATCTTGACCTCAACACGCTCGGGACACTGACCATTGGCGGCACCCGGGTCGATGTCGGACATGACCTGACCATGACCGCCTCGGGCGATCTGCGCCTTACCGCGCCGCTTTCCGCGATCGAGTATCACGTTGGCGACGATCGCAATGGCACGGACCTCTGGGATGTGCGGGCCCACAAGGCGCAAATTACTGCAGGCGGGGATGTGCTGGCCCGGGCGGGCGGACTGGCTTTCCTTGAGGGCACGGGCATTACGGCGCAAGGCGGGATCGATCTCGCCTCAGGCGGCGATCTCATTCTCTCGGCTGCGCAGGATGTGCGGGAGTACCGCTACCGGACCTATTCCAGCAGTCTGCTTAGCACAAAAAGCTACCAGCTCTCAGAAACGCGCGTCACCAATGACGGGGCCGATCTCGTGGCCGGCGGTGATGTCGACCTCGAAAGCACCGATGGCAATCTCACCACAGCGGGGGCGCGAATCGAAAGCCGCACAGGCGACATCAACATCTCCGCCACCGAAGGCGATATTTATGCTGGCACCTTCACCGATGTGGATCGCCGCGAGGCGGTCTCGCACAAATCTACCTTCTTTGGCCTCTTCTCATCGAATTCCTCGAGCCTCGTTGACACGCGACGGGCGACAGGCACAGGCGCACTGGCATCGGCAAACCTCACACTGATCTCGGGGGGCAACACCACCCTCATCGGGGCAAGACTTGCCGCCGGGGGTGATCTCAACCTCAACGTGGGCGGCGACCTGAACATTCTGGCGGCCATCGACAGCGAACGGAAGGAGTTTTTCGAAAGCAAGGTGGGCGCGATCCTGGCCACGACCGAGACCGAACGCTCCAATCGGGAGACCGCCATCCTAACCTCGCTGAGTGCTGATGGCAACATCAGCTTCTCGGTGGGCGGCAAGACCCAACTGACGCTTTATAGCAAGCCGGGCGAGGCCAGCGCCAGCGTGGCTGACCTCTACCCCGAGGAGCTTGAAGCCCTCGCAGGTCTGGTGCTGCTCGATCAGGAGCTTTTGGACGAGTACTTCTACGACAAGACCAAAGCGCTTTCTCCCGCGTTCACAATGGTGCTGACCATCGCGCTGACCTCGGGCTTCGGGAACCTGCTGACCAGCGCGGGCGTGAAGGGGTTGACAGTCACCAACGCTTCCACAGGCGTCACTACACTGACCCACGCGGGCCGAGCGGTGGCGTCGCTCGCCGCGTCCTCAACTGTCGGCATTGCCAACGGCACCGTCTCAGGTGAGTTGGACCTTGGTCAGATCCTGCGCAATGCGGCGATCTCGGCAGGCACCAGCTATCTGCAAAGCTCGATCAACCTCAAGGCAAGTGGCCAGGATCAGGCCGCCGCGCTGGCCAAGGCGCAGGGCAATGCGGCCTTCGCCGTTGTTGATGATCTTGGCACCCGGACGCTTCTAGGCTCAGCCTGGGACCCGAGCCTGACTACTTCGGTGTTCGGCTCGAACCTCACCGTCGCAGGTGTGCTCGAAGGCGCGTTTGACGCCTCCATCGGGGCCACCATCCAGACCGGAGCCTATGGCGGCAGCTTTGGCGATGCGTTCAAAGGCAGCTTCATCAACTCCGTCGTGGCGCTTGGGTTGGCGGATGTGCAGACCGGGATCGGAGATGTGTTCGCGAATGGCGCGAATGGAGGCGAGGGATCGCTGGGCCATGTGCTGCTGCACGGGCTCGCAGGTTGCGTGGCGGCCGAGGCGCAGGGCGCGGATTGCGCCGCAGGGGCCGCGGGCGGGATTGCGGGGGCGGTCTACTCCGGCATGCAGAAAGCCCCGGAGCGGGGAAGCTATACCAGCGATGCGGCCTATCAGGCGGCATACAATAGCTGGCACAGCCAAACGATGGATCAGGCTCAGCTTGTAAGCCTTGCCGCAGGTTACCTCTTCTCTGGCGGCAAAGCTGAAAACGTGTCGGTCGGGGCATCCGTGGGAACCTCAGCGGTTGCCAACAACTACCTCTACCACGCGGAAGCGCAGGAGAAGGCCGCACTGAAGGACTTCCTCGCGCAGTGCGATGGGGCTGGCGGCTGTACCGCGCAAGAGCGCCTTCAGGCCGAAACCCGTCTCAATGAGATCGAGACACTCGACAAATTGCGCGACGCAATGCTCGCCTCGGCCTGCCAGGCGAACCGGTTGTCCTCGGCCTGCCTTGCCGGCATCCGGGACGCTCAGCTTGCCGTGAACTCCTATCTTGGAACCTCAGATGGCTTCAGCGACCGCCTTTGGGAGGACAACGCCAAAGCGGGCCGCATCCTGTCGGCCTTCACGGGTTTCGGGTCGGACCCCGCCCTGGCGGCGATGCTCAACGGCATGGACATCGGCAGCGCCGGTGGTGCCGCCGTTGCGGCCCTGTTCTTCGGTGGACCTGCAACAGCGCGCTGTGCGATGGATGCCACGTGCAGGGCTGCCGTTGCCACAAATGTGGCAGATATGGTCGGGGCGGAATATGCTGGTCAGATCACCTTGATCCCTGCCGTTGGGGCAGGGATGTCCGGGAAGTATCTCGTTAAGGCGGGCGATCGGATCGCGGGATTGGTGGATGAGGTCGGCGATGCATTCCGCGTTACCGATTCAACCATTGGCGGGCGTCTCGTGTTCGAAACACCGAATGGCGGTTTCGGGCTGTTCGATGAAGGCGGGCGCTTGTTGGAAGTGTCGTCACCTGTTTCTTTAGGAACGGCCACTTGGCAAGAATATGAAATGGCCGTCGCTGCATTCTACGGTGGGCAATTGCCACAATCATCGCGGACTTTCGAAGTCATCGTTGATGGCGAGCTTCGGAAGATTATTCCAGATACAGTAACCAATGCAAATGGCCTAGATACAGCGGTCGACTCGAAATTCGTGAGCAACTGGGATGCCTCGATCCATAACCCATGTAGCCCGGTTGGTTGCCGTGATTTTGCACAGATAGCTCAAGACGAAATTGTCGAGCAGGCGCAGCGGTATGTGGACACCTTCGAGGGAGGCGTCATCTATCACACGAACAGTGCTGAATTCGCAGCCTACTATTCTGCGTCTTTCGATGCTGCTGGGATTGCCAATTATCGGTTCGTGATCACTCCAGTGCAATGAGGAGAGGGTAGGTGTCTCAATCGAAGAAGGCCGAAATGGAGCGAATCCTTGGCGCAAAGTTAGGCCGGGACGAAAGTCGAATCCCTGGCTCTGTGTCTGTAGGAACTAAAGAGTTTCGCTATTACTCCGGCAATTCGGACGGAAATCCCAATGATAGCTTCAGTGAAATATTTGATGCCGTCCTTACGAACCATGCGACAAAGGGCTCCGCGAACAACTCAGGTTGCCGCATCTTTCTTCCGGACGGTACGGCCTTTTACGCGCTCTCATATTGGAACGACATCGAAGGCTGGCGCAAGAATGTCGAGGAAGGTGTCAAGGCACTCGGCCTGAAACTCGCATGGATCGAGAACGATGACTTTGTTGTCGAGGATGGTAGGAGGTTCAAGGTGGCGGACTGCGGCTTCGAGTTCTACTGATTGCAATGTTCCGCGTCATCTTGACTTTCCTCGTCGTCCTTCAACTGGCTTCCGCTCCTATAGCGCAGGCCACCATCCAGACCGCAGCCTATGGCGGCAACTTTGGCGATGCGTTCAAAGGCAGCTTCATCAACTCTGTCGTGGCGCTTGGGCTGGCAGACGCGCAGACCGGGATCGGAGATGTGTTCGCGAATGGCGCGAATGGAGGCGAGGGATCGCTGGGCCATGTGCTCCTGCACGGGCTCGCGGGCTGCGTGGCCGCCGAGGCCCAGGGCGCGGACTGCGCCGCGGGGGCCGCCGGCGGGATTGCGGGGGCGGTCTACTCCGGCATGCAGAAAGCCCCGGAGCGGGGAAGCTATACCAGCGATGCAGCCTATCAGGCGGCCTTTGCGTCGTGGAAGACAGACGTTCTGGCCAAGGGCGAGCTTTTCAGTCTGACAGCGGCCTATGTGTTCTCGGGCGGCAAAGCTGAAAACGTCAGTGCCGCAAACCTTGTCTCCAACTCTGCGATCGCCAACAACTACCTGACGCATGCGCAATTCGACGCGCTGGAATCAGAACTGCGGGCTTGCGGTACGAATGCAGAGTGCAGTCGGCAGGTGATCTCGCGCTACACCGAAATATCGGCGAAACAACAGCATGATCTGGCGTTGTGTGGCACCGATATCGCCTGCATAGCCCCGCATCTGCAGGCGATTGCACAAGCCAGAAATCACCCGCTGCGTGCCGCCATGTTGGCCTCCCGCGGGGTGCGCTCCACCGCGCTGCAAGAGTTCGAGTACCAGGTCGAGGTCGCCTATCTGGGCCATACTGAATCGATGTTCGATACGGGCCTGTTCGAGGGAATCTACACCCCGAATTACTCTCGGTACTTCGAGTATCCGGACTGGGCTGCGTCCAACTGCAGCGGTCTCGTGGCCAGCGCCTGCATGGCGGGGTTCCAGCAGCAACTGAAATCTGATATCTTCCTGCAAGGCATGGGCAGCGGCGCTCAGGCGTTTGCAATCAGCGCAGGCGTCGGCTCGATAGCGGTTGCTCCTAGCGCAGCACTTGCCTTGCGCCAATGTGCCGCCAATCCAGTCTGTTTCTCCAACCTAAACCTGGACCTCACGATTGCGCTTAGTGAGTTAACTGGGGCAACGGCCGGGCAAACGGCCTTTGGAATCAGCATGGCCGGGGCCACGGCAGGAAAGCTGGTCCTCACCCACGGCGATGAAATCGTCAGTGTGATCGACGATCTCGGTCGCGTCCTCCGCCCCGTCTCGCAGACGCCCGATGAGCTAGGGCGGTTCCTGGTCACCACAACCGATGGGGTGACGGGGTACTTGGGCAAGGGTGGGTTCGTCACTGTTCCAAACACGGTCGCCCCCAGTTTTTCAACGCCGCAACTGCAGCATGAATTCAAACACGCGGGCGACTTTGGGGTGACAGGGAATTGGAACGCTACAAACGGCGCACTTTTCCAGAGTGCAATTAATCAGCATATATCTGACCCTGCCACCTTGGCTATAGCTGGAACCTATCGCGGCCAACCTGCTACCCATTTCTTCAATCCGCAAACTGGCAACAACGTCTTCCTACGGTCAGATGGAAGTTTCTGGGGCGCGTGGCGTCTGGGGCCTGCTCAGATTTCGAATCTTACTTCTCATGGGGGACTGAATTGACTTCAGCGGTACAAAGTAAGGAAGGCATAACCATCTCTCTGTCACATGATGAGGCGCTTGTGTTTTTTGAGTGGTTGGCTCGAAATTGGGAGAGAACGCAGTGGGAACAGGCGGGTCTTTTCTCGGATCCTGCAGAGAAACAGTTACTGGTCTCGATTGAGGGCGACCTCTCACCCTTGATTGCCGAAGTATTTTCGGGGGCGTATCAAGATCATTTGAGGAGCGCATATCGATCATTGCAGCGTTGCCCCAATGGGTAAAAATGTGACCAAAGCGAAAGCTCTCATCGCGACGCCGCGCAAGCCCGAAATCAATGGGGCATGGCCGCCGCATACCCCAAATGCAAAAAGCCCCCTGGGTTTCAGGGGGACTCTTCAAACGTTGACGTGGTGTTGACGTAAACGCACGCCTGCAATTCCCCAGTCTTTCACTCGGAATTTAAGTCATTGATATTATTGAAGATTTTGGTTGCGGGGGCAGGATTTGAACCTGCGGCCTTCAGGTTATGAGTCGTAACCCTTTGGTTTGGCTTTATTATTTTAAATCAGCAACTTAGCCGATAAGCCTTTGTTTTCATTCACTCTGTTCACCGACTTCCATCGACATTGGGTGCGTTGAGACGCTTTGAGATGTAGGCAAACAGACGTTGAGTGGTTGACGTGGTGTTGACGTAAACCGGCGCGATTATAATCGCAAGATCGCCCTCTGGTAGGCCCGTGGATCGGCCATTTTGACGACGATCTGGCCCGTTTCCCTCAAATTCCTGAGCACGAAGCGCAGAGCATCATGTGGCGGACCACAATGCGGGGAAGCCCACCCGAAACCCATGGCGCGCATGGGCCTAATGAGGCGTCTGCAGCGCCCTGGCTGGCCCGCCAACCCGGTTTCCGGAATTCATTCCGCGCTTATGAGTTCCGGGTTCTTATTGAATTCCGGCGGTAGTGACTTGGTCACAGGGCGCGGCTTGCGCCGCAGTATTGAAGTAAAATTAGCCAGAGCAGCATCGTGATCGGCCCTGAGCTGCCGTTCGGCTCTGGCGAAAACGACCAGATCAGCTGGCAAGACGCCGAGCGTTCAATTGCGCCAGCTCGACCGAGTTCCGCGCGCCGGTTTTCTGCAGCACTCGCGCGCGGTGAACCTCGACCGTGCGGATCGCGATGCCTAGCTCGTCGGCGATCTGCTTGTTCAGACGGCCGAGAAGGATCAGGTTCATCACGTCGATTTCGCGGCTGGACAGTGTGGCAAAGCGGGCGGCGATGGTCTGGCGTGTGTCGCTTTCCAAGGCACGGCTGCGATGCAGCTCCATCGCCCGCACGGCAAGATCGACGATCTGATTGTCGTTGAAGGGTTTTTCCAGAAAATCATAGGCCCCGCTTTTCAGGCTTTGCACGGCCATCGGCACATCGGCATGGCCGGTCAGGAAGATCACGGGCGGCAGGGCGGCGGAATGGCCTTCGGCCTGAACCAGCGCATCCAGCACCTGCGGGCCCGAAAGACCCTCCATCCGCACATCCAGGATGATGCACCCACAATCGGCGACCGGCCAGCGGGCCAGGAAGGCTTCGCCCGAGGGCCAGAGCTGGGTGCCAATCCCGCGTGAGGCGAAAAGGAACGCAAGGCTGTCGCGCAGCGCGGCTTCATCATCAATGATGTGAACGACAAGCATCTGCTGGGTCATCCGGAAGCTTTCTCCAAGAGGGCCAGCGGCAGGAGCAGCGAAAACACCGTGCCGCCGCCGGCGTTCGGGGCGTGGGTCAGGCTGCCGTGCAAAAGCTCGGCAATCGAGCGGCAGATGTTCAGGCCCATCCCCATGCCTTGTGCCTTGGTGCTGGTAAAGGGGTCGTAAAGGCGGTCTTCCAGTTCGGGAGGAATGCCCGGCCCCTGATCCAGAATATCCAGCCGGACGCCCCCCGCCTCGGCCGTAAGGCGCACGGTCAGTTGGTCGCCGTGGCGCGGGCCGGTGGCCATGGCTTCCATGCCGTTGCGGATCAGGTTGACCATGACCTGCTCGATCAGGATGCGGTCGGCAAGGACTGGACCAAGGCCTTCCGCCGCGGATTCCAGCACAAGGTGCACCCGAAACCCGCGCGCCTCGGCGGCCATCAGGGCGACCGCATCGGCGGCGACCTCGGCCAGATCCAGCGGCACCATCTGCGGCTCGCGCTTCTTCACAAAGTCCTGAATCCGCCGGATGATCAGCCCGGCGCGGCGGGCCTGTGCGGCCAGCTTCTCGAAGGCGGTCTTCAGGAGGGGCGAATCCGAATGACCCGCCTCAATCAGGTTCAGCCCCCCCGCCGCATAAGAGGCGATGGCGCCCAGGGGCTGGTTCAGTTCATGCGCCAGCGTCGAGGCCATCTCGCCCATGGTGACAAGCCTGCCGGTCCGGGCCAGGTTTTCCTCTTGCGCGCGGGTGTTGCGGGCGGTGCGCTTGGCATCGGTGATGTCGATGACCGAGCCCATCCAGCCGTGGTGCCGGCCCGAGGCGTCGATCAGCGGGGCCTCATAGACCTGCACGTCAATCTCTGTCCCGTCGGCCCGGCGAAACCGCGACTCGAAGCTTTGCGGGGCGGCGGGCCCGGTGGCCAGCGTGCGCTGACGGGCAAGGGTTTCTTCAACCGCATCCGGCGACCAATAGGGCATTGGCGGCAGGCGACCGATCAGGGCGCTGGCGGGCAGGCCCACGAGTTTGCAGAAGGCCGCGTTGACGTAAAGGATGCGCCCTGCGTGGTCCTTGGCGCGCAGGCCGACGGTCAGGCTTTCCTCCATCGAGCGGCGAAAGGCCATCTCGGCGCGCAGCCGTTCTTCCGCATGGCGGCGGTGCTTGGCATTCCTTTGCACGACCAAAAGGGCAAGCACGGCAAAGGCCGCAAGGGCGATGATCGCGCCAAGAAGCACAGTGTTGCCAAAGGCCGCGGGGCGGTCATAGGCGGTGATCGTCAGGTTGGTCCCCGCAAGTGGCGGATCGAAGCTGATGGTGTGAAAGGGCGCGCCTGCGGCCACGGGGCGGCGCGCCCGGTCCGCCAGCGTGGAGGAGGGGTCCGAGATGCGGACGGCATATTGCTCGGCGATCCACCAGGGGATGTGACGGTCCAGCATCAGGGGCAGGGCGATGGTCGCCACCACCACGCCACCGCCGCCTTCCGACCGTCGCAGGGCCATCGGCACCACGCCTGCCTTCGGCGCACCATAGACCGGGCGGGCCGTGCTGCCTGTGGTGCGCAAGAGCGTGTCAACCAGCCCCTGTCCGGCCGCCTCCATCCCGTCGGGGACCGAGGCGACAAGCGCGCCCTTCTGGTCAAACCACTGCACCGAAAGGGTTTCCGGATTGGCCGAGATATGCAGCCGGGCCCGGGCCTGCAACGTTTCCATCGCTGTGCCGCTGGCCGCGTCCAGTGCAAGCCGCACCAGCATGTCCTCATCCACCGCCAATTGGAACCGCAGGGTCTGTTCAACCCAAAGCGCATCGGTCGCCAGCTTGGCCCGCGCGCGCTCGTCATCGGACCGCGACACGATCCAGACCAGCGCGGCCACTAGGGCGACAAGGGCGACGATCGCCATCAAGGGCACGAAGGACAATAGATCCCACCGCCGCGCCGCCATCAGGCTGTCGGTCAGGCCAGCTTCCGGGCCCAGCCCGCCGTTTTCCGGCTCGGGCATGCTGGAGTTTTCGCCGAACGTGTGCGCACCCTCCCCGATGGCAACACCGCAGGTTTCCCATCCCCGGCACGGCTTGTCCATTGCGGTAACCCACAATAGCGCAAGCTTTTGGTTTGCGGCATCAACCGACCCAATCCGCCGAGGAGGGCGGACAACAGGAGGAAAACCCATGCTGACCCGTCGCAGTCTTGCCGCCTTTGCTGGCGCCACCGCTTTGGCCTTGTCGTTTGCCGTGCCGTCCTATGCGCAAGACAAGATCATCATCAAGTTCAGCCACGTTGTGGCCCCCGACACGCCTAAGGGCAAAGCCGCTGCCAAGTTCGAAGAACTGGCCGAGCTTTACACCAATGGCGCGGTCGATGTTGAAGTCTACCCCAGCAGCCAGCTTTACAAGGACAAGGAAGAGATGGAGGCGCTGCAGCTTGGTGCCGTCCAGATGCTGGCCCCGTCCCTAGCCAAATTCGGCCCGCTTGGCGTGCAGGACTTTGAAGTTTTCGACCTGCCCTTCATCTTCTCGGACTACGAAGCCCTGCGCAAAGTGACCCAAGGGGACGTGGGCAAGTTGCTGCTGGCGAAGCTTGATGACAAAGGCATCACGGGTCTTGGCTATTGGGACAACGGCTTCAAGATCATGTCGGCCAACAGCCCGCTGAAGACGCCCGATGATTTCCTGGGCCTCAAGATGCGCATCCAGTCGTCGAAAGTGATCGAGGCGACGATGAACAAGCTGGGCGCTGTGCCGCAGGTCATGGCCTTCTCCGAGGTCTATCAGGCGCTGCAGACCGGCGTTGTGGACGGCACCGAAAACCCGCCGTCGAATATGTATACCCAGAAGATGAACGAAGTGCAGACCCATGCGACCGTTTCGAACCATGGCTACCTGGGCTATGCGGTCATCGTGAACAAGCAATTCTGGGATGGCCTGCCCGAAGACGTGCGCGCAGGGTTGGACAAGGCGATGGCCGAGGCGACCGACTACGCGAACTCGATTGCCAAGGACGACAATGACGCTGCTCTCGCGGCGATGAAAGCCGCTGGCACGACCGAGTTCCATGACCTGACGCCGGAAGAGCGCGCGGTCTGGATCGAGGCTTTGGCCCCCGTCCACGACGAGATGGCCGAACGGATCGGCGCCGAGACGATTGCTGCCGTCAAGGCCGCCATCAGCCAGTAAGGCTTACCCTTGGGGCGGTCCGCCGGGCCGCCCCGCCTTTCCCGAAATCCCATCCTTGCGAGGTGTGCCATGTTGCGCCTGCTGGATCGGCTTGAAGAAATCATGATCGCCACGCTGATCGCGGTGGCGACTTTGCTTATCTTCCTGTCGGTCACTCATCGCTTCGCCATCGGCTTTGCCGCTGATCTTGTTGCCTATGCCCGCGCAGGCGAGATGGAGGCGCTGACCGCCTTCGCCAAATCGCTGTTCAAATTTGTGAACGGCCTGAAAATGACCTGGGCACAAGAGGCCTGCATCTACCTGTTCGTCTGGATGGCCAAGTTTGGCGCGGCTTACGGTGTGCGCACCGGCATTCACGTTGGTGTCGATATTCTGGCCGAACAGTTGCAAGGCCGGGCGCGGCGCATGATCACCACCATCGCCATGTCGGGCGGCGTCATCTTCACCGCCATCCTGACATGGATCGGCACGGATTTTGTCTGGCATGTCCGGGCGGGCGGCCAGATCTCGCCGGACCTCGAACTGCCAATGTGGATCATCTACCTCGCCGTGCCCCTTGGCTCGGTCCTGATGTGCTTTCGGTTCATCCAGGCCCTGCACCGGTTCCTGACCACGGGCGAAGTGGCCCACCATGACCACGGTGCCGTCGATGGTCTCGACGACGAGGCAAAAGATCTTGTGAAGGGAGGCCACGCATGACCGCCGCGATCATCTTTCTTATCCTCGCGCTTTTGCTAATAACCGGCATGCCGGTGTCGATTGCGCTGGGGCTGACGGTCTTTACCTTCCTCTTTGCCTTTTCCGATGTGCCGATGGATGCCATCGCGCTGAAGCTTTTCACTGGCATCGAGAAGTTCGAGATCATGGCTATCCCGTTCTTCATTCTGGCGGGTAACTTCCTGACACATGGCGGGGTTGCACGGCGGATGATCCGCTTTGCTTCCTCGATGGTCGGGCATTGGTACGGCGGGCTTGGGCTGGCGGCGGTGCTGTCTTGCGCGCTCTTTGCGGCGATCTCGGGCTCCAGCCCCGCAACCGTGATGGCCGTGGGCTCGATCATGCTGCCCGCCATGGTCAAGCAAGGCTACCCGGCGCAGTTTGGCGTCGGCACCATCACCAGCGCGGGCGGCCTTGGCATCCTGATCCCGCCGTCAATCGTGATGGTGATGTATGCCGTGGCCACGTCCGGCATGGTGGTGCAGGGGCCGGACGGCCAGCCCGTCATGTCCGCCTCGATCGGTGATCTGTTCATCGCGGGGGTTATTCCGGGGCTGATGCTGGCGATGATGCTGGCCGGAAACACCACCTACCGCGCGTGGAAGTTCGACTACCCCCGCCTGCCGCGCGCCCCGATGATCGACCGCTGGAAAGCCTTCCGTGAAAGCGTCTGGGGCCTGATGCTGATCGTCATCATCATGGGCGGCATCTATGGCGGCATCTTCACCCCGACCGAAGCCGCCGCCGTCTCTGCCGTCTATGCCTTTGTCATTGCCGTCTATGTCTATAAGGACATCAAACTGTCCGAGGTGCCGAAGGTCTTGCTGAACTCGGCCGCGATGTCGGCCATGCTGCTTTACATCATCACCAATGCCGTGATGTTCGCCTTCATCCTGACCTCGGAACAAATCCCGCAGGCCCTGTCGGCGTGGATTGTGGATTTGGGGTTCGGCAAGATCGGGTTCCTCCTGATCGTCAACGTCATGCTTCTGATCATCGGCATGGTGATGGAGCCATCGGCCATCGTCCTGATCATGGCGCCGATCCTTTATCCGGTGGCCATGGCCTTGGGTGTGGACCCGGTGCATTTCGGGATCATGCTGGTCGTCAACATGGAGATCGGGCTGTGCACGCCGCCGGTTGGCCTTAACCTCTACGTCGCCTCGTCGCTGTCGCGGCTCGGTCTGACCGAGGTCACCCGGGCAACCTGGCCCTGGCTCTTGACCATGCTCACCTTCCTGATGCTGATCACATACATCCCAGAGATCACCCTGTGGCTACCTCGATTGCTGGGAATGTAAACCTCCGCGGTCGCGCAGAAAATCTCTGCGCGACTGTCTTTCAACCATCTTTCCCTGCCTTGGCTATCCAGTGCCGTTCGGACTTTCGTGCTCTGACAGATGTCCGCTTTCCGCCCACTACGTCGATTGTGCTGTAACAGCGAAGAGGCTCGGGTGGGGGCTGCGAACGTCCGCCAGCCCCGCACAGCGGCCTCGCACGACAGCATTGCATGGGGCGCGGGAACCTTTTGCCGAGTGAATAGCGCGCCACTCACAGCCGTTTCTCCAGTTTCCGGAATTCATCCCTCGCTCATGAGTTCCGGGTTCTTCCTAAATTCCGGCAGCACTGACGTGCTCTAACTTGATTCGAGCGCGGATCTACGCCTCATGTCAGGTTTAGAAGGAGGCCGGGAACTCATGCGCAACCGATTGAAACTGAATGAAAAAGAAGTCCGTGACCTCGAGCCCGTCGAAGGTCGCGACTATCAGGTTTTCGACAGCGAGATCACCGGATTTGCCATCCGTGTCTACAGATCCGGCAGCAAGGCGTTCACACTCGATTACCGGATCAACGGCCGGCAGCGGCGCTACAAACTCGGCGCCTGGCCGGAATGGTCGACGACAGCCGCGCGCGAGCGGGCCAAGGAAATCCGGCGCCAGATCGACGACGGTATCGACCCACTCTCCATCCGCGCGACAGAGCGTACGGCGCCCAAGTTCAGCGACATGATCGATCGCTACATCGAAGAGCACCTGCCCCGGCTCGCGCCGCGCAATGCCTCGGACCAGATTTCCATGTTGCGCAAGATGGTCGAACCCGAATGGGGCAATTGGCTGGTGACCGAGATCACCAAGCAGGACGTGGAGCGCTTTCTGAACAAGGTCGCCGAAGGGCGGCCGCGCCCTTCAAAGCTCAAGCCCAACAACCGCGCGCGCAAGCTGCAAGGCTGGAAGCCGACACCGATCCGCGCCAACCGCGTCGGGCAGCTGCTGCGGAAGATGTTCAATCTGGCCGTCAGCTGGGAATGGCGTGAGGATAACCCTGCTGCAGGGTTCCGCATGCGCATCGAAAACAGCCGTGAGCGCTTTCTGAGCCATGAAGAACTCGCACGGTTGGCCACTGCGCTTGATCACGCTGAGGATCAGCGCGCGGCGGGGATCATCCGCATGTGCATGCTGACCGGCGCGCGCGTCGGGGAAGTCCGCACGGCGCGGTTTGAGCATTTCAACCTCGACTATGGCAGCTGGGCCAAGCCAGCTGACACGACCAAGCAGCGCAAGGTCCACCGCATCCCGATCTCTGCAGATGTGGCCACCATCGTGCGCCAGCGCAAGCTGGTCGTGCCCAAGGGCTCGCCATGGCTTTTCCCTGGCGACACACCGGGCCAGCCCGTGAAAGAAATCCGCCGGTTTTGGCGCAACATGCAGCGTGAGGCGGAAATTCCCGATGTCCGCATCCACGACCTGCGCCACACATTCGCGTCGCTCTTGGTCAGCGGCGGTGCATCTCTCGAGATGGTCGGGCGTCTGCTGGGCCACTCGCAGATGTCGACCACACAGCGCTACGCCCATTTCATGGACTCGCCCTTGCGCGCTGGGGTCGATGCAGTGGCCCAAGCCTTTCGCCCGCGCCCCGTTCTTGTGCACGATGCGAACATTGATCGTGCCGCTGGCTAACAGGCTCACGTCATCTCAGTGAGACGGCGCCAGACCGCTGCGACCCGCTTCCGGATGGTGCTCTCATCGGGGATGTCACCGGTTTCGGACTCTTTATGGAACCATTCGATGATCATGGACACGAAATCCGCCTGCTTTTGGGGGATGCCCTGCTCGTTGATGATGCGCACCATCTCCACGAACATGCCGTCCCAGTCATAGCGCGGCTCGCTGCCCCCTGCACCGCCCTTGCGGCCACCTTTTCGCCGGAGAAGGTCGCATTCCTCCTCAAAAGCCAGCACGTCATCAGCCTTCAGAAGCAGGTCCGCCCGGCTCAGACGCAGCCCCTGTTTCGGGTGGGTCACATATCGCCAGATGGTGCTGCCGTCGGGTAGGATGTGTCGTACGGTGCAGGACTTTTCGCTGCGCGCATAGCGCCGGAACATCGCCATGATGTCGGCGGCGTTGACTTGCACCAGACCGGCCACCGGTTCAGGACCGCAGGCCAGCGGGGCAACGGCGGTCATCATCGGCAGCCGGCCCGCCAAGGCCCAACCAGCAATATCGGTCGGACAGCATTCCCAGCGGGCAGCTACTTCATTGACGGAATAGAATGATCGGGGTGGTAAAGACATCCGGCGCTCCTTTCATCGACTGCGCGGACGCCCTGCCCGTCGCTGTCGTGCCGAGATCATGCACCGATGGACAGGATGACCATTCGGTGGAAACCATCAGCGCCAGAGCTGGACCCGATGCCTCACGCGCAGCACGTGAAGGCCTGCAACTCCCCACAAGAGAATCGCCGAGGCTTCGGGTCTGCGATTATTGGCCTGCCCATCCGGAATGCACTAGGCTCAACGTCAAGTTCTGACGTTGAGGGGAAAATATTTGGCACATGAGGAAGGTTCTCGATGTTTTGCGCCTGGCTGAAGCGGCCATCGCGAGGGAAAACGGCATCAACATGGACGACGTCCAGCAGCTTCTGAGGCTCCGCGCACGGACTGCCCAGCGCCTCATTCACCTGTTCGAGGCGGCGTTCCCCGCCGTTGAAAAACGCAAGGATCCGGACCGGACCCGATGGTGGAACCTGCACGACGCGCCCCTGATACGGCATCAAGGCATCCGAGAGAAAGAGCTGGCCTCGCTGGAAACGGCCATCCTGCGCGCGCGGCAGCACGGAACACCGCTCGAAGTCCACCATCTCGAGTCCATCCGAGATCGCATGCTGGCCAGCATGACGCCGATGGAAGTGCGCGCCATCAAGCGCAACGCGAAAGCGGTGTTGGAGGCGCGCGGCATGGCCTATCGCCCTGGCCCTCGCACGCGCCTGAACGCTGACGTGCTGAGCGCAATTGATGAGGCTCTGGAAACCAGCATGCAGCTTTCGATCAGCTACCAAGGCAAAGCGGATGCGGTTGCCACGGATCGCATTCTGGAACCCTATGGGCTATTGTTCGGGATCAGGGAGTATCTTCTTGCCCGCGATCCGCACAAGGATGATCGGCTTCGAAGCTTTCGCCTCGATCGCATCACTGCCATCGCTGTCACCGATCATCCTTTCCGAAAGGATCCCGGGTTTGATTTGCGGGCATATGCGGCAAAGGCGTTCGGCTCCTATTACAGCGAGGAAGAGTACGGGCCAGTTGCGTGGCAGTTCAGCCCGGAGGCCGCGAAAGTCGCGCGTGAGTTCGAGTTCCACCCAGATCAGCACGTCGAGGACACTGACGACGGTGGGATGATCGTTCGCTTCAGCGCGAGCGGCTGGCTGGAAATGGCCTGGCATCTTTACAAGTGGGGCGATGGCGTCACCGTGCTCGAGCCGGCGGGGCTTGCAGACCTTGTGGCGGCGCACCGCCGCGGCGACTTTCCCTCCCCGCCGTAGAACTGGCCGTTTCCGACCAAGTGCTGCGCAGTTCCATTGATTCCTGCAATGGGACCGGAATTCAAATTCGGGATCACGGTGCGGTATGACCGCCGGTTTCCGGTTCGAGCGCGCGAAACACGCCAAAACGCTTGTTTTGTTGGCCGGAACTGAAGTCGGCCTATGACCGCCGGTCACTGCCTAGGTGCCGGTCGGTTCGGGATGTTTCTCTGCCTGTGCTGGCGACGCGTGCCAGCTTTGCAACGGAGACACCAATGCCTGAACAGCACATTTCACCGCGAGAGCGCCCCGCACCCTTGTTGTCGGGAATGTACACGCGCCAGCAGCTCGCCGTGGAGCTCGGCTTCACCTGTGACACACTTTGCCGTTGGGAAGCCCGCCAAATTGGCCCGCCGTGCACGCGCATCGGGCGACGGGTCTTGTATCGCCGTGACGCAGTCGAGGCCTGGCTTCTCGAATTGGAACACGCCCGCGCCAATCGTGCGCGTCGTGGGGGGCGTCGATGAGCATCCCCCTCCCCTTCCGCAAGCCCAGCGCTCGCGATCGTGCGCGCCAGGCATGGATCGACGAGCGGCGGCGCGAGGCGCGCATCGTTGTATCCGATGTCGTAAACCATTCCGACCATCTGCTGCGTCTGGCCTGCAATGTGCTGGTCCAGCATGGCGAGACGCCCGAGGAGCGCGAGGACGCAAGGATCCTGCTCGTTGTCCTCGACGCCAAGTCGCCCGGACGCATGGAGCGTCAACGATCAGACCGGGAGGGCCACCGATGAAGCGTCGTGGCACACCTGAGGCGGATCTTCAGCGTACTGTGGTCACAGCGTTGCGCTTCGCGCTGCCTAAGGGCGCAATCATTCACCATTGCCCCAATGAGATCACCGAAGCCGGACCGCGTGGGGCAAAGCGCCAGGCGATCCTCGTTGGCATGGGCGTTCATCCCGGCTTTGCCGATCTGATGGTGCTTTGCGCTGGGCGCGTCCTTTTCCTCGAGCTGAAATCCGTCAAGGGGCGGCTGAGCCCAGCGCAGGAGGCGTTTCGAGACACCGTTACCGCGCAGGGCTTTGGCTGGGCGCTGGTGCGATCACTCGACGATGCCCTGGACGCCATCGCGGATCATGGCTTCACCACGCGTGTCGCGGCCCCAAACCGGAGGCCTGCGCCATGAGCCATGCCGCTACCAACTGGGCGATCCAGCAGCGCGGGCTGAAGCCTGCCACCAAGATCGTCCTCTGGCATCTCTGCGATCGGTACAATCCGGATTTCGGCTGCTTCCCGACGCAGGCTCGTCTGGCCGAGGACGCGGAAATGTCGATCTCCTCACTGAACGACCACCTGAAAAAACTCGAAGCGCTCGGGCTCATTCGACGCGTTCAATGCCAGGACCACCGGACCAAACGACGACAAGCGACACGCTACATATTGGGGTTTGAAATAGCCGACCTACAAGAGCCACTTCCAGAAATCGGAGATGGGGAGCACAGTGCAGACGGGGAAAATGACGCTGAGCCGTGTCCGGAATTCGGAGACGGAGCCAACTCCGAATTTTGGGCAGAGCCATCTCCGGAAAATCGCCAAAGCCAACTCCGAAATTCGGAGACTAACTCTGTAAGGGAACCTTTAAGTAAACCAGTAAAGGAGGAGGAGGGCGCGAGAGAGCGCGACGGCGTCAATGAGGGATTTTTCGGATCGCTGCTCTCGGCGCTGGGCTTTGACGCCGACGCCCACCTGCCCGGCTGGTGGCAAGGCTGGCCACCCCGTGAGCATGTTCGGCGCTGGCAGACTGACCTCGGGCTGACCACGACCGAAATCATCGAGGCCGCGGAGGCTTCCCGGCTGGAACACCCCGAGCCACCCGACGGACCCAAGGCGCTGGACCGCGTCATGCAGAGGGCCGCCCAGCGCAAGGCCGATGAGGCATCGCGGAAGAAGCGGAACCCTAAAACAGCCGCGCCCCAAGAGAGCCGCGCGATCACCGATCTGCCGGTCTTCTACGCCGAGATGGTCAATTCCGATCGCTACGTGCCCGTCAGCGCGATCTCGAATTCGATGCGCGACGTGATGCTGGCGCGGGGACTGGTGACGGCGGAGCGCCTCCGTGAGCGGGGGATCCGATGAAGCATGATCGGAAACTGCAGGGTGATGTCGGTCGCACAAGGTCAGGGCGCCCGAAGCGTTCCATGTCAGTTCAGCAGGCACTGGAATGGGCTTTTCGGGTTGAAAAGGCACAGCTCGAACTGCCTATGCCGAAGGACGTGACTGACGAGGGCTTTGGCTTTGGCCTTGAATACGTCCTTCTGCAACGCGCTGCGCTGGGCTGTCAGGTCGACGGGGGGCAGTACAAGCTTGGGAGCTATACCCATGAGGACGCGGAGGTGATCGCCGCAACCGTGGCCGGGATGCCCGACAATCTGGGAGGCAAGCGCATGGCGATCCGTGTGGCGGAACTCGCGCGCGCCGGCATTACGCCCGACTGGATGCCTGGGGCTGTTTCGCGTTGTGTGCCGGTCGAAGTGAAGCGCAACCAGCATGGGGAGCGGTCCACCACCATCGTGGTCGGGACCGAGCGCGTGCTGTCGCGAGGCAAATGGCGCACCGTCGAAGTTCTGGCATGCCCCGTCACCTTCTCACCTCATCAAGAGCTGATCGACGCCGCACGGCGCGACTATGACGACTGGTGGAAGGCGCTGGGCTGGATCCGGGACGGGCTGATCGCGGGCGGGATGCTGCGGGAAGTTGATGTGACAGCCGCGATGCCGAAGGGGCGGCCGTGGGATTTGCGTTGAAATCGACGTAGAGGGCGGCAAGCAGACGTTAAGGGTTCCGATCGGGGTGTTTTGAGCTCGCCAAAGCGGACATGCCTTAGTGCGGCATGGTGTGATCTGTTCAGGAGAGCGTATCGCAAGACGGCGACTTCATTCGCCAGCCGTCACATGTTGTCAGCGCGCTTCGCGCCCCTGCCATGGGGCCGAGCAGTCCTCGTATTTTGCGTTTGCGTCTTGATCGCGAGATGGTATTCAGCGGCATGTTCCGGAGCTTGTACCTTACGCTTTTTAGGGCCGTGATGGTCTGGATGGTGGCAATCAGCCTCCTGGCGTCAGGTTTTGCTCACCGCCCGATCCTGAATGCCGCGCAGATTGATCAGGCGGTGTATTTGGCTGAATTGGGCCTGACTGCGGCTGACCTCTGCGCCGAGCCAGGTGATGCAGACGGTGGAATGGACATGGGCGATTGCCCTGCCTGCCATCTTGCGGCATCGATCCTGCTTTCAGAGCCGGTCGCAAGTTCTGCTGACATTGAGCTGCGCACCGCTGCGGCCATTCTTGTCCCAGCATACACACGTGGATTTGGCCGCACCACCAATCCGGCCACACCCGTCCGCGCCCCCCCTCTGGCTTGATCGCCAAACTCTTCGTCGATCAATCCAACTTGCTGCGCCGTTGATGTGCCAGCATCACCTGAGGGTAAACACATGAAATACATCGCTTTCGCCGCGGCTATGGCCGCCACGCCCGTCTTGGCTGACCAGGCTATTTCCATCAACTTTGCCGGGGAAATTGGCGGCAAGCCGTTTTCCTGCACCGAGACGTTTGAGGGCATCGGGGCCAAAGCCACCGCCGTCAAGGGCATCGACTACCGAGTCTTTGTGTCAGGTGCGGCGCTGATCCGCGCCGATGGCACAGCCCAGCCGATTGCCTTGGAGCAAGATGGTAAATGGCAACTGGATGATCTGGCACTCCTGGATTTTGAGGACGGGTCAGGCGGTTGTTCGACCGGAACGGCCGAGATCAACACCGCCCTTCGCGGCTCGGTGCCGGATGGTGAGTATGTCGGGCTTACGTTCAATCTGGCGGTGCCGTTTGACAAGAACCACGTCGACCCGACGTTGGCCGCCGCACCCCTGAACACCACGGCGATGTTCTGGAACTGGCAGGGCGGCTATCGCTTTGTCCGCATCGACATGGTGCCGGTGGACAAGGCTGCGGATGGGCCGAAGGGCTGGTTCCTGCATCTGGGGTCCACCATGTGCCCGGCTGCGTCAAAGACCGAGGCGCCGACGGCAGAATGCAAGAACCCCAACCACCTGCCCGTCAGCTTTGCCGCTTTTGATCCGGCGACCAATGTGGTGGTCATCGACCCTGCCGCCGTGGTGGCCGAGGCGGATATGACTGTGAACGCGGCGGAAACCTCGCCCGGCTGCATGTCTTTCCCCGGCGATGCCGATTGCACCACGGTGATGACCAAGCTGGGCCTGCCTTACGGCGATATTCCGGCGGGCGCGCAGCAACTGGTCTCGATGCGCTAAGCCATGCGCCGCCTTGCCCATTGGGCGGGGTGCATCGGTGTGGCGGGGCTCGTCCTTGCCACACCGCTGACGCTTGCCGCCGAGCCCTATGTCTGGCCCATCCCGGCCTGGATGCCTGCACCGCCCGTGCCGGATGATAACCCTATGTCGGCTGAAAAGGTCGAACTGGGGCGGCATCTGTTTTACGATGCGCGCCTGTCAGCCGATGGCACGGTGGCTTGCGTGTCGTGCCATGTGCAGGACCGCGCCTTTACCGATGGCCGCGAAGTGCCCGTCGGGATCAACGGCACGTTAGGTATCCGCAATGCTCCGGGGCTGGCGAATGTCGGCTATCTGCCGCTCTTGACCTGGGCCAATCCGCACATGACCAGTCTGGAGTTTCAGGCGCTGATGCCGCTCTTTGGCGACAACCCGGATGAGATGGGCAACAACGGGCAGGAAGCGGCGCTGTTCGCCCGTCTGGCAGCGGACCCCTATTATCAAACCGCTTTCCCCGCGGCCTTCCCCGACCATCCTGCGCCCGATCTTTATACCCTGACCCGCGCGCTGGCAGCCTTTCAGCGCAGCCTGATTTCGGTGGACAGCGCCTATGACCGTTTCAAGTATTGGGGCAAGAAAGACGCCCTGTCAGAGGCGGCCAAACGCGGCGAACAGTTGTTCTTTGACCATCGGTTCGAATGTTACCACTGCCATTCCGGCATCCATTTCACCGAAAACCTGCAAACCAGCCGGTCGGCCTTTGCCGAAACCGGATTTCACAACACCGGGCTCTATAATATCGACGGGGCGGGGGCTTACCCTGCCAACAACACCGGGCTGATGGAACTGACCGGCGATCCTGCCGATATGGGCAAGTTCCGCACGCCGTCCCTTCGCAATGTCGCGCTGACGGCGCCTTACTTCCACGACGGTTCCGCCGCGACCTTGACCGAAGTGCTGGACCATTACCGCAGGGGCGGGCGCACGGTTGCAACCGGTCCCCATGCGGGTGTCGGGGCTGAAAGCCCGCTTCGCGATGGCATGATCGTCGGCAATACCGCGACCGAGGCCGAAGCCGCAGACATCATCGCCTTTCTGGAAAGCCTGACAGATCAGGGCTTTCTGACCAACCCCGCCTATGGCGACCCTTGGCCCGCAGATCATCCTGCGGTGGCCGACAGGGTGCTGCCATGAGCCTTTTCAACAGAGAGAGAGAATAAGATCATGCCATCAAGGTCACGCCGCTTCACGGCACTCTTCAAGACCACCAGCCTTGCTGCCCTCTTGTCGGCGGGCTTGCCCGGCGCGGCGGCCTGGGCCGAGGACATTCTGCTGAACCCGATCATCGTTTCGGCTACGCGAAGCCCGGCGCTCAGCTTTGGTTTGCCCGCCTCGGTTACGGCGATTGACCGGCAGCGGCTGACGACCGATCAGGCCAATACCCTGTCCAAGACTCTGCGCAAGCAGCCCGGGGTCGAGTTTGGCGGCGGTGCGCGCGCGCAGGCGCAAATCCCCACCATCCGGGGCTTGTCCGGGCCGCGGGTGATCCTGTCGGTGGACGGGGCGCGGCGCAACTATGAAGGCGGGTTGCACAGCCCGTTGCTCTTGGACCCTGACCTTCTGGACGGCGTCGAAGTGGTGCGCGGCCCGATGTCTGCGGCCTATGGCAGCGGCGGCCTGGGTGGCGTGATGGCCTTTGAAACGCTCGACCCCGAAGACATCCTGACCGATGGCCAAGCCTTTGGTGGCCGGGTCAAACTGGGTTATCACGGGGCAAACAACGAACGCGCAACCAACCTTACCTTGGCGCGCCAGTCCGGCGATCTGGGCCTGCTGTTTTCCGGCACCCTGCGTTCCCTGGGCGATATCACCCCCGGCGCGGGCAGCCCGGATGCCGAATATCCCAATGACGGCAGCCTGCGGTCGGGTCTGCTCAAAGCGGTCTATTCGCCCAGTGATCTTCACCGGTTCGAGTTTTCCTATCAGGCCTACAACGACAGCGGCGAAGGCCCCAACAACCCCGGCGGCAACCTGCTGTTCCCGTTCTCGCAGATCCTGAAGCGCGATCAGAAGGAAATCGTCGCGTCATGGGCCTTCAAAGGGCAGGAAGGAGGCTGGCTGGACGGCAAGCTTTCGGTCTATGGCACGACTTTCCGCCATGACACCACCAGCCTTGCGACACCTCCGCTGGCCGACACCTCGACCGAACTGGCAACCGCCGGGATCAGCTTTCAGAACACGTCCAGCTTTGCCACGGGGGCTGTGGAGCATCGGCTGACCTACGGCTTTGACAGCTACCGCGATACCAACGCCGTGCGGTCCGGCGGGGTTGCAAACTCGGTGACACCGGACGGCACGATGACCGCAACGGGTGTCTTTGTGCAGGATGAAATCAGCTTCGGCGCAAAAGTGTCCGCCATCGCGGCGCTGCGGTTTGACACCTACAACATGACCTCTCCCGGCCAGACTGGATCATCGGCTGAAAACCTGTCACCCAAGTTGTCGTTGCACTATCAGGTCAACGACGCCATCGGCCTTTATGCCAGCTATGGCGAGGCGTTCCGTGCCCCCACCATGACGGAAACCTATGGCAACCTGAACACCACAGCAGCGCTGTTCAATTTCCGCGCCAATCCGACCCTGCGCCCCGAAACCGCCCGCACCGCCGAAATCGGCGCGACGCTGGCGCTGGACGGGCTGGCGCGCGGCGATGACAGTCTGCGCGTCAAGGCGTCAGTGTTTTCCGAAAACGTCACCGATCTGATCGATTCCGTCACCGTCGGCACCTATACCCGCGCAGCCCCCTTTGTCGGCACCGGACTGATCTTTCAACGCCAGAACGTCGCCAAGGCCAACCGTTATGGCGGAGAACTGACGGTGGATTATGCCGTCGGCGATTTCACCTTTGGTGCAGCCTACTCCAAGGTTCGCTCGCGCAATGCCGCCACCGGGGCCAACCTGTTTGCGCCGCCGGACAAGCTTGGCCTTGGCGCAAGCTGGCAGATCAATGACCAGTGGAGCGTCAGCTACGGCGCGCAGTTCGTGGCCGCGCAGGACTATGACGCAACCCTGCTGCGCCAGCGCCCGTCTTATGCCGTGCATGACATCGGGGCCAGCTGGACCAAGGGCAATGCGCGGCTGGACATCGGGGTGTCCAATCTTTTTGACGAATCCTACGCCACTTATCAGCAAACGCAGGCCAACACCTACAGCTATGAGGAAGGCCGCAGCCTGAATGTCTCCTTTGCCATGTCATTCTGATCGAACTGGCAGATTTCGACTGTTCTGCAGGTGGGAGGCGTCCCGTTGTCTGCGGAACAAAACGGTGCTGCTCATCTTCCCGTTGGGCGGCCCATCACTGACCCCGTCTGGCACTTGTCCGGACGGGGGATTTTTCAAATTTTCGAGCAAAGCGCTCAACTGCCCGTCCTAAAGCAACCGAGAAAAGGAACCACCGATGAAACGGCTTGCACTGGCCCTAGCCGCGTTGATGACAAACCCCGCCTTCGCCCACGAAGTGACCGTTGGCGATCTGCAGATCATCCATGCCAATATCCCGGCCCCCACGGGCTCGGCCCAGGTTGCCGCGGGCTATATGGGCATTTCCAATGAGGGCGATCAGCCCGACAACTTGATCGGCGTCGAGGTTGGTTTTGCAGCGACGGCCATGCTGCACACTACCGAATTCAGCGCCGATGGCGTGGCAAGCATGAAGCATGTCGAGGCGCTGAAGATCCCCGCCGGGGACACCGTGGTGCTGGAGCCGGGCGGCTATCACATCATGTTGATGGGGCTGACCCAACCGCTGAACGTCGGAGACATGCTGCCCGCAACCCTGATCTTTGAACAGGGCGGGCGGGTCGAGATCGAGTTCATGGTCGATCCCGCCGATGGATCGGTGGATCACTCCAAGATGGACCATTCGGCAATGGGGCATGGCGCGACGGACGCGCATGCCGCCCATGGCCCGGGCCATGCGGCTCCTGTTCAAACGGGGGATGCAGTGGCGGACATCGAGGCTCTGCTGAAAGCGCAGTTCGACACGCCGGAAACCCCGTTGACCGTGGCCCCGATTTCAGTTCACGGCCCCGTCGCCATTGCAGGTTGGGCACAAGACGGGCGCGGCGGGCGGGCCTTCCTGCGTCAGGATGACAAGGGCTGGTTCATCGAGCTGTGCTCGGGCGCAAGCCTGATGCTGCCTGCCACGCTGCAATCGCTGGGGCTGTCGGCGGCAGAGGCCGAGGCTTTGCTGACCCAGGTCAAAGCTGCCGAGGCAGTCCTCGCCCCCGACACCATCGCCCTGCTCGACAGCTTTGACGGCACGCTGATCGTCGGGCGCGACGGTCACTAATTGATCCCTAAATCAAACCTTCAACCAACGGAGACCTCAATGAACCCGATTTTGAAACTCATTGGTCTTGGCGCCCTTGCCTTGACCACCGCCTTGCCCGCATGGGCCGAAGTCACGCTGACCGACCTCAAGGGCCGGACGGTCACTTTGGCTGATACGCCTGACCGGGTGCTGCTCGGCTTTTACTATGAGGATTTCATTGCCATCACCGGCCCGGGCGGCATCGACAAGGTCGTTGCCATCTCGCGCGCGCCTTGGGCGGAATGGCGCCCGATGCAGTGGGAGGCCTACAAGGCCGTCTATCCGCAGATCGAAGCGCTTCCCGATGTCGGCGATACCGAGACCAGCACCTTCAGCGTCGAAGCCGCCATTGCCGCAAAACCGGATGTAGCTCTGCTGGCAGGCTGGCAGTTTGATGCGCTTGGCGAAGGTGTGGCGCAACTGGAAGCCGCAGGCATTCCGATTGTCGTTGTGGACTACAACGCTCAGACGCTGGAGGCCCATCTGGCCTCAACCCGCGTGATCGGCACCTTGATGGGCACCGAAGATCGGGCCGAGGCACTGGCCGGACTTTACGAAAGCAAGATCACCGACACCATTGCACGCGTGGCCGCCGCTGGTGACACACCGAAGAAAGTCTATGTCGAACTGGCCAAGAAGGGCCCCACCGAGGTGGGCAACAGCTATGGCAATGGCATGTGGGCCGGGGTGATTGATCTGGTCGGTGGGGCGAACATCGCCAAGGGTCAGGTCGAAAACTGGGGTCCGCTGGCCCCGGAATATGTGCTGGCAGAACAACCCGACGTGATCCTTCTGGCCGGTTCGGAATGGATGAGCGCGCCCGAAGCCGTGCGGGTTGGTTTCAAGGCGGATCCAGTCGCCGCCCAAGAAAAGATGGCCGCCTATCTGACCCGCGCAGGCTGGGCAGACCTTCCGGCTGCGAAATCCGGTGAAATTCACGCCATCTACCACGGTGGCGCGCGGTCGCTGTCTGACTTTGTCTTTGCCCGCTATCTGGGCAAGATCTTGCACCCCGAGGCGTTTGCCGATGTCGATCCGCAAGCGGAACTGGCGGCCTATTACGCAGAATGGCTGCCGATCCCGCTGGACGGCATCTTCGTGCAAAAGCTGCAATGACCGGCGCTACAACGACCTCTGGCGGGCTTTATGCCCGCCAGATCAAGGCGCGCACGGCAGCCCTTCTGGCTGCGGCCGCCGCACTTTGCATTCTGCTGGCCGCCGATCTGGTCACCGGGCCATCCGGCATGTCGCTGGCCGATCTGAACACCGCGCTTTGGGCAGGCCCCGCGGGGGAAGACCGCGCGGCCGCCGCGATCCTCTGGCAAATCCGTTTGCCGCAAAGTATCATGGCCGCGCTGGTCGGGGCCTGCCTTGGCTTGGCCGGGTTGATGATGCAGACCATCCTGAACAACCCGCTTGCCAGCCCCTTCACGCTTGGGTTTTCCGCCGCTGCCGGGTTCGGTGCCGCCCTGTCTATTCTGGTCGGCGGGCTTTGGGGGCTGCCGCAATGGCTGCAAACCCCGATTGCCGCCTTTGCCATGACACTTGCCGCCGCCGCATTGATCTATCTTGTGGCCCGTCTCAAGGGGGCCGCGCCTGAGGTGCTGGTACTGGCGGGCATTGCGGTCTTGTTTTTCTTTCAATCCCTGCAATCGCTTGTGCAGTTCATGGCATCGCCCGAGGTGCTGCAACAGATCGTGTTCTGGCTATTCGGCAGCCTGCTGAAGGCCAGTTGGACCTCGGTTCAGGTCTGCGGCACCATCTTGGTGGTATGCCTGCCCTTCGTGTTGCGTGATGCTTGGAACCTGACTTCGCTGCGCTTGGGCGATGCCAATGCCGCCAGCCTTGGGTTGGACGTGAACCTCCTGCGCCGCCGCAGCTTTCTCTTGGTCGCCGCTCTGACGGCGGGGGCAGTCTGTTTTACTGGCACCATCGGCTTTGTCGGGCTGATCGCGCCCCATATCGCGCGGGCGGCGGTGGGCGAAGACCATCGCTTTGCCCTGCCGACCGCTGCTCTGATGGGAGCAGTGATCCTTGTCGCTGCCTCTGTCATCGGCAAGCTGATATCGCCCGGCGCGGTCATTCCGGTGGGTATCATCACCGCCATCGCAGGGATCCCGATGCTGATGGCCGTGATCCTGACCCTCAAACCTGCGGGGACAAAATGACCCTCAGCGCCAACTTGCCCGCCGTATTCAAAGGCCGCTGTCAGATACTGCATCCGATGGAAATCGGCGTTCCCGCAGGTCAGATGCTTGGTGTGATCGGTCCAAATGGCTCCGGCAAGTCTACGCTTCTTCGCAGCCTTGCCGGGATCGACAGACTTCATGCTGACTGGAACGGCGTGCCTCTGACCCGGGACCAAATCGGCTTTATGCCTCAAGGCTTTCAGATGAATGCGCGCCTGACCGTGCTTGAGGCTGTCCTTCTGGGCAAGCGGGAAGCTCTTGGTTGGCGCGTCGCCCCGGCTGATCTGGAGGCCGCAAACGCCGTCCTCTCCGACCTAGGACTGGCACATCTGGAAGGGCGCAGCATGGACCGCCTTTCAGGGGGTCAGCAACAGATGGTCCTCGTGGCGCAACGCCTTCTGCGCGCGCCCTGCCTTTTGATACTGGACGAGCCGACATCGGCGCTTGATCTTCATCACCAACTGGTGATCCTGCGGCATCTCAAGACCTATACACAGAGCAAACAAGCGGCCACCATCATGGCGTTGCACGACCTGACTCTTGCGGGCCGGTTTTGCGACAGTTTGCTGGTGCTAAAGGACGGCAATGCCGTTGCTTTCGGTCAGACGGACGATGTTTTGTCGAGGCAGTGCATCGCCGAATGCTGGAACGTGTCGGTCGAGGTCATGCAAGCCAAGGACGGTTGCCCGGTAATCGTACCGCATGAACACGGCTTCGGAGGAAGGGAGCGTGGCGAATCGCAGCTTCCGGGGTGCCCATAGGGGCGTCGAACTACATCACGACCGTCCGCTATGGGCCGGTCACGCCCCCCCCACCATGGTTCCTCCTGGGCCGGATCCGTATACGGGGGGGCTGAGCGCGCAAGTTTTCTAGCGGCTGGCCTTTTCACCGGGGTATCCACTTGGAAGCCACCCCTTCGGCCGCTCTGGAAACTCTGACTCAATATCAAACCCTTACAAGATCGCCCTGGTGGCCAAGGTGGATTCCAGCCAGAATCCAGGGAATCCACAAGGCGGAAGCCGATGGCCAGGGAAGCCACCTGCGCGCGCGGTAACCAGAACGCGTTGATTCCAAGACGAAAAATGGTTTGACAAAGCTGCCCCCCTTGACGTAGCAAAGAAACATCGAAGAATTGCGCCCGGAGGATAACCCTCGCGGGCGCTTTCGTTTGCCCGACATCGCGGATCCCATGGGCCGCCGGTCCTGCTGGCCGGTGACATGTCCTTGGCCGCCCCGCACCATCTGCGAAAGCCACCTCATGGACCTCGTCTTCGCGCCGAGCCAGATCGAAACCTGGCCGATTGCCCGGCTGCGCCCCTATGCACGCAATGCCAAGATGCATGGCGACGACCAGGTGGCGAAGATCGCCGCCAGCATGGCCAAGTTCGGATGGACTGTCCCCTGTATGGTGGCCGACGACGGTGAACTGATTGCGGGACACGGCCGGGTGCTGGCCGCGACCATGCTTGGGCTGACCGAAGTGCCAGTGATCCGGCTCAGCCATCTCGACGAGGCCGAACGCCGGGCCTACCGCATCGCCGACAATAAATTGACCGAGCTTGGCGAATGGGACGAGGCTCTGCTGCGCGACGAGATCGCGGGGCTCTTGGCCGAGGATTTTGACCTGACGCTCTTGGGCATCAGCGATGATGATCTGGACGCCTTGCTGCGGGATCCCGAGGCGCTGGGCGGGGATGGTCCGGTCGAGGGCGAAGACGATGTACCCGAGTTGCCGGTCACGCCGGTGTCGGTGCCGGGCGACCTGTGGCAGCTGGGGTCGCACCGTCTGATTTGCGGCGACAGCACGTCGGCCGATGTGGTCGGGCGGCTCTTGGGCGATGTGCGCCCTCTGCTGATGGTCACCGACCCGCCCTATGGCGTCGAGTACGATCCCTCCTGGCGCAACCAGGCTGGCGCGGCCAAGACGAAACGCACCGGCAAGGTGCTGAACGACGACCGCGCAGACTGGCGCGAGGCATGGGCGCTTTTCCGTGGCGACGTCGCCTATGTCTGGCATGGCGCGCTGCATGCCGCGACCGTGGCCGACAGCCTGGTGGCCGCGGGCTTCGCGATCCGGTCGCAGATCATCTGGGCCAAGGACCGGCTGGTGCTCAGCCGCGGCGATTACCACTGGCAACATGAACCCTGCTGGTATGCGGTGCGTGCGAAGGGCAAGGGTCACTGGGCGGGGGATCGCAAGCAGACCACGCTCTGGCAGATCGCCAACCGGGATCAGGACGCTGACACGGTACACGGCACGCAAAAACCAGTCGAATGCATGCGGCGCCCGATCCTGAACAACTCGAACCCCGGCCAGGCGGTGTATGAGCCCTTCATGGGGTCCGGCACCACGCTGATCGCGGCTGAGACCACAGGCCGGGTCTGCTTCGGGGTCGAACTGAACCCGGCATATGTCGATGTCGCCATCGAGCGCTGGCAGTCCTTTACCGGCGGGGAGGCGGTCCTGGCGGAAACAGGCGACAGTTTCGCCGCCCTCAAGGCCAAGCGGCTGGCTGCATGACGATGCACCTGCGCCCGAGCCAGATTTCGTTCTGGCCGCTGGATCGCCTCAAGCCCTACGCGCGCAACGCCAAGACCCACGACGCTGACCAGGTGGCAAGGATCGCCGCCAGCATGGCCGAGTTCGGCTGGACCGTTCCCTGCCTCGTCGCCGCCGACGGCGAGTTGATCGCGGGCCATGGTCGGGTCCTGGCAGCAGTTCAGCTCGGGCTGGCCGAGGCACCGGTCATCGTGCTGGACCATCTGACTGAGGCGCAGCGCCGCGCCTACCGGATCGCCGACAACCGGCTGACAGAACTGGGCGGCTGGGATGACGCTCTGCTCGTCGAGGAACTGCGCGGGCTGCTGGCCGAGGACTTCGACCTCGGACTGATCGGCATCCCCGAGGACGAGCTGGACCAGCTTCTGCACGATGCCGACGAAGACCGCGCGCCCATCGATGACGACACTGCCGATGCGATCCCCGAGCCCCCGGCGGAACCGATCACAAAGCCCGGCGACATCTGGCAGCTCGGGCATCATCGCCTGATCTGCGGCGATGCGACGGACCCGGCTGTCGTGGCCAAGCTGATGAATGGCGCACAGGCGTCGCTGATGTTCACCTCGCCACCCTATGCTCAGCAGCGCGACTATGGCGCGGCGAAGGAAAAGGTCGGCGATTGGGATGCGCTGATGCAGGGGGTATTCGCCGCGGCAGCAGTCACTGCCGATGCCCAGCTGCTGGTCAACCTCGGCCTCGTCCACCGCGATGGCGAATGGAGCCCCTATTGGGAGCGCTGGGTCGACTGGATGCGCGCGCAGGGCTGGCGGCGCTTCGGCTGGTATGTGTGGGATCAAGGGCCTGGCCTGCCCGGCGACTGGAACGGGCGGCTGGCGCCCTCGCACGAGTTCATCTTCCACTTCAACCGCCAGCCACGGAAGCCAAACAAGACGGTCGAGAGCAAGCACGCAGGCGAGACCCTCGGCGGCGGGGGATTGCGCGGGGCTGACGGCACGGTCCATCGCAAGACCGGTTACGGCAACGCGATCCAGAGCCATCGCATCCCGGACTCTGTATTCCGGATCATGCGCCACAAGGGAGGCTTGGGCGCCGCCGGATCGCACCCGGCCGTGTTCCCTGTGGCGCTGGTCGAGGCGGTGCTCGAGGCCTTCACCGATCCGGGCGAGCTGGTGTTCGAGCCATTCTGCGGCTCTGGCACCCAGCTGATCGCAACTGAGCGCACCGGGCGGCGCTGCTGTGCAGTGGAACTGGATCCTGTCTACTGCGATGTCGCAGTGCGGCGCTGGGAGATGGCGACGGGGCGTAAGGCGCAGTTGGACAATCGCAACGAGACCACCATTGGCAAGGAGACAAAGCAGCAATGATCATCAATGTCCCGATCTGGCGAAACGCCGACCTTGTAAGTATCATTCCGATCACGCGCGGAGACCTGAACCAGGCCATCGCGCGATGCGGGTTTCGACCGGAATACAAGCCAAAACCCGGCAAGGACCGCTGGTATAGTTGGCGAGACGTGGTGGCGGTTGCTACAGCACAGGACTTGCGCAAGATCGGGTTTGGTCCTGCCATCGCATTCGGTTTGGTGCAAAACCACCTGTCGCCGTTTTTGCGGGACGCCATCAAAACGCCGGATGACTGCGACGGCGTGATCTGGCTGGTCAGCCTGCGTGGGGATCACCTCGCAGAAGACACCTCGTGCGAGTTCCTGCGCCAGGGCGAGGGCGTTGAAGCCCTGATCGCGCCCAGCGAGAACGCACGGATCGTCGTGAATGTCGGCAGGATTGCAGAACGCGTGCGCAATGATCTGCAGGCGACCGAGACTGCCAAGGTCATCCGAGAAGAATTTCAGATCACAGGACCGATAATGTGAGCCAGTCGCGCCGCATGTCGCTGATCGAAGCCGTCACCAATGTGGCGGTGGGCTATGTGCTGGCTGTCACCACGCAGATCGTGGTGTTTCCATGGTTCGGCCTGCACCCGAGCCTTGGCGAGAACCTGGCGCTGGGCGGGGTCTTCGTCGGCATCTCGCTCCTGCGCAGCTATGCGCTGCGCAGGCTGTTCGAGCGCTGCCGCCATCGGAGCAGCCTCAGTCGTCGAGAGGATCGAGGGCCGTGATGTACGGATCGCCGCTGTTCCAGGATCCTTCATCGAGGGTCCAGGTCGCGTCGCTGCTGGCGGACAAGGCGGCAAAGGCAGCAGCTTCCGCCGCCTCCGCATCCACCGCCTCGACAGTGACGCTGGTGCTCTCGGTCAAATCGCGGGTGATCAGGACCGTGAAGCGGCGCATCAGGCCGCCTCGAGTTTGTACACGGTTCCTCTGCCCGCGACCTTTTCTGCGCTGATCGGCAGGTTCAGCTTCTTCTTGAGCCCACCCGAGATCAGGCCCCTCGCTGAGTGGGCCAACCAGCCCGTCGCCTCGACGATTTCGGCGATGGAGGCACCCTCGGAGCGCTGAATGAGCGCGATGATCTCGGCCTGCTTGGTCCCCGCGCGGATAGTAATGGGCTTGGGCGTGGCGGGATTGGCTGGCGCGTCCGGTGCATCTTTCGACGTCGTAACCAGCTCCAGCTTTGCCCTGCGCACATTGGTCATGGTGGCCGCAACCACCGGCTCGATGCCAATCGCGGCAAGGCCTGCTTCGGTCGCGATCAGCGTGGTGCCATGACCATCGCCCGTCTCGCGCCAGAGCGGCTCGCCGCGGCGCAAATTGGCATCGACCTCTTCGAGCCATCCATTGGTGATCATGCGATTGACGGCCATCTTGGCAGCAGCGCCAGCAAGCCCCTCGGGCAGCGGCATCGCCAGATTGCCGGGGCGCGCGGCCGCGCGGCTGAGGATGATCGATTGGGTGTCGGTGAGTTTGGGCATTATGGCCTCCTGTCGTGATGGGGATGTCAGGGATGGATCAGTCGCTCTCGGCCATCGCGGCCGCGACGGCGAAGTGCTGCACCCAGCCAGTGAGGTAGGGCAGCCCAGCGGGGATCCCTTCATCGCGTTCCGTCTTGCGGCTGATGCACCAGTCCTGCCAGCGGCGGATCGCGGAGGCGATGGCGGGCTCGGGCCCGATGTTGCAGCCGGTCATGTTGCCGACCACATCGTCGGCGAAATGCCGGCCCATCCGGCTGTCGAGAAAGTCGCGGATGCCGATCATCTCGTCCTCGCTGTTGGCGTGGATGGCTTCAGCGATCATGCGCGAGGCCAGCGTCCAGACCTCCACGCTGCGGCGGTCGCGCAAGGGGCAGATCGTGATGGTGCCAAAGAAGCCGTAATCCTCGTTGCGGCTGGGCAGGATGGGATGGTTGGTCATGGTGGGGATCCTTGTCATGGAAGGTGGCGGGGCGCTGGGCCCCGCCCATGTGCGATCAGGCGGCACTGAGGGCCTCGAGCATGGCGATGTGGCGGCGGAGCGTGGCGGCCTCCTCGCGCGCGGCGTCGGCCCAGAAGGCGGCGCGGGCGTTGCAAGCCCGGGCGAGATGCTCGGCATCCGCTTTCGTGAAGCGGTTGACCTTGTGCGCGCGGCCATGGCCCGTGCAGGTGGCGCGATGCTTGCCGCCCTCGGGCGCGAGCGTGAAGGTCAGGGGGCCGAAGTCGTCAATGACGATCCAGTTGTGCGAGGCGATCGTGGCGCAGGCGCTGGGCGCGAGGCGCGCTTCGATCTCCTCAGCGGCGGCGCGGAAGTCGGCGATCAGGGTGGCGGTGGCGTTGGTCATGGCGGTTGCGTCCTTCGGTGAGTTGCATCGTTTCCGTGCGATGACCATCGCTCTGGTTCGGCGATTATCGTAGCAAAATCAGAGCAATAACCTTGCTATCCGATCACTCCGACTGATCCGTCGCATCGATCCAAGCATCGTCCTGCCAGACATAGAGGTGGCAGAACTGGCAGGTCGGACGCGGGAAGATCACCGGGTCGCGGGGCCGTTCGAACGCCTCGATCCCGTCAGCGCGGACCTGCCGGATTTCCTTTGCCGCGAGGATGTCTTCGGGCGTCCAAGGGGCCAGCGCTGGAAGCATGTGGGAGGGGTAGCCATCGTAATGGCAGTAGATCTGTGCCCATGAATTGGGCCCGATCTGGATGGCGATCTGTGCGCGTGTGCTCATCTGCGTCTCCTTTCTGGCGCGGCTCAGATGAGCCCATGCTGCTGCAGGACCGGCACGACATCGGCCAGTTCAATGGTCAGACAGTCGATGCCGATCCGCCCGGCCATTTCGAAGACCTCGGCATTCAGGCTCCGGTCGTTGAGGTGGCCCTGCAGCGTGGCCGGGCTCATGGCCTGAACGAAGCGCGGGCGGTCGATGAAAATGCGGGTCGTGTCGGAAGGGATGGCAATGGCCATGATATGGTCCTTTCAGGATTGGGCTTGGGTGTTGGCGGGGCCTGCGCGGCGTCCGGCTTCAAAGGCTTCCTCGAGTGCGGCGCGGATGGCCCAGACGGCGACATCGTGGAAATCGAGCCGGTCCCAGTTCTGGGTCTCCAGCGTCTCGATACGGAACTGGCGCTGGGCGATCTCAAGGAGCTGGGCATCGCGGGTGGCGTTGGGATCGGCGGGCTTGCGGGTGCGTGCCATGTTCAGTCCTCCCAGCGGTGTTCGGGGTGGGTGGTGCGCGCGCGGGCTTCCTCGCGCATCATCTCGTAGGCCTTCTCCATCTCGACCATACCGTCGGCCTGGCTCATCCGCCCCGACATCACTTCGTCCATCACCCAGTTCACTCGCTCTTGCGCGGGGCTGGTGTGATCCCGCCAGCCTTCGCTCATCGAGCTGTGCCCCATCTTCTCCTGTGCGCGCATGGCTCTCTCCGATCCTTGTGCAAGGGGTGCGATGCACCCGTTTTGTGCCACCATGAATCGCTCTATCCGGAAGTGTAATCAACTGAATAAGCAGCGTATTTCCGTTTAGTTTCAATATATTGAGGACCAAAACAGCGCCATGGAAGGTATGTCTGAACGCGCCTATGCCGAGTACGCGGGCCTCTCGCGCGGGGCGGTGCAGAAGGCGCGCAAGAACGGCCGGCTGGTGCTCTTCGCCGATGGCTCGATCAACGTTGCAGCCTCGGATGCGAGGCGGGGCGCGATGACGGATCCGGACCAGCAGATGCGGTCGCGGGGCGGCGTCGGCGCTGGGGGAGATGGTCCTGGGATTGGCGGCAGTGCCGTATCCGGTCCCGGCGACAGCACGTCCTATCTGAAGGCGCGCACGGCGCTTACGGTCTATCAGGCCCAGGAACGTCAGCTTGCGATCCAGAAGAAGAAAGGCGTGCTCATCGACCGCGCACGCGCCGAGACGCTGGTGTTTCGCCTCGCGCGCCAGGAACGCGACACATGGGTCACCTGGCCCACCCGCGTGGCAGCCCTTATGGCCGCGCAATTATCCGCAGAGATGGAGAAGGCATCGGGAATGCCCGTGACGATCGAGACTGCGATCCTGCAGAGGGTGCTGGAAACCCATGTCCGAGAGCAGCTCGACGCCCTCGCAGACCTCCGGGTCTCGCTTGCATGAAGGAGAACAGGAACACGACCTGACGGAAGACCTCGACCTCGG
>Ga0172373_10000857_pt1 | contig 50139 bp, 41 predicted proteins | sample Lak10m_2_FD_114546 | JGI IMG/M metagenome (GOLD analysis project Ga0172373, IMG submission 114546) | Freshwater microbial communities from Kabuno Bay, South-Kivu, Congo - kab_092012_10m | ecosystem: Environmental > Aquatic > Freshwater > Lake | place: Democratic Republic of the Congo... | reverse complement strand
GTAGGGTGCACCCTACAAAGATTGGACAAGGTTCATCAGGATGAGTATATAATCATGATTTAATACATTAAAATTGCTTTCAAGCGATGCCTGGAGAATACAACACGCCTGTGAAACCTGACACTGCCCCGAGTTTAATCAGCGGCATGGCGTATCACGCTATTGCCCACGGCAGCGCTGAACAAAATATGCTGCTGATTGATATCGCCACGCGCAATATTGTCTGCCTTACCCTCGCTGATTGCGTTGGCGGGGCCGCCCGCGTCATGGCCGAAAAACGCATTTCCTCGATCGTCGTGACGGATGCCGGCGGGCATCCGGCGGGCATCGTTACCGAACGCGATATGCTGCAGGCCATGCAGTCACGATGCCCGCCGGGAACGGCGCTCAGCCATGTCATGTCATCTCCCGTCATTACCGTGCCGGAAACGATGACTTGCCTGGATGCGTACCAGGTCTACCTGCGCGACGGCATCCGGCACCTGGTGGTTGTCGATGATGACCAGGCCTTGCTCGGCGTGGTCAGCGAAACGGATTTTCGCTTGCATATCCATCTAAGCGTCCTGGCCGGACGCCGGCATGTGGCCTCGGTCATGAGCCGGTCGGTATTCAGCATAGCGCCGGAAGCCAGCCTGCTGGATGCGTTAAACCTCATGCAGGGGCACCGGGATACCTGCGTCGTTGTGGTCGATGCCGAACGCCCGGTAGGCATCGTCACCGAACGTGACATTGTCCGTCTTTATTCCGGCGACCCGAAACGGACCGATATGCCGGTCAGCGAAATCATGAGCTCCCCGGTGCTAAGCATTACCGTGGACCAGTCTATCAACGAAGCGGCGGAGCGGATGCTGGCGGGCAAGGTGCGCCATCTGGCGGTGGTTGACGGCGCGGGCCGGATGGCGGGTTTGCTCAGCGAGCATGAGCTGATCCATGCGATGACGCAGGGTATGATTGACGACAAGTTGGCCGCGGAGGGCCTGTTCCTGCATACCTTGATTAACACCATCCCTGATTTGATTTGGTTGAAGGATGCGGACGGGATTTTCCTGGCATGTAACCGGCGCTTCGAACGCCTTTATGGGGCGAGCGAAAAAGAGATTGTCGGCAAAACCGATTATGACTTTGTGGATAAGGAACAGGCGGATTTTTTCCGCGAGTATGACCGCAAGGCGATGGCCGCGGACCAGTCAAGCGTTAATGAGGAATGGCTGGTTTTTACGGCGGACGGCTACCGCGGCCTGTTCGAGGTTATCAAGACGCCGATGCGCGGCAACCAGGGGAAGCTGTTGGGTGTGCTGGGCGTCGCCCGCGACATCACGGAGCGCAAAAGCATGGAAGCGGTCCTTGCGGAAAGCGAATACCGCTATCGGACGCTGGTCGAGAATTCCCCGTTGTGCATTCACGAGATAGACCTGGACGGTTGTTTGCAATCGATGAATAAGGCCGGGCTGGACATGCTCAGGCTGGACGAAGAGAAGAAGATTTGCGGCATTCCTTACCTGAGTTCTGTCAGCGAACAGGATAATGGGCGCATCAGGGCCTTATTGCAGGCCGCCATCAACGGAACCGCCAGCCATTTTGAATTCGTTTCCGCCGGGGACGTGCGGCTGTATTTCAAGTCCTGCTTTATCCCGATCAAGGATGCCGACGGTAAGGTGCTGAAACTGATGGGCCTGACCGAGAACATCAGCGAACGCAAGCGGGCGGAGGAAAGCCTGGCGACGCGGGAACGCGAGTTTCGGACATTGGCGGAAAATTCGCCGGACAATATTGCGCGCTATGATTGTCAAGCCCGCTTTCTGTATGCCAACCCGACGCTGGAGCGCACGCTGGGGCAATCATCGGCGGACTTGATGGGCAAGACGCCTATGGAGATTGTTCCCGGCGGCCTTTTTGACGACTATCAAAAGGCGGTTTTGCAGGTCGGCGTTACCGGGGAAAGCACCGATTACGAGCAAATCATCCCCATCGGGGAGGGGCAAGTCCAGGTGCATGCCATCCGCCTGGTCGCCGAAATGAGCGCGGATGGAAGGCCGGTCGGCGTGCTGGGAGTGGGGCGTGACATCAGCGAAATCAAACAGGCCGGGGAAAGCCTGCGCATTACCGCCAGCGTGTTCGATAACAGCCAGGAAGCCATCCTGATCACCGATGCGGACAACCGCATCATGGACGTCAACCCGGCTTTCTGCCGCATTACAGGTTACCGCCGCGAGGAGGTGCTTGGTAAGAATCCACGGCTGCTAGGTTCGGGCCGGCAGGACAAGCTGTTTTATGACGAGATGTGGCAAGCGCTGAAACAGGAAAAAACCTGGCGCGGCGAGGTATGGAACCGGCGCAAATCTGGCGAGATCTATGCGGAGTTGCTGTCGATCTCGGTTATTTGCAGTGATGACGGCAAGGTGCAACACTATGTCGGGGTGTTCTCGGACATCAGCCACTTCAAAGCGCATGAGGCTGAACTGAGTCGCGTCGCGCATTACGATGCGCTGACCGGCATACCCAACCGGGTGCTCCTGGCCGACCGCATGAAGCATGCCATTGCCCAGACTTCGCGCGAGCAAAACAGGGTCGCGATCTGCTATCTCGATCTCGACGGCTTCAAAGCCGTTAACGACACGATGGGACATGAGGCAGGCGACCAGGTCCTGGTCGAGGTCGCCAAGCGCATTGGGAATACCATACGCGGAGGGGACACCGTCGCCCGCCTGGGCGGGGACGAATTTGTCGCGCTGCTGCTGGGGCTGGAGCAAGACGATGAGTGCATGGCGATTATTGAACGCCTGCTCGCGGCGATAGCCCAGCCCTTTACTGTCAAGGGCCAGGCCCATGTCTTGAGCGCCAGTATCGGGGTCAGCATTTACCCGTTGGATGACGAAAACCCGGACACGCTGTTACGTCATGCCGACCAGGCCATGTACGTAGCTAAGCAATCCGGCAAGAACCGGTTCTGCATCTATGACCCCACGCTGGAACAGCGCGCCCGCAACCGGCGCGAATTCCTGGAAAGCGTCCGCTACGGACTCGCGCACGGACAATTCGAACTGTACTACCAACCCAAGATCAATTTGCGCACGAAACAGCTGGTTGGCACCGAGGCGCTGATCCGCTGGCGGCATCCCGAACGCGGCCTGCTGCTCCCTGCGGAGTTTTTACGCGCTATCGAGAACACCGAACTCGACATCGCTATCGGCGATTGGGTGGTCGCCGCCGCGCTCGCCCAAATCAACTGTTGGCACGACGGCGGACTGGATCTCGAAACCAGTGTCAACATTTCTGCGTATCACCTGGAATCTCCCGGTTTTGCGGAAAAGCTGCAGCAACAGCTCGCGCATTACCCCGGCATGACGCCAGGCAATTTCCAGATAGAGGTGCTCGAAACGGTGGCCCTCAATGACATCGCCATCGTGCGCGAAGTCATCGAGACCTGCCGCGAGTTCGGCGTGGGCTTTGCGCTGGATGATTTCGGCACCGGTTATTGCTCGCTGTCTTACCTCGGCAGCTTGCCGGTTGATGTGCTCAAGATAGACCAGTCTTTCGTGCAGGACATGCTGGAGGATAAGGGCGACAAGGCGATCGTCCAGGGCATCATCGCGCTGGCGCATGCTTTCGGTCGCCAGACCGTGGCTGAAGGCATCGAGCTTAAGGAACATTACCGGGCCTTGCTCGATATGGGCTGTGAGGTTGGGCAAGGTTACTGCATCGCCCGGCCGATGCCTGCGGATGAGCTGCTGAACTGGCAGGCGGCATAGCGCTGGCCTTAGCCTGCGTACCCTACATAAGATTGCAAAAACCGTAAACATGCCCGTGTGAAGTATAATACCGCAACTATTCAGCTCCTTGCTGTAGGGCGTGCCGCGCGGGCCTTCCCCGGCGCGTGAATAACGCGCCAGTCCGTTGATGGCGCGCGCGGCGGGATTGAATCCCCTCATAAGCGAGCCCGAAAATCGCTCTACCTGAGCTTATAATTCCATCTTATTCAAACAATTGAATTTGGCTCTATATGGATTTTAGGGCCTTTTGCTAATTAAGCAGGGTTATCTCCAAAATACACGTCATTCTGGCAATCCCTGCCGGAATGACGGATAGATTTATAGTCGCTATATTTAATAACGATGAAAAGACCCAGAACCCCATATTGAGCCTACCATTTTATTTTCTAAAGATGGCAGTGTCGGTGAAGCGTATTGTTTGCGCGAAGATGCCAACTTCATCACGTCAGGCGCGGTGCTGCATCTCTCCGTACATATCATAAAGATCAATAGGTTGACAATGCTGTTCTGTTGATTTTTGCAGGGAGCACGGCTTGCCGTACTCAATGGCATAATGTTGCTATAAATTCCCCGCACTTTATAATCACACCGGAGTTTACAAAGTGTGATGTACTGCAACTTATTAATACGGGCTGATATGATCGAATCCCTTAAGCGCTTCGCCTTTTCCCTGCTGCTGGTTTTTTTTGCAGCCGCCATTTTGCTTTGGTCCGACCGGCATAATCGCCATGCCGATCAAGCCTCACCGTCTACGGTTAGCGCTGCCGTAGCGATTGCGATATTGCAGCATAGTTCCAACCCGATGATGGATGAAATCCGCCAGGGCGTTCTCGATGGGCTGCACGCCAAAGGCTATAACGACGGTCAAAATATCGCGATTACGACTTATAACGCCGAAGGCGATTTACCGACCGGCAACCTGATGGCGCAAAAAATTACCGGCGGCGATTACCGTTTGGCGGTTTCGATCTCGACCGTGATGTTGCAGGCCCTGGCGAACGCCAATCGCACTGCGGCCATCCCGCATGTGTTCGGCGCGGTGACGTCGCCGGTCGCGGCAGGCGTCGGCATCAAGGCGCTGGATAGCCTCGACAAACCGCATTATCTGACCGGTATCGGCACGCCGCAGCCGGTCACGGAAATTTTCCGCCTGGCGAAACAAGTCAACCCGAAGCTGAAAACCGTCGGCGTGGTTTGGAATCCTGCCGAAGTCAATTCCGAATTCTGTACTAAACAAGCTCGTGCAATCTCGGCGGAACTGGGCCTGACCTTGCTGGAAGCGCCGGTCGAGCAAACCAAGGATGTGCGCGAAGCGGCCGATTCATTGGTCGCACGCGGCGTGGAGGCGTTCTGGACCGGCGGCGACGCGACCGTTAACGGGACGGTTGACAGCCTGATCGAGGTCGCCCGTTCCGCGAAGATTCCGGTATTTTCGAATATTGCCGGGCATGCAAAGCGCGGCGGCCTGTTCGATTATGGCGCGGATTACCATGACGTGGGCGTGGAAGTTGGCCGTATCGCCGCCGATGTCCTGGCCGGGGCTGATCCCGCGCAGCTTCCGGTCAGGGATTTTGTGCCCAAGCGCATTATCCTGAATGAACAGACCCGCGGCGGCTTGCGCGATGCCTGGACGTTTACGCCGCAGCTGTATGCCGACGCCAAAACCCTCATCGAGCAAAACGGCGTTGAAAAAAATGTCGCCGCTTCCGTTGATGCAAAACCAGCGGCAGGCGTAGCGCCGATTATGCTGCAAGCCAAGCGGACGTATAAAGTCGGCCTGGCTTATTTTGCGCCGGAACCCGGTATAGATTCGGTTCTTGCCGGTTTGCGCGAAGGTTTGAAAGTCTTGGGGCTGGAAGAAGGCCGCAATTTAGTGTTCCGGTCCATGCATGCGCAGGGCGAAATAGGACAGATCCCGACGATGGGCCAGGTGCTCGACAACAGCGATGTCGATGCGCTACTGACCTTGACGACGCCGGTATTGCAGGGCGTTGCGATGGCGGCGAAACACAAGCCTTCGGTATTTACCTACGTGACCGATCCCTTGGCCGCCGGGGCCGGTAAAAGTTTTACCGAGCATTTGCCGAAGCTGACCGGCATCGGCTCTTTCCCGCCGGTCGAAGAGATGTTCACGATCACGCGCAAAGTCCTGCCCGGCATCAAAACCATAGGCACGCTGTATAACCCGAGTGAAGCCAATTCGGTCAAGGTCGCCGAGGTCATGCGCGAAATTTGCCGCAAGGCCGGCGTCACTTTCGAAGAAGTGCCGATCAGCACGACCGCCGAGGCGGTGCAGGGCGCGCAGGCCATCGTCGCGCGCAAGGTGCAGGCGATCGTCTCGGTCGGCGATAACACCATGTACCAGGCTTTGGACGGCATCAGCAAGGTCGCCAAAGACGCCAATATCCCGCTTATTCTCGACCAGCCCGAATTCATCGGCCATGACGCGCTGATGGTGGTCGGCGTCGATTACAAGGAAAGCGGCCGCGCCGCCGCAGAGCCGCTCGCGCGCTTGTTGACGGGTGCGAACCCGGCGACGATCCCGTTCCAGAATGTCAGCAAAAAATCGATCCTGCTCAATGACGCCGTTGCCAAACAGCTGGGCATCGTCTTTCCCGATGATGTGCGCGCATTGGCTACGGATGCCGCCGCAGCGCCCAAGCCGCTCGACCATGCCTGGAAAATCAAGCGCCTGCTGTATGTCGAATCCGCGCCCGCCGAAGACGCCGTGCGCGGCATCGACGACGGTTTCAAGGCGGCCAGCCTGGTTGCCGGCAAGGACTTTGTCATCAGCGATGCGTCGGCGCAGGCCGATATGACGACCTTGTCCGGCCTTGCCGATGCGGTCAACAGCGACGGCACCCAATTGCTGATGACCTTGTCGACGCCGACCCTCGAAACCGTGCTGCATAAAGTCAAAAAAATCCCTATCGTCTTTACGTTTGTCGCCGACCCTGTCGTTGCCGGTGCAGGCACTGACGATACGCATCATTTGCCGAATGTCACCGGCGTTTATACGCTGGCGCCGTTCAAGGAAATGGTGGGCTTATTGAAGCAATATTTCCCGGCCATGCACAAGATAGGCACGTTGTTTACGCCCGGCGAAGACAATTCGGTACATAATAAAGACATTTTCGTCGCGGAGGCAATGCGGCAGGGCATGTCGGTATCGACATTGCCGGTCAATTCCGCCAGCGAATTGCCGAACGCCGCGTTGGCGATGGCTAACCAGCCTATCGATGCCTGGGTGCAGACGCTGGATAACCAGATCGTTACCGGTTTTACCGCGATTGCGCAAGCCGCGCTGCGGGCAAAAAAACCGCTGTTTACGTTCACCGAGTCCGGCGTCCGGCAAGGCGCGGCCGTTGCCTATACGATGGATTATTACCAGGCCGGTTTCGACGCCGCGTTGAAAGCGGCCGAGGTCATGCGCGGCAAGAAACCGGGCGAGATTCCTTTTTCGAAGCCGACGAAAATCAGCCTGATCGTCAGCGAAGCAAACGCAAAAGCATTACAGTTGCCGTTGCCGCCGGAACTGGTGCGAAAAGCGGATAAACGCCTGACGGCTCATTAATTATTCGGGGAGAACGTGGATGGAAATCATTACCCAGCTTGACGGCGACGAAATGCGCATCGCCTTGCGCGGACGGCTCGATGCCGCATGGAGCAATTCGGTCAACAAATCGCTACAGGACACCGTGCACAGCGGCTGCCACCGCATCGCGCTGGACTTGTCGCAAGTCGATTACTTAAGCTCCGCCGGCATACGCGTTTTGGTCGTGCTGGCTAAAAACCTGAACGGCATCGGCGGCACGTTGCGGCTTGTCGATCCTTCGCCTACCGTCAGCGAGGTCTTGAAACTGGTCGGCTTCCAGCAATTGCTCGATACCTTCAAGACGCCTGTACCGGCGCCGCAAGCCGGCCCAGTCGTCAAGGCTGTACCGGTCGCTAAAACCGTTAAACTGGCCGGCAGCGATTTCGACGTGTACACACTGGACGGTGCGGCTGAGCAGCAAGGTAGCGTTATAGGGCAGGGCTTAATAAACCATCCGGTTTCGCTAGCAGTGCCTGAGCACACTTGGGTGATAGGTCACGGCATGCTCGGTGTAAGCGGCAATGCCGAACGGGCAGGGGAACTGCTCGCGGTAGACGGCTTGGCGATAAGCCTACCCGGCGACGACCCCCAGCATCCCGACTGGTTGCAACAGGAAGGCGAACTGGTGCCCGAAGTCAGCCTGCTGCATGGGCTTAGCGCAACGGGACCGTTCCGCTATTTGCTGCGTTTCGGTGTTACGCCGGAAATGCCGCCGCTGCGCCTCAGCGAATTGGCGCAAGCAGCGCTGGAAATCTGCGGCAGCGATACTGTCTCCTGGGTCATCGTCGCGGAAACCGCGCATCTTATCGGCGCGGCGCTGCAAGTATCGCCGCTGCCGCCGGGCGATGAATTGTTCGCGTTCCCGGCCGTGCGCGACCGCCTGCTGTTTACCGCGGAACCTGCCTATACCGAAGAAACCTGCCTCATCGTCGGCGTAATCGCGCGCAATCCGTCACTGCCGTTGGCGACGCAGGTGCGGCCTATCGCGACGGACAGCGCCGTGCAGATGCATGTGCATGCCTGCATCGTGCCGTTCAGCCCGGTGCGCAAGGGCTTTATCGAACTGCCGGAAAGCCTGGATCACTTGATGGACAATCAAATCGTGCGGGGCGTGCTGCATTTGCTAAACGATGACCGGGAAGGCGTCGGTGCGGGCGAAAGTTATTTACGGCGGGGCGCGTTATGGTGCGCCCCGGTCTATTTCAACGGCGAGGTTTCAGCATGACATTATTGATAGGAGCGTTAACGCTGGGCATCATCCTGGCCTTATTAGCGCTGGGCATCTACATTTCTTACCGGATATTCGACATCGCCGACATCACCGTCGACGGCTCGCTGACGTTCGGCGCGGCGGTCGCCGGCGTCCTGCTGGTCAGCTACGGCATCCATCCTTTATGGGCGACTGTCGCCGGTTTTATCGCCGGCATGTTGGCCGGTACCGTCAGCGGCGTGTTGCAAACCCGCTTCGGCATCAACGCGTTGCTGTCGGGCATCCTGGTCATGACGGCGTTGTATTCCGTCAACCTGCACGTCATGGGGCGCAGCAACATCCCCTTTTTAGGCGTCGCGACCTTGTCCACGTATTGCGAAGATATGGCGGGTGCGCTATTCGGCGGTCCTGAAACCAATCTATGGGGCTGGACGGTGTCCAGCGCCGATTTGACGATGCTGCTGTTGATGCTGGTACTCGTCAGTACGATTGCTACCGGGCTGTGGGCTTTTTTCCGCACCGACCTCGGCACCGCGATGCGTGCTTCCGGCGATAATCCGCAAATGGTCAAGGCTTTGGGCGGCAATGTCGAAAACTACCGCATTTTCGGCCTGGCCTTGTCGAACGGCCTGGTAGGGCTAGCCGGCGCTTTATGGGCGCAATACCAGAATTTCGCCGATGTGCAGATGGGCATCGGCATGGTGGTCTGGGGACTGGCCAGCGTCATCATCGGCGAAGCCTTGACCGGGGCGACCGGCGTCGGCATTGCGATAGCCGGCACGATTATCGGCTCCGTGCTGTTCCGGCAGTTGGTTGCGATTGCGTTGTCGTTCGGGCTAAATCCTAACGATCTCAAGCTGATTACCGCCGTGTTCGTGTTTGCCGCGCTGGTCGTGCCCGGCATGATGAGCAAGTTTTCGTTACGCAAAGCCCAGGGGACCGCATGAACATTCCAGCCCAAGAAAGCATCGCGCCGCAACATCCGCTGGTGCGTTTGAGCAATGTCTATAAAACCTTTCATGCCGGGACGGTCAATGAAGTGCGTCCGATGCGCGGCGTTAACCTTGAAATCGCCGAAGGCTCGTTTGTCATCGTGTTGGGCGGTAACGGTTCGGGTAAATCGACCTTGCTGAATGCCCTGGCCGGCAGTTTTGCTATCGACTCGGGGCGCATAGAGCTGGACGGACAGGATGTCAGTCTATGGCCCGAACATCGCCGGGCCTGCATGATTGGCCGGGTATTCCAGAACCCCTTTTCCGGCACCGCGCCGACGATGTCGATACTGGATAATTTCTCGCTGGCCGCAAAACGCGGTAAATTCAGGGGACTGGCCTGGGCGCACTCGCGGCGCTTGCGGGACGAATTGCAGGGCCGTGTCCGCGAACTTAAAATGGGCCTGGAAGACCGCCTGGACAGCGCGATAGGTTCGCTGTCCGGCGGCCAGCGGCAGGCGCTGACCTTGCTGATGGCGACCTGGCTGAAACCCCGGTTGCTGTTGCTCGATGAGCATACCGCCGCGCTCGACCCGAAAAGCGCCGACCAGGTCATTGCGTTGACCGATCGCATCATCGCCCGCGAAGGCCTGACGACGCTGATGGTGACGCATTCGATGCAGCAGGCTGTCAATCTCGGCGACCGCATCGTCATGATGCATAGCGGCAACGTCCTGCACGACTTCGACAGCGCGCAAAAACAACGGCTGCGCGTCGATGACCTGCTGTCCCGTTTCGAGAACGTAAGGCGGCGGGAATTACTGGACGAAAGCGCCGCTGAAATGTTGAAATCGCGTTATATTTAAGCTTGAAAAAGCGGTAGTCCACGAAATACACGAAAAGCACGAAAATATTTGAGGAGCCGTCCCGCTGGGGTTATTTCGTGTTTTTCGTGGATAAATTGCATTTTTTGGTTTAATGGCATTCAATTACTGTAAAACTTTTAGGCAGACATAATTACATGAGCAAAAAAATCCTGATTACCGACGATGAACCCCATATCCGGTTGCTGCTGGAGCAGACGCTGGAAGAGCTGGAAGATTATGATGTCGAGTTCTTCAGCGCCGAAAACGGCGAAAAAGCGCTGGAAATTATCGAAGAAGAGCGCCCGCAACTGGTGTTGCTCGATGTCATGATGCCGAAAATGAACGGCTTCGAGGTCTGCCGCACCGTCAAGCAGGACTGGGGCATGGACGACGTCTTCATTATCCTGCTGACGGCCAAAGGGCAGGAATACGACAAGGAAAAAGGCAAGGAAGTCGGCGCCGACCTGTACATCACCAAACCGTTCAATCCCGATGAAATCATGGCGCATGCCGTCAAGATACTGGATATTGAGCTGGATTGACGGTGGGCGGGGTAAGGCGCAATACTGTTGACTTAAGCCGTTCGTGGTGAGCTTGTCGAACCATGAGCGGCTTAAGTCGCCCGTGCCGCCCACCCTTCGACAAGCTCCACCACAAGGGCATGGGTATCTACACAAGTCTGAACATCGTCATTACGGCAGGGATTGCCGGAATCCAGAGCCAAGGATGGTAATTTCACAATACATAAGTGCTTGATTTAGTCACAGTGCCAAATCATAGATTCACGTCCCTGTGACTTAGATTCCGGCCAACCCTCGCTTCGCTCTCCCTGCCGGAATGACAGCTAAAAAACTTGTGTAGATACTTATGCCACAAGGGTGGGTCTAGGGACAGGGCGAACGGCACGGGCCTTAAGTCAACAGTATTGGGGGTAAGGTAGGCATTGCCGGGCAGCCGATTCAGCTAAAAGTTCTTGTTTGGTGCAGAAAATGTTGGTTGTCGCACATTATTGAGGCAGTCCGCACATTCAGGCTGTCACTGCCTAAGCAGGCCATACCTGGCCTGAAGCTTATAAAATTCTATAACATGCTGTAATTATTTGCTTTTTAATACCTGCTACTCGACTGTATCCATGATGGCATAAGTCCTGCTTGAAATAATTGCAAAGGCTCTAACGATGGAGCCAAGACTTTAGCTTACTGCTGAGTACCCAGACAAAGGCGTCGCTTAAATCACGTATCATTCATGATGCGTGATTTAAAGACGCCTTTTTTTTTTGCCCGAATCTTATACAGGATAACGCCATCATGAAAAAAACCGGAACGATTCTAAAAAAACGGGTAACGGCTCTGTCTGCCGCTGCCGCTGTTATGACCTTCATCTATGCCTCCAGTGCGGGCGCCGTCGCCGATCTTGAGAAAGAAAATCTCAAATTCAGTTTTATTAAACTAACCGATATGGCCCCGCTGGCCGTTGCCTTTGAAAAAGGCTTTTTTGAGGACGAAGGGCTTTATGTGCAACTGGAAGCGCAAGCCAACTGGAAAGTCGTGATGGACCGCGTCGTCAGCGGCGAACTGGACGGCTCGCACATGCTGGCTCCGGCGCCGTTGGGCGCGACGATAGGCTTCGGTACGCAGGCCGACATCGTCACGGCCTTCAGCATGGGTTTTAACGGTAATGCGATTACCGTATCGAACGAGGTTTGGAAGCTGATGAAGCCGGCTGTGCCTATGGAAGGCGGTAAGCCGGTGCATCCGATTAAGGCCGACGCGCTGAAACCGGTCGTCGAAAAATTCAAGAGCGAAGGCAAGCCTTTTAATATGGCGATGACGTTTCCGATTGGCAGCCATAACATCAAACTGCGTTATTGGTTGGCCGCGGGCGGTATCAAACCCGGCTTTTATGCGCCGCCGCAAGATACTTCGGGACAATTAGATGCCGATGCGATGCTGTCGGTCACGCCGCCGCCGCAAATGCCGGCGACGCTGGAATCGGGCACGATCCACGGCTATTGCGTCGGCGAGCCGTGGAACCAGCAAGCCGTGTTTAAAGGCATAGGTATTCCGGTCGTCACCGATGACGAGTTGTGGCGAGATACGCCGGAAAAAGTGTTCGGCGTGACGAAAGCCTGGGCCGATAAGAATCCGCACACGCACTTGGCCGTCATCAAGGCCCTGATTCGCGCCGCGATCTGGCTCGATGACGAAAACAATAAAAACCGCAAGGAAGCGATTGAAATGTTGTCGCAAAAACAATATGTCGGCGCCGATTACGATGTGCTTGCCAACAGCATGAACGGAACTTATGAATATGAAAAAGGCGATATACGGACGCTGCCGGATTTCAACACTTTTTTCCGTAACGGCGCGAGCTACCCGTCATACGGTAGTGCGGTCTGGTACCTGACGCAACTGCGCCGTTGGGGCATGATCAGCGAATTCAAGCCGGACGCCTGGTATATGGAAACCGCCAAAAAAGTTTATCGTCCCGATATTTACCTGGCCGCCGCGAAAGAATTGGTTGCCGAAGGCAAGGCCAAGGCCGCCGATTTCCCGGCCGATACCCGTATTAAGCCGTCGCAGGATTTCTTTATCGACAAGATTGCATTTGACGCTAACAAACCGAACGATTACCTGGATAAATTCCCTATTGGTTTGAAAGGCAAGCAAAAAGTAGTCGGTGGTAAGGTGGTTGATTGACACCGTTATTTAGCTCGTTCCCAAGCAGGAGAGATTGTGAAAGTATTCAGTATTTGGAGTACAAACCTAGGTTTGTACTCCGTACATATCATAAAGATCAATAGGTTGAAAATTTTCAAATACGGGTTTTTGTAGGCTTTTAAAATACTTTCACAGCCTCAGGCGCTTGGGAACCAGCACAACGCATAACTCGTAAGTGGGTGTTCCTGGTCAGACAGGCTGTCGATTTGGTGCAGGGACGCATCTTTTTTTAGAGCTTCAAGGTGTCATTATGGGCAATCAACTCATCAAATTTTTTAATATCACGGGACTGACCTGGTTTGTCCCTTTTGTAAAACTGGCGGCGGGCGAAAACCCGACGCAACAAGCCCGCGATTTGTGGCTGATGATGGGTATACCCGTTATCGCGTTTATGCTGTTCCTGGGGCTTTGGAGCTTTTCGGCGTCTAAAGTTAATACCAGCCTGGGCGCTATCCCCGGTCCTGCGGCAGTCTGGCACGAGGCGGGCGGATTAATCGAAGCGCACCATGCCGAGCGGCAGAAAGAAGTCGAATTCTACCAGCGGCAAAAAGCCCGCGATGAAAAAATGCTCGCGGAAAACCCCAATGCCGAAGTTAAAAAACGCCCCTATACCGGCAAGCCGACTTATCTCGACCAGATTTTCACCAGCCTGTACACGGTGTTCGCAGGTTTCGTCATTGCGACGCTGGTTGCGGTGCCGCTGGGCATACTTTGCGGCATGAGCACGACGATCAATACCGCGTTGAACCCGATAATCCAGATATTCAAGCCGGTGTCGCCGCTGGCCTGGCTGCCGATCGTGACCTTGATCGTCAGTTCGATGTATGTGACGACCGACGATTCCTGGTTTGAAAAATCCTTTTTGACCTCGGCGATCACCGTCACGCTGTGCTCGTTGTGGCCGACCTTGATCAATACCGCAGTGGGCGTCTCGTCCATCGATAAGGATTTGGTCAATGTGGGTAAAGTCCTGCGCCTTAACTGGGCGACGCAAATCAGGAAAATCATCCTGCCGTCGGCATTGCCGTATATCTTCACCGGTATGAGGCTGTCATTAGGCGTGGGCCGGATGGTGTTGATTGCCGCAGAAATGCTCGCGCAAAATCCGGGTCTCGGTAAATTTGTCTGGGACGAGTTCCAGAACGGCAGTTCCAATTCCTTGGGTCGCATCATGGTCGCGGTGTTCACGATAGGCATCATCGGTTTCATCCTCGACCGCATCATGCAGTCATTGCAAAAAGTGTTCTCTTTCGGTAGAGCCTTGTAAGCCCGGAGTCCATCATGAGCGCAGCAAAATTACAACTCGTTGATATAAAGATGACTAAACAGCCACCTATCAAACCGTCGAATGACGCCTATTTGCCGCTAGTCGAGCTAAACAATGTTTGCAAATCCTATGGCGAAGGGAAAAACAAAAGCTCCATTTTAAAAAACATCAACCTGTCGATTAAAGAAGGCGAATTTATCGCTATCGTCGGCTTTTCCGGCAGCGGTAAAACCACGCTGATTTCAACGATAGCCGGATTGATCCAGGCCGACAGCGGCGATGTGTTAAAACAGGGCAAAGCGATTACAGCCCCTGGGCCTGATCGCGGCGTCGTATTCCAGAATTATTCATTGATGCCGTGGCTGACGGTTTATGAAAATGTCGCGCTGGCCGTTGACCAGATTTTCAAGGACTGGCCCGCCGAACAACGCCGGATTCATGCCGAAAAATACGTCCGCATGGTGAACCTGGGCGCGGCGATGGATAAAAAACCGGCCGAATTATCCGGTGGCATGCGCCAGCGCGTCAATGTCGCAAGGGCCTTGGCAGCCAATCCCGATATATTGCTGCTCGATGAACCGTTAAGCGCGCTGGATGCGCTGACGCGCGGCAATCTCCAGGATGAGATTCTGTCGATCTGGGAGCAGGAAAAGAAAACCGTGATCCTGATTACCAACGATGTCGATGAAGCCATCTATATGGCCGACCGCGTGATTCCGCTCAATCCCGGTCCCGATGCGACCTTTGGCCCGGATTTCCATGTCACTATAGCTCGCCCCAGGGACCGGGCGGCATTGAACCATGATGCGGAATTCAAACGCTTGCGCGCCGAAATCACGAAGTACCTGATGGACATCGGCATGGCGAAAGCCCTGGATGTCAAGGCCGATAAAATCGTGCTGCCCAATGTCAGGCCGAATACCAGCACTGACTGGAAGCTCGATCATTCCGCATTAAAACTGGAACAGGAGCATTTGGGCAGGCCGCGTTACCTGGAGTTCTCGAAAGTTTCAAAAAGTTATCCCAAGCCTAACGGCAACGGCAGCGTCAAGGTCGTCGACGGCTTCGACTTGAAAATGAAAAAAGGCGAGTTTGTTTCCGTCATCGGCCATTCCGGTTGCGGCAAGTCGACGGTGTTGTCGATGGCGGCGGGCTTAAGCACGCTCTCCGAAGGCGGCATTATTCTCGATAACCGCGAAGTCGACAGCGCCGGTCCCGATAAAGGCGTGGTCTTCCAGGCGCCCAGCCTGTTTCCGTGGCTGACCGCGTTTGAAAACGTCATGCTCGGCGTCGAAAAAGTTTATCCGCATGCGCGCAAATCCGAACGCGAAGACATCGTCGAATATTACCTGGCCCGCGTCGGCCTGGGCGATTCGTTACGCAAAAAAGCCGGCGACCTGTCCAACGGCATGCGCCAGCGCGTCGGCATAGCCCGTGCGTTTGCGTTGTCGCCGAAGTTATTGTTGCTGGATGAGCCGTTCGGCATGCTCGATTCATTGACGCGCTGGGAATTGCAGGAAGTGCTGATGGAGGTCTGGGAGCGCACGCATGTGACGGCGATCATCGTCACGCATGATGTCGATGAAGCCATCTTGCTGGCTGACCGCGTGGTCATGATGACGAACGGCCCGCGCGCCAAAATCGGCAAAATCCAGGAGATTGACCTGCCCAGGCCACGCACGCGCAAGGCCTTGCTGGAGCATGACGATTACTACGCCTACCGCGAAAGCGTCCTGACTTTTTTAAGCGAATGTGACCATACGCATTAACCTGAAAGATTAGTTATCCACGAAAAACACGAAAATATTCAGTGAGATACCGTGTCTCAGGGTATTAGCCAAGGGTGTGTTCGTCCAACATACTGAGTTATTTCGTGTCTTTCGTGCTTTTCGTGGACAAAACGCCGTTTTTAGAATTAACCATCTATTTCATTAAACAAAGGGGGGCTTTATGCCTAAGCAACAACGAAGCTATCTGTCGGCGCCATTATCAGCCGCCGCGTTATTATCGATGACGGTTGTGAGCGCTCCGGCATTGGCCGGACTGACTCAGGAGATTGAAGACGCGCTTAATTTTTACCATTACGGGCATAACGGCGCGATCAAGTTCGACCTGAATTACCGTTATGAAAATGTCAACCAGGATGCAGGTCTGGCCGAAACCGCCAATGCCAACACGGCGCGCTTGCGCTTGGGTTTCCTGACGCCGGAATTCCATGATTTCCAGGCTTATGCCGAATACGAAGGCAATCTGGCGATGCAGGATGATTACAATAGCACCCGGAACTTCAATACGGCGTTTTCGACTGTCGCCGATCCCGACCTGAGCGAACTCAACCAGTTTTGGGTGGCTTATACCGGCATTGCCGATAATGTCATCAAAGTCGGCAGGCAGCGCATCAAGCTCGATGATGACCGTTTCATCGGCAACGTTGGCTGGCGGCAAATGGAGACGACATACGATGCGGTGCTGCTGACGCATGCGAACCAGACGCTGTTCGGCCTGGTAGCCAATGCGGGTTATATCGGTACGGTGCAAACCTTTACCGGCTTAACCGAGCATATCGAAGCGCCGATACTGAACGTCAATTATAAAATGGGCGATTACGGCAACCTGGTCGGGTACGGCTACTGGTTGGATTACACCGATATTAACGAGCCGGTCACGATGGAAAAATCCAGCCAGACTTATGGTTTGCGCGCCACTTGCTGTGCAAAGCCGCTCGATTCTTACAAGATCAGCGATAACTACGGCCTGGTTTATACGGCGGAATGGAGCCATCAAAGTGATTACGGGCATGGTGCGACGCCTTATGATGCCGACCGCATCAACCTGATGGGCGGCTTTAGCGCGTACAACATTATTTTCCAGGGCGCAATGGAACAGTTGGATGGTTCCGGCCTGAATAAAACCTTTGATACACCGCTAGGCACTAACCATGCGTTCCAGGGCTGGGCGGACCTGTTCCTGCAAACGCCTGCGAACGGCATCCGCGATGTCTTCGGCACGGTGATGGTGCCCTTCCAGCGCGGCGACCTGGTCCTGACGGGTGTTTACCATGATTTTTCCGACGATACCGGGCGTTTTGATTACGGTGACGAATGGGATTTCCAGGTGGTTAAAAAATTCGGCAAGCATTATTCGTTGCTCGCAAAATATGCCTTTTACAACGCCGGAGATACGGCGGCCTTCGCGGCGCCCAGCACCGATACGCAAAAACTCTGGGTACAGGGCAATATCAATTTCTAGGCGTCGGCAAGGGCCGGCGTGAAAGCGGCCGGTCTTGGCGGCCTGGCGGATAATGCGAAGGTATGCGCCGGGCGCTCGTTGACTTTAAAGTGCGCTATCGTAACCGACAGGTTTTGAGTTTGCTCTTCCAGCGATTCCGCCGCCACTGCCGCCTGTTCGACCAGCGCGGCGTTTTGCTGGGTTACCTCATCCATTTGCGCGACGGCTTGATTCACTTGCGCTATACCTGCATTTTGTTCAATGGACGCCGCGCTGATTTCCGACATGATGGTGGTAACGCCGCCGATGGCGCCGACGATTTCCTGCATCGTCCGGCCGGCTTCGGTGACCAGTGAACTGCCGTCGGAGACTTTTTTAACCGAATCGCCGATCAGGTTTTTAATTTCCCCGGCAGCCTCGGCCGAGCGCTGCGCAAGATTGCGCACTTCGATGGCGACCACGGCGAAGCCTTTGCCTTGTTCGCCGGCGCGGGCGGCTTCCACGGCGGCGTTAAGGGCGAGGATATTGGTCTGGAAAGCAATATCATCGATGACGCCGATAATGTCCTCGATTTTGCGTGATGACGCATTGATATTCGCCATCGTCGTGACGACCTGGCTGACTACGGCAACGCCTTGGCCGGCGATGTCGGATGCTTCGGCGGCCAGCCGGTTGGCTTGCCGGGCATTGGCAGTATTGGCCTCCACGGTTGAGGTCAGTTCCTGCAGGCTGGCGACGGTTTGCTGCAGGCTGGCGGCCTGTTTTTCGGTGCGTTGCGACAAGTCATTGTTGCCGGAAGCAATTTCCTGGGCCGCAGTGCTAATGGTATCGGAGGCGGACTTGATTTGCTTGATGATCAGCGTGAGTTGCTGCACGGTGGTATTGGCGTCTTCTTTAAGTTGCCTGAAAGTTCCTTCGTAATCACGGCTGATTTGTTCGCGCAAGTCGCCGTTGGCTATGGCGCCGAATACGCGCACCACATCATTGACGGTAGTCTCGGTGTTTTGCAGCAACCGGTTGATGCCGATGCTGAGTTCCCTGAAGAAGCCCTCTTTGCCGCCAATTTCGATGCGTTTGGTAAAATCGCCTTTGACGGCGGCATCGACGATGGCGGCGACCTCTTTCTCTACCGCAACTTCAACCGTGCGGTCATGCCATTCGGCGACCAGGCCTAGGCGTTCGCCCTGTCCGTTGACGACCGGATTGGCCGTTAACGCAATAGAACGCTCACCGACCTGTATAGCGGTTTTATGGGTCTCGCTCAGCGCGTCCAGCATCCCGGCCTGGTGTGCGGCGTTGGCATGGAACGCATCGATGCGCGTACCGAGCAGCTTACTCACCGTGAAAGCGCCATGACCGGGATAAGTGATTGCGGACTTGTTGAGCAGTTTCACGACTTCCGGGTTGGCATAGACGATAGTGCGTTCGTTGTCGGTAATCATGACACCGGTACTGACGTTATCCAGCGCAATCTTGACGCGCAATGCTTCATTTGCTACCTGGCGGTCGGCGGTGATGCGCGCGAGCAATTGCTGCTGCATCGCCTGCATTGAGCGCAATAATTTGCCGGTTTCGTCGTCGTTGGTGATGCTGATCCGGTTGTCCAGGTCGCCTGCGGCAATGCGGTCTGCGACATCGACGCTGTGGGTGAGCGGGCAGGTGATTGAGCGGATAATAAAAACACCCAGCAGTATAGCGACCAGCACGGCGACCAGGCCCCCGGCCAGCATCAAGATTTGCGCGGTCTTGACGGTTTGCGCCGCATGCTGTGCGGATGTTTCGGCAAACTGCGCATTCAGCGCCACCAGTTTACCCAGCGCGGCTTCGGTATCGGCAAACGGTTGCTGCTGCGATTCGAATTGCCGTTGCAGCGTTGCAAACAGCCGTTTATGGGTTTCTTCGTTATGGTATTGACCCAGCTCATCCAGCGTAGCGGCAATATCCACTTCGCCTTGCGCCCATGTATTCCATTTTTTGACAAACGCTTTCCAGGCCTCCGCTTCCACGCCGTTATGCGCCAAAGGCTCATAAAGTTTCCAGCTTTTGTTGATACGCGCCCAGGCAGCATTATTCTTGCCGATAAGCTCTGCAAATTGGCCTTGCGCGTTATAGTCGTCCTTATATTGCAGCGCGCTGAGGTTATTGACCCGGATAGCGGTTTTGCCTTCATTGATGATACCTAAGGCGACAATGGACGGCAGGCGGACCTGGCCGATTTCATCGACGACTTGCGAGGTATTACGGATGCCGCTATTGCCGATGATGCCGACGCCGGCCAAGGCAATGACGGAAAACAGCACCAGCAAAATCAGTTTGGTTTTGATGCTCAGCCTGTTCATGGAGGTCTCCTGGGTAGACGAGATAACTGTTCAGCCCTTGCTGTAGGGCGTGCTGTGCGCGCCATTAACGGGCTGGCGCGTTATCCACGCGCCGGAGAAGGCGCGCGCGGCGCGCTACGCTTCAGGCCGGAATAGTCCTGTTGAAAAACATCTTAAGGGAGTCATTATGTTTAGCAAAATGACATTATTAGACTGTTTTATCCAATAATTAGATAATATGGTCGATAATTTTTTACAAACTGAGTCATGCCGAGCTATGGGGTAATCGCCACAGGTGATTCTGACGGCAAGTGCAAGCGGTGTGGCGCGCCGTCAGGGCGGTTGTCATAATAGCCGCCTTGAACCAGGTCAAATCCGGGCATTGCTGCAATCGGTGCCTGTTCTTCCGGGTTTTGCTGCTGCACGATAATGCGCCCGCCAATGCCGCCGATTAATGTTTTTAACGCGTCCAGCCTTTGCGATTCAGCGCCTGCATAACCGCGACCGTTATTTTCGGGTGCAATGACACGCAGATAATCCGGCGACAATTTTGTGACCAGCCCGGTCACGCCGTGTGCGGCGTATAAGTGGCCGACATTGAGCGCTATCTGGTAGCCGCGTTGCCGGTAATTATTCAGGCCTTCCAGCAAGCGGGTATGGTGCAGGGCGTAAAAATTGTTTACCGTCATGGAAATAGCGATGTGTTTGGTTTCCAGGCCGCATTTGACGGCGATTTCTTCAAAGTAGGCGCCGTGGTCCTGTTTAATACCGAGGATATGCCGGGGATCAACATCCAGCATCAGGATCTCGCCTGCTTGCCGGATAGCGAGAGCATTCAATAGATGCACGGTCCGGCATAGGCGGTCGATATTAATAATGGACTGGAAATCAACGGGCTGCTTTATGACATCGGTCAATAAGTTACTGCAGTCGACGATTTTGCCGCGTTGGAAGTCGTCATCATAGGCCGAAACCGAGCAAGCGCTTACGTGGCCTATAAGCTGCGCCCGGCTGGAGATTTCATACAGCGGCGCAAAAGCGCTGCTGATACGGATAGGCCCGATGCGTATCGGGCCAAAGAGTCCGCTGACCAGGCCGCTTTCCAAAATAAAAGGCCGCCGATAATGGGAACGGTGCTCCTGCTCGAATCGGTCATTAAAATAATCAACTAATGTTTGCAGTGACATAAACGACAGCCTGGATGCGGGGTTGTTGTAAGGGTTTCAATGAAAATGCCTGGATGCGCCATAGCACATGCCGGACACTATCATTACAGGCAGCGTAAATGGTCTATCGATAATTTGTCGTAATAACTGCCCTGGACCAAGTCGAATCCGACAGCGGAAGCGATGAAAGCCTGCTCTTTCTGGTCAACCTGCTGCAAAATGGTCTTGCCGCCGACTAAGCCCTGTAGCTCTTTCAATGCGTTTAACGCCGAGGGCCAGACGATTTCCGTGTCCTGCCTGCTGTCGCCGGTGCCGGGCACATTCGCGCGCAGGTAATTTGGCGATAATTTTGCAATCAAGTCGACTAAACCGTTCGCCGAGTACAAATTGCCGATATTAAGCGCTACCTGGTAGCCGCGTCCGCGATAATTGTTCAAGCCTTCCAGCAACTGGCTGTGGTGCAAGGCATAGAAATTATTGACCGCCATTGAAATAACGACATTTTTCGTGGCCAGGCCGCATTTGACGATAATTTCTTCAAAATAGACGCCGTGATTCTGGGTGACGCCAAGAATATGCCTGGGATCAACATCCAGGAAAAGCACGCCGCCAATATGCGAATAAGGAAGGTAGTTCAGCATATGCACGGTGCGGCATAAGCGATCGAGGTTGATGATCGACTGGAAATCGGCGGGTTGTGTCAGCGCACCGGTTAACACGGCGCCAAACTCACCGGATTGCCCGTCCTGTAAACCATTATTATTAGCTGAAACCGAGAGCTGCACGGCATGGCCGGCTATCGAATCATTATCGGATGCCTCGCGAACTGGCGAGAAAATGCTGCCGATACGGATCGGTCCAAACAGTCCGCTGACCAGGCCGTTTTCCAGAATAAAGGGACGAAAGCTGGAATGATGTTCCCTTTCGAAGCGGTCATTAAAATGATTCACTAATTGTTGTAATGGCATAATTATCTCCTTGATGTAGAGGTCGATGAAAAAGGTCAGCAAAAAAAAGGCGGGGCGGAGCCCGCCTTAGGGAGCAGGAGGAGCCTTCATGAAAAACCGTTTGTTTGCTGTTGGGATTATAGTAATGCGGTCTATATTTTTAATAAAGCGATATAATTAGATTAAAATATCTGTTTATTAGATTTAGTAGCGTCATGATGTTGTGCCGTCATTATCCGGGCGGGTGCTTGCTATTCAGCCTCTGCTGTAGGGCGTGCTGCGCGCGCCATCAACGGACTGGCGCGTTATCCGCGCATCGGAGAAGGCGCGCGCAGCACGCCCTACGCTTCAGGCAAGGATATGAATAGTTATGTATAAATAGGCTCTTGACTTCAACGGTTTGTTACAAAGAAATTAAATCCAGCAATACGCCGGTAATTTAATTGGTTACAATAACGCTATTTATTTTTTGAAGGGAAGGTTTGCTTTTGGCTAAAAAAATTATCCGTATCGCAACGCGGCAAAGCCCATTGGCCCTGTGGCAGGCGGAGCATGTCGCGGAGCGTTTGGAATCCGCATTCCCAGGGATAAAAACCGAGTTGGTCAAAATGGTGACGCGGGGCGATAAAATCCTCGATGCGCCTTTGGCGAAAATAGGCGGCAAGGGCTTGTTTGTTAAAGAGTTGGAGCAGGGTATGCTGGAAGGCGTCGCTGATATTGCCGTGCATTCGATGAAAGATGTGCCGGTGGATTTCCCGGACGGCCTGCATTTGGCCGCTATCTTGCCCCGCGAAGACCCTAGCGATGCTTTCGTCTCCAATACCTACGCGTCCATCGATGATTTGCCCGCTACCGCCAGGATCGGCACTTCCAGTTTGCGCAGGCAATGCCAGATCAAGGCAAGATTCCCCGATGCCGAAATCCTGTCGCTACGAGGCAATGTCAATAGCCGCTTGGCCAAACTCGATGCCGGGGATTATGACGCGATTATCCTGGCTTCGGCGGGTTTAAAACGCTTGGGTATGGCGGCGCGGATTACGCAATGCCTGGAGGTAACGGTCAGTCTTCCGGCTATCGGGCAGGGGGCGATAGGCATAGAGTGCCGTAGTGACGATGCGGAAATCAATGCGCTGTTGGCGGTGCTGCATGACAGCGAGACGGGCTTGTGCGTCGCTGCCGAGCGGGCGATGAATGCGCGTCTAAATGGCGGTTGCCAGGTGCCCATCGCCGGTTATGCCGTAAGGACGGGCGGGCAATTGTTTATGCGCGGCCTGGTCGGCAATCCCGACGGCAGTGTCTTGTATCGCAGCGAAGGTATGGGCGATCCCGGTCAACCGGAAATTATCGGTCGCTTGCTTGCCGAAGACTTACTGGCCCAGGGTGCGGATAAAATTCTTGAGGCGCTGTTTGCCTGATGACGGCATTGAACGGTGCGCGCATCCTCGTGACACGGCCTGCACATCAGGCGGATCATTTGAGCGGGCTGATTTCTGCACACGGCGGTGTTGCGATCCGGCTGCCGACGCTGGAAATTGCACGGGTCGATGATGCCGATAAAATAAAACAAAAGCTGGCTATTCTGGACAAATTTCAATGGCTTGTTTTTGTCAGCGCCAATGCAGTAACTATGCACCATTACTATTTAGATGGTGGTAGAATGCCGCACGCGCAGCAGACGCGTTTTGCCGCGATAGGCGCGGCTACGGCGCAGGCTATGGCGCTTGCCGGCTTGCCCGTCGATGTCGTGCCTGGACAGGGTTATAGCAGCGAAGCATTGCTGGCGATGCCGCAAATGCAACCGATAGCCGGACAGGCTTTCCTGATCGTGCGCGGTGCAGGCGGTCGTGAAGAATTGGCCGATAGATTGCGCAGCCGGGGCGCCAGCGTCGATTACCTGGATGTTTATAAAAGAGTCATTCCCGCCATTGATCATAGCGATGTGCTGTCCCTGCTCACGCAAGGCAGGCTGGACGCCATTACGATCACCAGCGGCGAAGCCTTGCAGAATTTATTGATTATGCTGGGCGAGAATTATCACCGGCTATTGTTTGCGATACACCTAATAGTCGTTAGCGACAGGATCGGGCAAATGGCTGCGGATATAGGATTTAAACAAATTGCTGTGGCGGCGGGTCCATCTGACGCGGCAATTCTTGAGGCAGTGACAAAGTGTTTAACGGGGGAATAGCGTGGCAGAATTGAGTGAACAACAAGAACAAGAAATGGGCGAAACCAAAAAAGCCCATCGGTCGCGTAGTGGATTCTGGTTTGGCATCATTACTTTGCTCATTATTGTCGGATTGGCCGGTGCCGGGTTTTATCTTTTCATGCAGCTGCGGGATCGCCAGGAAGGCCTGGGCGGGGAAGTCAAAGGCCAGATGTCAAAGCAGATAGCGGATTACCAGGACCAGCTGGTCGCCATTCAAAACCAGTTGGCCGCGCTGGAGGCGAACATAGGCAATAAAGACAACCATTTCACTAAAACCCTTGCCGATTTTTCCCAGTTACATAATGAAAAGCTCGATACTACACGCAAGGAACTGAACGAAGCTATTCAACGCATACAGCGCCAACTCGGCAAGACGCGCGGCGACTGGCTGGTCGCCGACGCGGAATACTTATTGAGCGTCGCCAGTGAACGGTTGCATTTAATAGGCGATGTTAATACCACGCGCGAAGCATTGGAAGCGGCCGATCAACGTTTGCGGGAAAGCGGCGATGTCGGGGTATTTAAAGTGCGGGAGCAGATTGCCAGGGACATCGCCGCTATCCGCAGTATCCAGGTGCCGGATATTGTCGGCATGTATGCCGTCTTGCAAACCCTGGAAACCCAGGTTGATAAATTAACATTGTTCCTGCCTTATTCAGGAAAAGCGTTGACCCCATCTACGGGAGGCCAATCTACGCAACAACGCGATCACGCAGATAAGGCCGAAGCCGGACATGACTTGCTGGATTCGGCAATAAACCAATTGGAAGGCTTTGTGACGCTCAGGCATACCGACCAGCCGGTCACTGAAATTCTAACGCCGGAACAGGCCGAGTTTATTCGCGAGCAATTAAGAGTGAAACTGGAGATGACCAAAATCGCTCTCGTCGAACATAATGAAGCGATCTACCAGACCAGCCTGGCCGATGCTACAGGCTGGTTAGAGCAGCATTTTACTAAAAACGGTGAAAGCAGGGCGATGATGGCTGAGTTCAAGCGCTTGAGTGCGATTAAAATCCGCAGCCAATTTCCCGATATTAGCCAATCTATTAAAATGCTCAGGGATATTGCGAAGTTACGGCTGGAAACCGATAAAGGCATGGAGCTTGAGGCGACGCCGGAAGCCGCCGAAATTCCGCAGCCGGTTATTCAAACCAAACCGCCGGTAAAGCTTGAATCGGCCATTCCGCCTGAAACAGTGCCGTTGCCGGCGGAAGCGCAGCCGTCCGTACCGAAACAAGCAGAGCACTAATAATGAAAACAGCACTTTATTTTTTAGGCGCCCTGATTTTTGCCGTTGCGGCCGCTTTTTTTGTCAATAATTGGTTGCAGGGGTTTGATACGCCGGGTTATGTGTTGATCGGCATAGGGCATTGGTCCCTGGAAACGACGCTGGCGGTTTTTGCAGTCACGCTGATTATCGTTTTTTTTATCCTGTATTTCTTTTTCAGGTCACTGGGTTACTTGGTCGGTTTGCCGGGCCGGCTTAAGCGTAGGGGTAGCGCGGTAAAATTTAACCGTTCCCAGGAAGCCTTGATAGCCGGTTTGGTGGACTCTGCCGAAGGCAATTGGGAAAAAGCGGAAAATGTATTGATCAAACACGCTTCCTATAGCGGCGCGCCGTTACTGCATTATTTGACGGCGGCCAAGGCAGCGCAGTCACGCGGCGCATTTGATAAACGCGATGAATACCTGAAAAAAGCCGCCGACCAATCGCCGGACTCCGGTGTCGCGATAGGGCTTACCCAGGCGGAATTGCATTTGTCCGGGAATGAGTTTGAGCAGGCTTTAGCAACGCTGACCAGGCTGCATTCAATCGAGCCGACTCATGCCAGCGTCTTGAAATTACTGCACCAGACTTACCAGCATGTCGGCGACTGGGAAAGCTTGCGCAAATTGCTGCCGTCATTGCATACGAATAAGGTGTTGATGGAAGCGGAGATAAAATTGCTGGAAACCGAGGCGTTCAGCAAATTATTGAAGCAATCAGCCGGAACCGGCGATGTTGATGCGATACAGGCGCTGTGGTCGGAAATTCCCAATTACATCAGGAAAATATCCGGCGTTTCAGCCGTTTATTTTGCCGCGATGATTAATGCCGGCGCGGGCGCCCTCGTTGAAGATGAATTGGCCGTCGCCGTGTCGGTCAACTGGGATGCAACATTGCTGGCATTATACGGCAGCATAGCGTCAGCAGATGCGTTAAAACAATTGGCAATGGCCGAACGTTGGCTGTCTTTGCATGAAAATGACGCCGTTTTGCTGACGATTTTGGGCAAGCTGAGCCTACAATGCGCCGACAGCGAAAAAGCACAGGCCTATTTGGTAAAAAGCATTGCTGTCGAACCGACGGTCCAAGCGTATCAATTACTTGGCGACTTACTGTTTGTGCAGGGTGACAAAGACCGCGCCAGCCAATGTTACAAAAATGGCCTGGAGCTTGCCTCCAGTGAAATTGTCAGTCGCATTGATACCCTATCCTAAAAATTTCCCTGGCAGCGTTTAATCATGCTGAGGCGCGAAGGTGTCTCCAGCGTGTGCGTTAATACGCCTATCGATCCGCAATCAACGAACTTATCCAGTCTTTAATCAACCTGTTCCCTGAAGGACGCATCATGCCGTTACACCCTAACTTTAATATCCTGAATAACGATCAACATATTGAAATTTTTTCGGCAGGCCAAAAAATATTCGAAGAAGGGGAACCCGGCGAAGTGATGTACTTTGTTAAAGTCGGCGAGGTGACGATCATAGTGGATGGTAAAAGCGTCTGTACCGTAGGGCCGGGTGAGATTTTTGGAGAGATGGCATTGATTGATACGAAAATCAGGTACGCTAATGCCATCGCTAAAAGCGACTGCCAGGTTGTGGCGATTAATGAAAAATATTTCAACTTCCTTGTCCAGGAGCATCCTTATTTCGCGCTGAATGTCATGCGGGTTTTGGCCGAGCGCTTACGGAAAAAAACGGAATCCTGATGTATTGCCGGCCGAGCCAGATAAACGGGGAAGATGGTTAGCGCCTGACTTCCGGCTTTTTAAGGTACTTTGCGCGTCTTATTTCAAGACTCATCATCCGGAAACATGATCTGCAGGATGGTATTGCCGACATTCCGCCCCCCCTGTCACAAGAAAAAAACATAGTCCACGAAAATCACGAAAGACACGAAAAAATAATAGAAAACATCGTATTGCAGTGCTTTTCGTGTCTTTCGTGGACAATTCTTTTAGTGGATTTAATACGTTGTGCTGTGAATCTGTGGTGGTTTATTTTTTGCGAGTTACCTAATGTACGCGGTGCATACCTATGACGGGGTGGTTTAACGTTTAGCTCAAAGCCTCATACACATCGCGGGTAAAACGCGGCGAGCAAACGGCCAGAAAGACCAGATCGTCTGTGCCGGTATTGGTAATCCGCTGCGGGCATTGCGGCGGTATGATCACCACATCGCCGACCGACAATGCTTGCGGCGGGAGTTCGCCGATTTCAACCAGTGCCTTGCCGGCCAGCATGACGTAACGCTCAATAGCGCCGCTTAACCGGTGCAACTGGGTCGTTACGCCCGGCTTGACGCGCGCCCTGGCTATCGACACATCGGGATCGGCCGGGGTATTAGACAATTCCAGGATGAAACAGCCTTCGTCGAAATAGTATTCGTCGGCTTCGTTGGCTTTCAGTATCTGCGCATGCATGACTTACCTTTCCGATTCCTTTTTAGCGACCTTATCGCGTAAATAGACCGGCATTGCAAGCTCCACCGGCACGGCCAAGCCGTCTCTAAAGCCCAGCTCGCCTAAGCGGGCTACCGCCCTCGCCCTGGGCAGATGATCCGTTTCATAAGCGCTGACCCGGCCAGCCAAGCGTTCAGTCAATTCATGCCGGTACACGGCCCAGCCCGCGCCTATGCCTACGCCGCAAAGATCGGGAAAGACAATTGCCGTGGCCGGTATCACCGCTTCGTTGCCGATTAATTCGGCGCTGCCCTGGGCGTTACGCTGATAGACGCCCCAAAAAATCTCGCCCATACGCGCGTCCATCGCGACAAAAGCGACATCATGACTGTCATCATGATCAAAATAATCCTGCGCAATAGCCTTGAGCGTGGACACCGGGACCACCGGCAAATCCAGGCCGAATGCGATGCCCTGTATGACGCCGGTCGCTATGCGCACGCCGGTAAACGAGCCGGGACCGCAGCCGAACGCCAAGCCATCCAGGTCGCCGGGGCTTAGTCCTGCAGCGGTCATTAAACCGTCGATCATCGGTAAAATCAGTTTACTGTGGGTATTGCCCGCTACGCTATAGCGTTCGGTGATGACGCCGTCTATCGCCAAGGCTGCGGAGCAGGCTTCGGTAGCCGTTTCTACTGCTAATAATTTCATATTTTAGTTCCCTCTGAAGCCTGCTCTAAAAAAATGCCTGTACATCCGCCAGCTCGCGGGTACGCTTCATCGGCGGCACACTGTCCAGGAACATCTGCCCATAAGCGCGCTTTAACAAGCGCGGGTCGCAGACCATTAATACGCCACGGTCGGTTTCATCACGAATCAGGCGGCCTATGCCTTGCCTTAACGCAATCACGGCTGCGGGTATCTGGTACTCGATAAAGGGGTTCTTGCCCTGCTGCGTCATCGCATCGAGACGCGCTTTCAACACCGGGTCGCCGGGCGATGCAAACGGCAGTTTGTCGATAATCACGCAGGATAAGGCATCACCCCTGACATCGACACCTTCCCAGAAACTCGATGTGCCCAGCAGCACCGCATTACCGGCTTTCTTAAATTGCTCCAGCAATATCGCTTTGGGCCGGCTGCCCTGAACCAGCAAAGGGTAAGTGATTTTATTTTTCAGCAGGTCTTCGGCCTGTTTAAGCGCGCGGTGGCTGGTAAACAGGAAAAATGCGCGCCCCTTGCTGGCCTTAAGCACCGGCAGCGCAAAGTCGATGATCAGCGGGATAAACTGGGGATCATTCGGGTGCGGTAAACCTTTGGGATGGTAGAACAAGGATTGATGGGCATAATCAAACGGACTAGCCCAACTGGCGCTGCCGGCCTCGCTTAGTCCCAGGTTATTGGCGAAGTGGTCAAATTTGTTAGCAACACTTAACGTGGCCGACGTAAAAATCCACGTCGCCTTATGGTGCTGCATAAACAACCGGAATTCACCGGCAATGTCCAGCGGTGTACGGCTTAAGGTAAAGGTTTTCCTGTGGACTTCATACCAGCGTATCCATTTGCCGTTGTTGTTTTCGAGAATAACCTGCAATTGCTTGACCAGCTCATCGGCGCGCTTAAAGCAGCTGTCCAGGCCTTTGGTTTTAACCGATGCCAATTCCAATTGCTCGGTCAGGCGCTGTAATTGTTCTTTGACGGTATGCAATCCCGCCATAATTTGAGGGTTATGTTCCAGTTCCCGCCACTCGCCGCGCTTCAACTCGATGCCGAACGCCAATCTCAAATCCTTGACTTCATGCTCCAAATCTTCACAGGCGCTACGCAAATCGGGCATATCGGTGGCATCGTTAAAATATTCGATCAGCGCATCCTGGGCCAGGTCATTCAATTGCTTGGCGCCCACGGTAATGCCTAAAAAATTGGACGCGGTATCGGCCAACTGGTGCGCTTCATCAATAATGACGACTTCGGCATTCGGCAACAACTCGCCAAAACCGCTGTCACGAATCGACCAGTCCGCGCACAGCAGATGATGATTGACAACCAGGATCTCGCATTCCTGGGCTTTTTTTCGCGCCTTGACCAGGAAACACTCGGCATAATCCGCGCAATCCTGGCCCAAACAATTGTCGATAGTTGATGTGGCCTGGTACCAGACCGGATCGGCCTCCTGCACATCCGCCATTTCCGAGGTATCACCGGTTTTGGTGCGCTTGGCCCAGGTATTGATCTTTGCCAGCGCCGTCGCATCTTCCTTGCTGAAACCCAGCGTCGTCGATAACGCGTTTTTGAGCCGATGGGTGCATAAATAATTACTGCGACCTTTAAGCAAGGCGGCGACGAAAGGCGTTTTCAGCGCCTTGCGAATGAGCGGCAAGTCTTTGTTAAATAATTGGTCTTGTAAATTTTTAGTCCCTGTGGAGATAATGGTCTTCTTACCTGAGAAAATAGCAGGGACCAGGTAAGCAAAGGTTTTGCCGGTACCCGTCCCGGCTTCGGCAATCAAATGTTGATTCCTGTTAATGGCATCGCTGATCGCCTCCGCCATCTCCACCTGCGCCGCACGCGGCTGGTAGCCGGAGATAACCGCCGACAGCGCACCATCGCCGCTGAAAAATGATTCTAGCTCTGTCATTGGGAAAAGCTTGTCACTGGAAAACGTTAAGAATATAAAAATCCCCCATAGTAGGGGAATGTAGCAAAGAATGCCACCAGGAAATAACGCGCATGCCTTGGAACTCCCCCGGCATGAGCCTATCGAAATGCTGAATTTTTACGGATATTAACCAGGAATGTCTATGAAACGCTACTTATCGTCCATTTGCTGCTTATTTTTAAGCGCCTGCTCAAACCTGCCGCCCGCCATCCAGGATGCTCCACTGTATGACATTGCCTACCGCCAGGCCATGCAAAACCTTGCCAAATATAAGAATGCGCCCGTGCGCTGGGGAGGCATCATTGTCGATGTGGAGAATGAACAGGATTACACGCTGGTACAGGTACTTTACTACCCGCTCGGCAGTTATGGCCGCCCGCTAACCGACCAGTCCAATGAAGGGCGTTTTGTCATCAAAACCCCTGAGTTCCTGGATCCGGCCATCTATGCCAAAAACACGGAGATTACCGTGGCTGGAACGCTTGCAGGCGACATCGAACGCACTGTAGGCAAAAAAAATATGCGCCTGCCGCTGATTTCAGCCGGCGTAATTTATCAATGGCCTGATTATGTCCCTGGCGGTGCTTATGGTTATGGTGGCTATGGCGGTTTCGGCTACGGCTACGGCCCGTACAATTCATTCTACGGCTATTATCCGTATTACTGGGGAGGGTTTTACCGGCCTTATCCTTATTATCGCTACCGTTAACACATTGCTGATCCAGCCGCCGGTTTTTGTAGGCAATTATCCGGCGGGCAGCACTAATCAAACATGTACATCGACACGATCAGCAGACACTACCGCCGCCGAAGCAATCAACTGCAAAGCATCCTTGCCCTGCTGGACTTGCATATCTTGGGCTTTTTTAAGCACCTCAATATCGATTTCCTGGGCGATTTTTTGTGTGGACATTTGCGTCGCAAATGCGGCGATTGATGAGACTGAATCTAGCATGGGAGCCACCTGTTAATTGCTTATCACCGCCAGTCCCTTTTTAGAATAAATAAGAAACCGACGAATAGAGACATCATTTTTAACTTTATTGCCTTTTCTTTATCGGCAAAAACGAAAAAACTTTAATGTTGTCTTGGAACTGGTGAAGGGAAAGCATTCACGAACAGCTAAGCATGCGGATTTTTAGGCGTGCAGCAAATTGCGAGACTTTTTGATAATGCCTTTTAAATAAGGCATAAGCTAATGTAATCAATCGATTATTGGTGGCGATAGGTGGACTTGAACTACCGACCACGGGGTTATGAATCCTATGCTTAATTTAATAATGCTTTAAAATCAATGAGTCGCAAGACTATCCTGGCAAAATCTACTACAAAACTACTACATCCTACGTCAAAAACACCGGTGGACTCCATAGCCACCGTATCCACGCCGTTTATGCCCTGTGGGTACACGCCGTTAACCAATCCGCCAGCGCATAAAGGTCTTCTGTAAAACTGGGGAATTCCCGTACCGGTTGTTCGTCCCGGTCAGACGGAACCGCCACAAAATGGGATGAAGCGCCGATGTCAATGCCGGCAGCATTGGGATGAGTGAGTTCAAAAGTATTCTTGTTAATGACGATGCCTCCACTGAGAAAAATGAAAAGCCTACACCGCTGTGGAAACGCCTTATAAGCCACTCTCTCAAACGGGATAGTCAGGAAACCTGATTTCACCAATAACACCGACGTTATCCAAAACCACGCTAACAAACGGGTGCGAACACACCATTGACCAATCGGTCTTGGCGGCGTAGTCTACATGCCCAATTGTACTCCTGGCGCAGAGCTTCTTTAATACACCTTTCGGCTTTGGGGGATTACTGCGCTAACAAGTCGGTTAAATGGGACGCGCCGCCCGTTGGCGGTTTTGGAGTTTTGGTTTTTATCAAGGTTCGGCGGCTTCGTTTGGCTTTCGTTAGCGGCGCGCCCGTAACGTTAGGCAATAAAATCATTAATCGTTTGAGCAATACTGGGAAACTCCTTAATGATTTTTTTATCTGCTGTAATCAGTGGAATATTTAATAGTTTTGCCAAAGCAACAAACTCACAGTCGTATGCGGAACAATTACTGGTGTTTACCAGTTGTAAAATATGAGTGGACGAAAGCTCGTACTCATTTTCAAACATCAAATTTTCAGCTTGTTGGGTAATGATCAAAATTTCATCAAAGGTTAAAATGTTTTTTCGTAAATAGAGCGTTAACACGTTACGAAACTCACTTTTCCAAAGATTCGGTGCAATCCATTTCGGCTCAAGCATCAGCAACCGTTCTGCTTGATCGGATTTTTCGCTGTTGAGGTAAAGATAGGCAATCGTGTTGGTGTCGACAACAATCATGGCCTGCCTTCTGATTTGGCTTTATCAATTTCTTCGTCTGTTAATAAGTGATTTGCTGTTTTAGCTCTCAACTGCTTTGCCATTGCCAAATGTTCGGCAATATTAACTTTGTGAGGATTGATGGTGCGTTCCACACAATAGAGAATTTCGCTGTTAATACTCCTATGATGTAATTTAGCAGCCTCCTTTAACTGGTTATAAATGTTGTCGGGTATGTTTTTGAGTGTCAAAGTAGCCATGTTATAACCTCGTTAAGAACCAATAAGGTTTCATTATGGTTTTTTTAATCGAGGTGTCAAGTGAAAAAATCTAATCCTTGAATTGCCGAGCCTAACGAATAAGGTTAGATTGTGTGAGCGATAGCGAACCACAATCTGAACCGGTTGTTGGACCAGCCCGGTGGAAATCGGAAGGCCGACTTTATATAACGTAAGAAAATATCTTTTCGGATGTTGTTGGTTGCGGTGAGGAATCGACAATCGCAATAGTCAGGAACAAGCCGAACGCGTTGCTTTGGTAACACGCAATAAATAAAATACACGATGAATCAACAAAAAAATAGAACGCAGATGACGCTGACAGTTATGATTAGTGCAGATTTTTCATGGATTATCCGCGTTTATCTTAATTATCTGCGTTCCATTGTATTTGTGGTTTATTTTTGCGAGTTACCTAACGGGTTCTTTTTAAATCGCCAAGGCGTTGATCAACTCAAGCTGAGGTCCGTTTGTTTCACTTTTCCCTTCCAGGCACTGGTCCAGCGGCACCAGTTCCAGCTCGCCTTTATTGAGCGCGGTCACATGGGCCTGATGCCCCTGGCAAAGCGCGTGCACCGCCGCATGCCCCATCTTTGACGCAATCAGCCGGTCCAATGCGGTCGGGCTGCCGCCGCGCTGGATATGCCCCAAAACACAGACATGGACGCCAAGATCGTATTGATTCATCAGCACATTTTTTATTTGATACGACAAACCGGCTTTTTCCCCCTCGGCGACAATGATGATCGATGAGGTCTTGCCTCGCTCGGCGCCTTTCCTGATATCGTTAACGATTTTCTGGTAGTCGATCGCCTGGTTGGATAACACGACATGTTCGGCGCCGGTGCACACACCGACCTGCAACGCGATGCACGATGACTTGTGCCCCATGACTTCAACCAGGAAGGTCCGTGCATGCGCCGATGCGGTATCCCTGATTTTATCCACCGCGTCAATCGCCGTCTGCACGGCGGTGTTAAAGCCGATGGTATATTCCGTGCCGGAAATATCATTATCGATAGTCCCTGGAATGCCGATCACCGGAATGCCATGTTCCCGGTGTAAATCCATCGCACCGGCAAAAGAGCCGTTCCCGCCGATGACAACCAAGCCGTCAATATGTTTCCTGAACAGGATATGCGCCGCTTCCTTCCTGATCTCAGCGGTAAAAAACTCGAGGCAGCGCGAGGTATCGAGAATAGTGCCCCCGCGCTGGATGATGTTACTGACCGACGCCAAACCGAGCTTTTGGATATTGCCTTCCAACAAGCCGGAATAGCCCCGGTAAATACCGAAAACATCGATGCCGAGACCGATAGCCGTCCTGACGACGGAACGCACGGCCGCATTCATGCCGGGACTATCGCCTCCGCTACACAGCACGCCTAATGATTTAATTGCTTTAACGGTGGAATCCATTATTGATTATCCCATTGTTTTTGTCGGGTTAATTGTAGCCGATTTTATTTAATCGTTATATCAACAAGCGGGATCAAGAGATTTTAAGCACTTTGGCGCCGCGAATCTTCCCGGCCTTCAATTCGATTAAGGCCTCGTTAGCTTGCTCCAGCGTAAATACCTGGATTTCAGGCTGTAGATTCATTGCCGCCGACATCTGCAAAAAATCCTTTACATCGGTCCGGGTAATATTGGCGACGCTCTTGATTTCCTTCTCTTGCCAAAGATGGCGCGGATAATCCAAATCCAGCAGACAACGCTTGTCGCCTTCCTTGCGTATCGCATTAATCACCAGCCTGCCGCCGGATTCCAGGTTTGCCAATGCGGCAATGACGGGCTCCCAGGCCGGCGTCGTATCGATAATACCGTCCAGTTTATACGGCGGGCGCTCGAATGTATCGCCGGACCAAACAGCGCCGAGTTCTTCGGCAAACGCCCTTTCAGCGGCGCTTCTGGCAAACACATAAACTTCAGTGTTCGGATATTGATGCTTCAGCATCTTTAACACCAGGTGAGCGGAAGCGCCAAAGCCGGTTAAGCCCAAACGCTGGCCGTCTTGCAGCTTAGCCAGACGCAACGAGCGATAGCCGATTGCGCCTGCGCACAGCAATGGCGCAGCCTGGACATCCGATAAGGCTGCCGGTACCGGGTAGGCGAAATTTTCCGCAACCGTCATATATTCAGCATAGCCGCCATCGGCATCACGCCCGGTCGCCTCGAAAGCACGGCAAAGGTTTTCATTGCCGGACAGGCAAAACCGGCAGGTGCCGCACGCAGAAAAAATCCACGCCACACCGACCCTGTCCCCCAGTTTAACGGCGCTTACTCTGCCGCCGACCGCTTCGACCCGGCCGACCACCTGGTGCCCAGGAATGATCGGCAAACGCGCAGGCGGCGTGCGTCCCTCTATTTCGTCAAGCTCGGTATGGCAGACACCGCAGCTTGATATTTTCAGCAAAATTTCCTTGTCGCCCGGCACGGGGACAGCGCGCGCTTTAAGCGCCAGAGGGGCATGGTTTTCCATAAGGTTACAGAGCTTTTCCAACACCATCGCTTTCATTGGCCTTTATCCTTTAACGCGTTGACGTTTGTCAGTTAGTAACTATTCGGCCCCTTGCTGTAGGGCGTGCTGTGCGCGCCATCAGCGGACTGGCACGTTATCCACGCGCCGGAGAAGGCGCGCATGGCACGCGTCAGGCAAGGTTCTGAACAGTTACGCCAGTTATAACACATTGGGCTATGTTGACGGTTTGGAAATAGTCAAGCCCCTGCGTCAAAACATCTCAAACCTTGCCAAATACCCGAAATGATCGGAAACGATGGGATAGAAAGCGTCGTTGAAAATCACCTCCATCGATTTGATTTGCATCGGGCTGCCGTTACGTTTGAAGATATAATCGATACGTTTGGGCGAAGCGTTTTTCCATCCGTCTATCTGGCCGTGATAGCTGGGTTGGTGAAAGCGGTGGGGGTGTAATTCGTGGAATTGATCCACATATTCCGCATTGCCTACGATATGGTTATAGGCATGCTCCCCGGCCGGCGCATTGAAGTCGCCGACGATTAAATCGGCCTTGACGCCGAAATGCAGCCGCGAATGAATCAGTTTACGGAGTTTGTGATACTCTTCAAAAAAGCCGTGGTGCGCCCAACTCAAATGCACGTTGGCGATATGCAGCAAGCCGAATTCCGGGATGTCGATGCACGACACGGTGATATTCCGGGACATATAATTGTCTTTGCGATGGTCGGCGGAGACATAAGCCGAATAATTGTGCCGCATCGGGTAGCGGCTCATGATGGCGGTGCCTTCCCGCCAGCGGTAAAAACCGATGTGGCTCCAGTCCTGGTGAATATGGTACCAAAGCCCCCAGTGACGTAATTTTTTACAAATCCGGAAGGCCATATTGGAAGGCGCTTCGCCGTAAGGGACGGCGACAGGATCGTGCATATACTCCCCGACCTCTTGGAAACACACGACATCTATCCTTAAATGCGCTATTGCTTCGGCGATGATATTCACCTCGCGCTCATGCTGGTGCATGGCATCGAACGCACAGTGGCGAGGATGCTCTTGATAAGTATGAAGATTCAGTGTTAACAGCGAAAGTTTCATGGTGTCCGGGAAGTCGGGGTCAGTGCTAGGCCAAAACGCGTGCATCCCTATGCACCGCGCATCTGTATTGAAATCAAGCGAGTAAACAGCAACAAAACGTTTATATCGCCCAACCGGCAGTAAAAACTCACAAAAATAAAATGAAAACAGTTAAAATGTCGAGATTTAACATTAATCCTGTAACAAAGCAACAGCTTGGTAGCTATCATGCATACAAAATATAACACTGATGACCTCCGAATTTGTGGAATAAAAGAAGTCATTGCCCCCGTTCAGGTTCATGATGAACTGCCTATTAACGACGCCGCGGCAGAAACCACGATGGCAGCAAGAGCGGACATCCACAAGCTATTGACCGGACAGGATGACCGCTTGTTGGTTGTCGTCGGACCCTGTTCCATCCACGACCCCCTGGCCGCTATAGAATACGCGCAGCGCTTAAAAACCATCAAAGACGAGTTGCAAGACGATTTGTTGATCGTGATGCGGGTCTATTTTGAAAAACCGCGCACGACAGTCGGCTGGAAAGGCCTGATTAACGACCCGGACCTGGATTCCAGTTTTAATATCAACAAAGGCCTGCGCATTGCCCGGCAATTATTGCTGGATGTCAGCAGCATGGGTGTACCGGCTGCGACTGAATACCTGGATTTAATCAGCCCGCAATATGTTTCAGACTTGATCGCATGGGGCGCTATCGGCGCCAGGACCACAGAAAGCCAGGGGCATCGCGAACTGGCGTCCGGCGTATCCTGCCCTATCGGTTTTAAAAACTCGACTGACGGCACGATAAAAATTGCCATTGACGCGATAGGCGCGGCAATGAGCCCTCACCACTTTTTATCGCTGACCAAGGCCGGCCATTCGGCTATTTTTTCAACCACCGGCAACGAAGACGTGCATATTATTTTAAGAGGCGGCAACGACCGTCCCAATTACGATGCGGTCAGTGTCGAACAAGTCGCGGAAGGCCTCATCAAGGCCGGTTTAAGACCCAATATCATGATTGATTTCAGCCATGCGAACAGCTTGAAACAATGCCAGCGGCAATTGATAGTCGGCGAGGATGTCGGCGAACAAATTGCTAACGGCGATTACCGTATCATCGGCGTCATGATAGAAAGCAATCTCAAGGCCGGCAGCCAAAAGATTGTTCCGGGCCAGGAACTGGTCTACGGACAAAGCATCACCGACGCTTGTCTTTCTTGGGAAGACACGGTGCCGTTGTTGAAAGACCTGGCGGAAGCCGTGCAAAAGCGCAGGAGCGTCCATATCAACGGAGGTGTCAGTCTATGATTATTTATGTCAACGGTGAAACCCGTCAATATACCGAAGCGAGCCGCGTTGCCGATGTGCTCGCCGACCTGGGTTTGACCGGTAAAAAAATTGCCGTTGAATTGAACAAGGAAATCCTGCCGTTTACCCAATATGAAACCCACAGACTGCAGGGCGAAGACCGTTTGGAAATCGTGCATGCGATAGGCGGCGGCCAGGATGACGACTCCTTTGTTATCGCGGGCAAGTCTTACCAGTCGCGTTTGCTGGTCGGCACCGGCAAATACCGGGACCTGGAAGAAACCCGTTTAGCGATAGAGGCCAGCGGCGCGCAAATTGTTACGGTGGCTATCCGGCGCACCAATATCGGCCAGCATGCCGGCGAGCCTAATTTGCTGGAGGTGATTTCACCGGACAAGTACACGATCCTGCCCAATACGGCGGGTTGTTACACGGCCGAAGAAGCGGTCAGGACCTGTCGTTTGGGCCGGGAATTGCTGGGCGGGCATAACCTGGTCAAGCTGGAAGTGTTGGCCGACCAGCTTACGTTGTTTCCTGATGTCGCCGAAACCTATATTGCCGCCGAGTTGCTCGTAAAAGACGGTTTTGACGTCATGGTCTATACCAATGACGACCCGATTGCCGCGAAACGCCTCGAAGACATCGGCTGCGTCGCGGTCATGCCGCTCGCGGCGCCTATCGGCTCCGGCCTGGGCATACGCAACCCGTACAATATATTGACTATCGTTGAAAACGCCAATGTGCCTATCCTGGTCGACGCCGGCGTCGGCACGGCGTCGGATGCGGCGATAGCAATGGAATTGGGTTGCGATGGCGTGCTGATGAACACTGCGATTGCCGCCGCGAAGAACCCGATCCTGATGGCTTCGGCGATGCGGAAAGGCATAGAAGCCGGGCGCGAGGCGTTCCTGGCAGGACGCATGCCGAGGCGACGCTTTGCATCGGCGTCATCGCCGATAGACGGCTTGTTTTTCTAAGCCGGTTTTTGAATCTCCACGAAGATCGACGCACCGCATCTTCGTGGTCAATATCGACAGCTCCTTGCCCGGAGGCTGTGAAAATATTCCTGAAAACAGATTAATTGGATACTTCACAGCCCCTCTTTAAATTTCGAGTATGCCTTCCGCTGAACACACTACCCTAAAAAAAATCCGCAGCTTTATCCGCCGTCAAGGACGCTTAACCACAGGCCAGCAATTTGCGTTGGATAACCATTGGGAGCGGTATTGCCTGGACCCTGGAGCCGATTATGACCTTGCCCGGGTCTTCGGGCGCAGTGCGCCGGTTATTGTCGAAGTAGGCTTTGGTAACGGTGAAAGCCTCGCACAAATGGCTGCGGCAAATCCCGATTCGGATTACATCGGCATTGAAGTACACCGCCCCGGCGTAGGGCATTTACTGATGTTGCTGGCTCAACAAGAGCTTAATAATGTCAGGATTTATTGCCATGATGCTGTCGAGATCATTGAACATAAAATACCGGACAACAGTTTGACAGGCGTCCATTTGTTTTTCCCTGACCCGTGGCCGAAAAAGAAGCATCATAAACGCCGTATAATCAATCCCGGTTTTGTGCGCGTATTAGTCAAGAAATTAAAGCCGGGCGGCTATTTTCATGCCGCAACGGATTGGCAAAACTATGCTGAAGCCATGCTTGCCGTGTTGTCGGCAGAAGCCGGCCTCGGCAATACCAGTCTTGGCGGCGATTATTGCGAACGCCCGGCCTACCGGCCGCTGACCAAATTTGAACAGCGCGGCATACGCCTGGGTCATGGCGTTTGGGATTTGATTTTTAAAAGGCTATGAGCACGGGCAGGGTGTGGCGCGCACGGCGCGCGCCCTTAACTGTCGGCGATTACCGGCCCAGGGTATCTTCGCTACTTTGCAAAACGCATAATCTCGCCGGCGATACGCTCAAGCGGCTGCTCGGCATCGACCGCATCCAGCTTTATCGCTTCCTTGGGCATGCCGAAGACCACGCAACTCGCTTCATCCTGCGCCAAGGTATAGGCGCCTGCATCATGCATATCCCGCAAGCCCCGCGCGCCATCATCGCCCATACCGGTCATGATAATGCCCAGCGCATTCCGCCCGGCTATCTGTGCGACCGATTTGAACAAGACATCCACCGAGGGTTTGTGCCGATTCACCGGCGGCCCGTCAAGCACATTAACATGATAGTAAGCACCGCTACGCGTTAAACGCATGTGCAAGCCGCCGGGAGCAATCAGCGCACATCCAGGGATGACGCGATCGCCTTCTTTAGCTTCACGCACTTCGACGGCGCATAGCTCGTTAAGCCGGTTGGCGAATGAGGCGGTAAATTTTTCCGGCATATGTTGCACAATGACAATGCCGGGAGTCACACGAGGCAATGCCGTCAAAACCACTTCAAGCGCTTGGGTGCCTCCTGTCGATGTGCCTATCGCCACGATTCTTTCAGTCGTATGCGCCATAGCGGCGGCGGAAACCGGTAGACTTCTTAGCTGTTCAAGCGGTCTCGCTACGGCCGTGACAAATCGCCTTGGCCTGGATTGGGCGGCGACCCGCACATTGTTAATCAGTTCGCTCGCGGCATCGCTAAGGAAGTCCTTGAGTCCGAGCTTCGGTTTCGTTACATAGCAGACGGCTCCGGCCGCCATCGCTTGCAGCGTCGTTTCAGCGCCTTTTTCCGTTAATGTCGAACAAATGACAACCGGCGTCGGCCGCTCCGCCATGATGATTTTCAAAAAGGTAATGCCGTCCATGCGCGGCATCTCAATATCCAGCACAATGACATCGGGCCATTCCAGGGCCATTTTGTCTTTAGCGATGATAGGGTCGCTAGCCGTTGCAATGACCTTTATTTGCGGGTCTTTGGACAAAACCGCCGACAACACTTGCCGCACTACGGCGGAGTCGTCAACAATTAATACTTTTATCATTATCGCCTTCCGGTCAGTTTTTTAGTTGTGCACCGCTCAGCAGCGCTTTCTTCCCTATTCCCGCCTGTCCCTGCGGTATACCCCAGGCCCTATCGAAACAAGCCCGTCAACCAGGCCGCTGAGATTTTCGGCCATGCCTACGAACAGCACGCCGTCAGGCTTTAATTTCGATAATAACTGGATAACCACCTTGCGCTTAACGGGCGTATCAAAGTAGATCAGCACGTTGCGCAAAAATATCACATCGAACGGCACCAGGTCAGGCAAAGGCTCGATCAGGTTAATCCGTGCAAATTCGGTTTTTTCCCGCAATTTTCGATCGATCAATATTTTTCCTTCATAGCGTCCGGTACCCCGCAAAAAATAGCGCTTCAGCAAGTCACCAGGGATGCTCTCGGTTCGCGCCATGCTGTAAAGTCCGCTTTACGCCTGCTGCAAAACCCGTGTATTCAAGTCCGATGCCCGCACTTCCCAGTCAGGGCTGCGCCCTTTCCGGCGCAGCTCCTGTAATGTCATCGCAATCGTATAGGCTTCTTCGCCGGTGGAACTCGCCGCACTCCAGACCCGGAATACCGATCTTCTAGGCACCCTGTCGACGAGTTCTTCAAGTATTGAAAAATGCCGGGGTTCACGAAAAAAATAGGTTTCGTTCGTCGTCAGCAAATCTATCGCCGCCTGCAATTCGCCGGGGATCGCGCCTGTTTTCAACGCGGTAAAATAGTCGCCGAAAGAGGCCAGGCCATGCGCTTGCACTCGCTTAAACAGCCGACTGACGACTAATGTTTTTTTGCCCGGCCCCAGTGAAATACCTGATTGCCGAAATAAAAGCTCCCGAATAACGACATATTCCCTATCTGTGATGTCATTGAGTTCCATGGCGATACTTTTGACTTAGGTTATTCCAAAACGGGTTGCCGGGACCAGGAAACCCTTACCTACAAATCCGGTTTGATTTGGCGCACCCAGACATCACCGTTGCTGGGATTAAAAATAATTTCCCTGTGGCCAAAACCGAACAGGTTTTTCGACACAACCGGGATTCCATAGGCGGCTAGCAGGAGTTGTGCGGTCTCGCCATTCTTTAAGCCAATATCAAGCTGGTCACGCAACGGCCGGTCGGGAAACATATTGCCGCCGCCAAAAACCTTGGCTTGGCACTCTGCAAGCGGTATTTTTGCATCACGCAATGCCCTGATCATCAACACCAGTACCTCATCGGCATACTTGCCGTCGAGTTTGCCGGCCATGTCAAATACGTCGACAGGCATCGCGCTAGAATGCATGGATGCAGGCGGTGCGACTCCAAGGATGGGGGAGCTAGAGCAACGCAGGGAGCGGTTGCCGAGAGCAACGCAGGGAGCCGTTGCCGAGCCGGAACGGGATGACAGCAGGTAATGCGACATCGCACCGTACCTGAGCCTTTGATGCCACAAGATAATCGACACACACGAACCTAATATCGTGCGTACCTGGAAGCCGGCTCCACCCACGAAATATTCACCGGGATTGAGGAATATTTCAACGACACCGTCGGAAATTCGCGTATTACTGCGGGGATGCCCCCAGACAGGTGCATCTTCGACGATATTTGAATTTTTCATGAGTTAAACAACCCTACCGACAATCGGTTCTCTCTTATTTCAGCCTGTGCAGTCACTACGCTTCCGGCGCGACTATTCCGGTCAAAACTTTTTGAACAGTGATTCATCGATCAACAGGCCTTGGGAATGATGTTCACTGCGCTTGCCGGGTAATATGCCCGCGGTCCGGTGACGATGCTTATCGTCACGTTGATAGTCTTTACCTGTTGATTCGGGCAATGTAAAAAACGCCATCAAACCCTGTAATTGTTCGGCCTGGCCGGACATTTCCTCGGCCGTGGCGGCGAGCTCTTCCGATGCTGAAGCATTCTGCTGGGTCACCTGGTTAAGCTGGCTCATCGCTGTGCTGATTTGCGACAATCCTGTCGCCTGTTCTTCGGAAGCTGCGGAAATTTCCTGCACTAAGTCGGATGTTTTTCGTATTGACGGAATCATTTCCGTCAGCAATTTGCCCGCTTGTTCAGATATCGTAACGCTGTCGCATGCGAGTTCGCCGATTTCTTTCGCGGCTATCTGGCTGCGTTCGGCCAATTTGCGCACTTCCGTAGCCACCACGGCAAAGCCTTTGCCGTGTTCGCCGGCCCGCGCCGCTTCAATCGCGGCATTCAACGCCAGTAAATTAGTCTGGTAAGCAATGTCATCGATAATGCCTATTTTCCCGGCAATCTGCTTCATAGCTGCCACCGTCCGGGCAACCGCATCACCGCCCTGCACGGCTTCCCCGGCAGACCTGGAAGCCATCGCATCGGTTACTTTGGCATTTTCGGTATTTTGCGCAACCGAAGCCGACATTTGCCCTACCGAAGCCGTCGTGCGTTCAACCCCGGAAGCCTGTTCAGAAGCCGATTGCGACAGGCTTTGCGCAGTAGAGCTTACCTGTTCGGACGCTGAGGTCAACGCATCGGCGGCGGTACGCACGTCTTCGATAATGACGGCAAGTTTTTCACAGGCCGCATTCGAGTCGTCTTTTAAGCGCCCGAAAGCGCCTGCATAGTCCTTGTGCACGCGTTGGCTCAGGTCACCGGCGGCCAGCGCGCTTAACACCCGCACTACGTCACCCAGGCCGACTTCGGTGGTCTGCATAAGCTCGTTAATGCTTTCGCTCAGTTGCCTGATGAAGCCGGTTTTGCTGTCCACATCCATGCGCCGGGTAAAATCGCCCATGACCGCATTTTGTACAATACACGTTACTTCCTTTTCGGCGGCAATTTCAAGTGTACGATCCGCCCATTCAACGACGGAGCCCAAGCGCTCATTTTTATCGTTGATAACGGGATTCGCGGTTAACGAAAAACTACGTCCGCCAAGCACAATTTGAGTCCTGAACTCGCGGATAAACGTAGCCAAGAGATTTTCCTGGTGCGCCGGGTTTTTATGGAAATTATCGATGCTCGCACCGATAAGCCCCGCCACATTGAAATGCGGCAATTCTTTGCGTATATCGCTTTCGGCATTCGCAAGCATCGACATGACTGCCTTATTCATGTAGATAATCTTGCGGTTATTGTCTGCAATCATCACATTGGTCGCAACATTATCCAGCGCGATTTTAATACGCGTGTTTTCATTGCCCAGCGCCACTTCTTTCTCGCGGGCCGCCAATTGTTCCGTAATATCAGACCATTCGACGACAAAACCCAGGCGCTCGCCGGCATCATTGCTCACCGGGCTGGCGACCAGGCCGAAGGTGCGCCCGCCGACGACGATATGGGTGTGCAAAGTCGTGTTCAGGGCTTCCAGCATACTACGCTGGTGCGCCGGATTCTTGTGAAAGCCGTCAATAGGGGAGCCTAGCAAATTGGCGGTGCTGAAATTCGGCAAGTCTTTGCGAATATCGGCTTCGGCCTCCTTGAGCATCGTGATGACCGCGCCGTTCATATAGACGATATTGAAATGATTATCGGCAATCATGGTGTTAGTTGAAGCGCTATCCAAAGCATGCTTGGCCCGGATATGCCCATGCGCGACACCCTTGTCTTTAGTAATGTCGATAGCGTACTCGACCACTTTGAAGGGCTTGCCGGCGCTGTCGACAATTGGGTTATAGCTCGCCTGAAACCACACCTCCCGGCCCTCCTTGTCGATCTGTTTGTACTGGCCGGCATCGTATTCGCCGCGGCCCAGCCTTTCCCAAAACATCCGGTATTCGTTACTACCGCGATAGCCGGGCTCGACAAACAGGCTGTGATAGCGGCCTTGAATTTCGTCCAGCCGGTATCCCAGTGCATGCAAAAAATTATCGTTTGCCGTCAGTACCTTGCCATCCAGGGAAAACTCAATGACCGCTTGCGCCTTGTTGATTGCAGCAAGCTGCCCCTGCATATCGGCTAGTTTGGCCTGCGCTTCGGCTTTGCGGTCAAGGCCGAACAGGTGCCCTATCCACGATTGATCTAATCGACTCACTATTTTCTCCTAAATTAAGATGATAGAGCTTGCTCCAAAAAACTGTCCTATACGATACGTCGGCATATCTTCGCTCTTAATTTTACGGCAACCCTTTAACTACCCATTGCCTGATTTGACTCATGGCAATCATTAATCGGAATAGATCGGCGCTTATGGCAAAATCAATTTTGATACGGCATTGAGCATTTGCTCCGATTTAAACGGCTTTACCATCCACGCTTTTGCTCCGGCGGCGCGTCCTTGCTGCTTTACGACATCGGAGTCTTCCGTGGTAAGCATCATAACCGGGGTGAATTTAAATTTCTGGTTTTGCTTGACTGCGGTCACAAACTCAATACCGCCCATATTAGGCATATTCACATCACAAATAATCAGGTGGATTTTTTTTAATCCTAACTGACTGAGTTTGTCCAGCGCGTCTATACCGTCACAGGCTTCGATAACCTCGTAACCGGCCCCGCTTAATGTCATGACTTCAACGCGCCTAAAACTCGCAGAATCATCAACAATCAGAATGGTTTTTGCCATAGTCTCTCCCTTAGCGTGTTAAAAAAATGTCACTTCATCACTGTCCGGCTTGGCGTTGCCCCCATCACCATTGCGCGCAGCCTGTTGGTGGCGGTCGCGCTCATCATGCATCGTATAGCGGCTGCTGAGTTCACTCAACCACTCATCAGAAGCCGGTATCCTGCTGTTGTTAATCGTTATAATGCGCTGTAAGCGACTCATGTCATCAATGACCACAGTCAGCATCTGGTTAACGCGATCCTGGTATTGCAAACTCAGCAAAAGGTTATCGACATCACTGCGAATAACTTGTCCTGAGACGCTGGAGACACCGGCCCTGCCAAAGTGTTTTACAATAGACGAAACACTGTCGGCGAGTTGGTCAACGGCCTCTTCAGTCTGGTTTTTGATGCTTCCAAGCTGTCTTAGCCAGACCGGTAAAATAGCGTTTAACAGCATGATTATTTCAGTCTCTCTAAGCGCTGGTACTGCATTATTTTCGCCCTGGGCTGGCAGCATCACACTCTCCAAACTTATTTTATTGATTTACAATCAATTTTAGTAATACATCCATAGCAGGCACTATCCATAATATTGTCGGCACCTGCAATTGCTAGGACAGGTACCGATACCTGTCAAGGTAATATGTTCTGACTCAATGCAACACGGCATTATCCGCTCTTTCGCCATCATATTCCGGCGATGGATACTTGTAAAGAAATGACCATTCATCGGCTCATTCATTAAAATAATGCTAAAAATGTTGTTTCCATGCCTCGCTCGCGCACTAAGGCACTGGCGCAAACCCAATATTTGCAATAAACCGGCAACATGAATATGATTTAAACGATAATCTTTAAAGCTGTCTTTTTATTTAAACAACCTGGTTGAGCAAAATGCAATTTATCCTACTTATACTCATCAGCATTTTTTCCATCTGCGCTTCCGCTGACGTCTACAAATGTACAGATGCCGACGGCAAGAAAGTCTATCGCTCGCACCCTTGTGAAGAGGGCTACGATAACGAGGAAGTAGATCTTAAATCGGGAAGCACTATCGATCTCGATGAAGTGCAGAAACAGGCTGTTTTAAAACAGCAGGAAGAACAGGCAAGGCTTGAACAACAAAAGCGGGAACAAGAACAAGCCGACCAGCGCAAACAGGAAATGCTTCAGGAAGCGGCCAGTGAAAGCCAAAAAAACCAGGATCTCATCAAAAATAATCCCGATAAATTTTCGGCGTTCGCAATACCGCCGTATATACCCGACAAATTGCCAGCCTTAGTCAAACGCTATGAGACAAGACTGCCGGAGATTGAGCGACTGAGGCGATCTGCTGCAGGAAAGGCGCTGGCATCGGGGCAATGCATCCGTGTTGAGGCAGTAGAGCTCAACGAAAAAAGCACCCCCAATAGCCTGGTGTTTTTAATCGATTGCAGCAGCGCGAAAAGCTTCTACTTTTCCGAACAAGAATTGAAATAATACCTCGATGAATCCTTCAAAAACCATATTAATCACCGGCTGTTCCAGCGGTATCGGCCATGCCTGCGCCCATGCATTAAAAAAGCGCGGCCACCATGTGATTGCCACGGCACGGAATCCGGCAGATGTCGATCGCCTGGCTTGCGAGGGTTTTACCTCGCTGAAACTGGATCTGGCTGATAGCACCAGCATCCGGCAAGCGGTAAATCAGGCGCTCGAATTGACAAGCGGAAAAATAGATGCGCTCTTTAATAACGCCGCGTTCGGCCAACCCGGCGCAGTTGAAGATTTAAGCCGTGAAGCGTTGCGTTTTCAATTTGAAACCAACCTGTTCGGCACGCATGAGCTGACCAACTTACTGATACCCGTTATGCGTAAACAGGGCTATGGCCGAATCATATATAACAGTTCTATCCTGGGCCTGGTTGCGATGAAATATCGCGGCGCTTATAACGCCAGCAAGTTTGCATTGGAAGGCTTAGCGGATACCCTGCGCCTGGAATTGCACGGCAGCAACATCCATATTTCATTGATAGAACCGGGGCCTATCCTGAGTGATTTCAGGAAAAACGCTTTTATTCTTTACAAGAAAAACATCGAGTCGACGCACAGCTTTCATAAGGCTTCCTATAACGCCATCGAAATACGCTTACAAAAAGAAGGGTCGGCTGCGCCATTTACCTTGCCCGCCCAGGCCGTGGCTGAAAAAGTCATCCATGCGCTGGAATCAAGACAGCCTAGGATTCGCTATTACGTCACTTTCCCAACTTATTTATTTGCTGTCCTTAAACGCGTTTTGCCGATGTCATGGCTAGACGGTTTACTCAGGAAAATTTAAGTTTGGTGAGGAAACACGGATCATTCAAACCTGTCTGCATTTTCTAAGGTGACAAAAACACCCCCCATTTTCATAAAACCTTCATTCAACAGTTACCGTTTTGTAACAATAAATTGCTATTTTCAACGGCATCAACTTTTCGGAAAAGCCGGAATGGCATTGCATTATTGCCCAGGCTGGTTATCAGATACGCATTTGGATACTCGCGACTGCAAGGAAATCGGCAGTTGCTGGATCGAACACATTGGTTTATAGCCTGATTTTGAGCAAATAGTCTAATAATTGACGCGGAACCTGCGCAAAAATATAATGCAATTCCATGGTAAGCTTACATTTTAGGGTGTGGGCCGGCCTACTTGTCCCCTTTAAGCAAGCCTGTCACGAAATGGTAAACAAAACTTAACTTCCTTGTCACAGAAGAACTTTAATCTTTATCCTGAAAGTAAAGAACAATAACTAAAACTGAAAATCGACGATTTTCATTTCTGCAAAAGCACAACGCCACTTTTGCAGAACTTTCACTGAGAGGATAACAAAATGAAATTACTGCTTTCCATACACAAATACGATGTCTTCATGTTTACTTGGCTGGTTAACGCCAGAATGCACGGAACATTAACCCATTTCAGCCGATTCCTGTCAAAAACCGGGGATGGTCAGCTCTATACGGTCATTATCGGCTTGTTATATTTCAGTGAAGGTTTTGAAAGCCCATTTTTGCAAGCTATCCTGCTGGCATTTTTGTTGGAAAGACCCCTTTATTTTTTATTAAAAAACGGCTTCAAGCGCAATCGCCCGGAAGCCGCTTTAAAAAACTTCCGCAGTATTATTACACCCTCAGATAAATTCAGCTTTCCATCCGGACATACCTCTGCAGCATTCATGATGGCGACGCTGCTTGGTTATTTCCTGCCTTCATTGATGGTTCCTCTTTATTGCTGGGCATCGCTGGTTGGCTTCTCGCGCGTTGTACTGGGCGTACATTTTCCGACAGACACCTTAGTCGGCGTTATTTTGGGCATCAGCACCGCATTTTTTAGTTTGGGACAAGTTATATAATGAGAATTTTTTACGGAGTTCAGGGCACCGGCAACGGTCATATCACTCGCGCAAGAGTCATGGCAAAAGAACTTTATGCGGCGGGAATGGATGTTACCTTTCAATTTACCGGACGCCCGGCGGACAAATATTTTGATATGGACGTATTTAACGGTTACCAGTTACGTACGGGCTTGACGTTTAATACCGACGAAGGGCAAGTCAGCTACCTGAAAACAGCGCGTGATGTCAAACCGATTACCTTTATCAGGGATATAAACTCGCTGGATTTATCGGGCTACGACCTCGTTATTACCGATTTCGAACCCGTTACGGCATGGGCGGCTAGGAAACAGAAAAAATCCGTTTTAGGCATCGGCCATCAATATGCTTTTAATCACGGTATTCCCAAAGTAGGATCAGACCCTATTGCCAATCAGGTCATGAAATACTTCGCACCCGCAGATATCAGCGTCGGTTTGCACTGGCATCATTTTGGCCAACCCATTTTGCCGCCTATTATCGAAACACCGGAAACACCCCGTAACATCATCAAAAATAAGATAATCGTTTATCTCCCTTTCGAAGATCAAAATGAAGTTGTCAAGATTTTAGCCCCCTTCGAAAACTTTGATTTTCATATCTATTGCCCTGAAGTCGTTCAGTCTAAATTTGCCCACATCGTCTGCAACCCTTTGTCGCGCACAGGATTTCAAAAAGACTTGTATGATTGCGCCGGTATTATCAGCAATGCAGGATTTGAATTGGCGAGTGAAGCGTTACAATTGGGCAAAAAAATCCTGGCCAAGCCCTTGCACTCACAAATGGAACAGATCTCCAATGCAGCCGCATTAAAAGAGCTGGGATTCGGTCATACCATGACGGACATGGATAGTGCGGCTATTCAACACTGGCTGCACGACAACCATGCCGTACACGTTACTTACCCTAATATCGCCAAGGTACTGGTCCAATGGATACAAGACGGCATGCCGCCGATGGATGGCGACTTTATTGAAAACATCTGGGATACCGTCAATGTTTTAAAAGTCGATCTTTCAAAAATTTAACCGCTAATACAGCGCAAGAGTGAACGATCACCCTTTATTTTATAAACGGGTCGACTAAGGCGATTTCCGGCGAAGAATATACCCAAATCGCTAGTCCTTTTGTCCATTTTCTGCGTTGTAAAAATAGTTGCATAGCTCGCTATGCGCCTATTTTTACGCCTCGGCAACCGCTCTGTCCCTAGACCACCCTTGTGGTGGCGTTGCCCTACCTCTGTCCATAGACCACCCTTGTGGTGGCATCCTTGCAGTCGTT
>Ga0172373_10000856_pt1 | contig 50163 bp, 42 predicted proteins | sample Lak10m_2_FD_114546 | JGI IMG/M metagenome (GOLD analysis project Ga0172373, IMG submission 114546) | Freshwater microbial communities from Kabuno Bay, South-Kivu, Congo - kab_092012_10m | ecosystem: Environmental > Aquatic > Freshwater > Lake | place: Democratic Republic of the Congo... | reverse complement strand
TGAAACGAAAACTTTATCGCCTGGTTTCAAATTGAAAATAAACGATGACATGATACCTGGTGGTAAATCAGGTTTTGGTGGCGTTGCAATACGCACGTTCAACATGATTTCTTTTTCTTCTGGATAAGAAGCCATCGAATACGCACGCAAAGTCGGTTCTTTCACGTTTGAAACGTAATCCCACAATTTCCACTTATCCCAATCATCACGGAAACGTTCTTCAACGTCGAAATCTTTATAATTCACAACGTGAGCAGGACATTCAATTTGAATATAACCACCCGCGCGATATTTGATTTCTTCGCCTTCTGGCAACGACAACACCAATTCTTTGATGAAAGTTGCTACGTTATTGTTTGATTTAACGGTGCATTCCCATTTTTTCACGCCGAAAACGCTGTCTTCGACTTCAATGGTCATGTCGCTTTTAACCGAAACTTGACACGCTAAACGCTCACCATGTGCCGCCTCGCGTTTTGTGATATGGCTTAATTCAGTTGGCAAAATATCGCCGCCACCTGAATGGACTTTAACTTTACATTGTCCACAAGTACCGCCACCGCCGCACGCTGACGATACAAACAAGTTATTGTCAGCAAGCGCATTTAACAATTTTGAACCTGACGGCACATGAATTTCTTTCTCATCATTGATAAGAATTTTCACATCGCCTTCAGCAACCAATTTCTTTTTTGCGCCAATGATTACGAAAACGAGCGCAATCACAAACCCAGTAAAGATAATAATTCCAAAAATAATTTCCAGCATGAGACTACCTTCCTAGAGTTGAATGCCTGAGAAAGCCATGAAGCCCAAAGACATCAGACCCGCTGTAATAAAGGTGATGCCCAAACCTTGTAATGCGGCTGGAATATCACTGTATTTCAATTTTTCACGCACGCCAGCCATAACAGTAATTGCCAACGCCCAACCAAAGCCACTACCGACACCGTAAGTAACGGCTTCGCCGAAGTTGTAATCACGTTCAATCATGAACAAGCTACCGCCTAAAATCGCGCAGTTCACGGTAATTAACGGTAAGAAAATACCGAGTGCTTGATACAACGCGGGAAAGAATTTATCTAAAACCATTTCCAAAATTTGTACCAACGCCGCAATCATACCGATACAGGCAAGCAACGCTAAAAAGCTCAAATCCACGCCTTTAATGCCAAGCCACGAAAGCGCGTCTTCTTTTAAAAGAGTGTGATAAACAAGGTTATTCGCAGGAACGGTAATCGCTTGCACGACCATGACCGCAATCCCTAAACCCATCGCAGTCGAAACTTTTTTCGATACCGCGATAAACGTACACATTCCTAAGAAGAATGATAACGCCAAGTTTTCAATGAAAATCGCTTTAACAAATAAACTGATATAGGCTTCCATTAGTGATGCCCTCCTTCTTCGCCGTGTGAAATCGACATGATTTTGAATTCGATGGCTTCACGTTGTTTTGGTTTCCATTCACGAATCGCCCAAATAATTAAGCCGATAATGAAAAACGCGCTAGGTGGCAACAGCATCAAACCATTTGGATCGTACCAGCCGCCGTCTTTAGTCAAATGTAAAACTTCCATGCCAAGCAATTTGCCTGAACCGAAAATTTCACGGAAAAACGCCACGATAACCAAAATTAAACTGTAGCCTAAACCGTTACCGATACCGTCGATAAAACTTTCGAGCGGTGGGTTTTTCATCGCATAACCTTCAGCGCGACCCATAACGATACAGTTGGTAATAATCAAACCAACGAAAACCGATAATTGTTTGCTGATTTCGTAAGCAAACGCTTTCAAGATTTGGTCAACCACGATAACCAATGACGCAATAATAATCATCTGCACGATGATACGAATGCTACTTGGAATGTGATTACGAATCGCTGAAATCGCCGCGCTCGAACACGCTGTTACCATCGTCAACGCTAACGCCATAATGAGCGAGGTTGACATTTGTGACGTTACCGCAAGAGCCGAACAAATACCGAGAACTTGTAACGTAATCGGGTTGTTTTCAACTAATGGCTCAACGAGAACTTTTTTTGTTTCATCATTTAAAATTTCGCTCATGATTTTGCTCCTTTAACCGTTCTGACTTTCGCCAAATAAGGCGCGAAACCTTCTTTACTTGTCCAATATCTGACTAAGTTGGTCACACCTGTACTGGTTAAAGTCGCACCCGCTAAACCGTCCACTTGGTATTGTGAACCTGCTTTGCTTGGATCAACTGTGCCTTTAATCAAACTTAACGCAGGTTCGCCGACGCCAGCTTCACCCAATGAACCTTTGTCAGAAGACGCTTGTTCGGTTTCAGCATAGATTTTTTTGCCTTTCCAAAGCGCACGCCAGTTTGGATTCACAACTTCGCCACCCAATCCTGGAGTTTCTGCTTGGTCGTAGAAGTTGATGCTTTGAACGGTTTGTCCATCCGCTTCAACTGATAAGAAACCATAAAGCGTTGACCACAAACCATAACCGTTGATTGGTAAAATGATTGATTTAGTCGCGCCGCCTTCTTTCACTAAATAAACTTTTGCTAATTTCGCTTTAACACGAATGTGAGCAATGTCTTGTTCTTTAGAAATGGCAATGCTTTGCGCGGGGTCTTTTGCGGCTTTACGTTGGTCATACGCATTTGCGTCGCCATCGGCATAATCGCCCGTTTCCAAATTGACTAATTTTGCTTCGATTTTTTCAGCAAATGCTTTTTCAACATTGGTGTCAGGCGTTAATAATCCTGCTACATCCAAAATGTTTTTCTTCATGTCGAGTTCTTTGTTGCTGACTTGAAGCGGTTTTAACGCGACAGCTGCAAGCGAAACAAATACCGCACAAACCAAACATAATGAAACTGCGATAGCGATGGTTTTTTCTAAGCTGTCATTGCCTAATGCTAAAATTTTGTCTGCATAGACTTTGAATTTTTGATAATGCTCGCATTTGTCGAGTTTCTCGCATAAGGCTTGCATCGTTTTACATTTACAATTACGCATGACGTTTCATCCTTCTTCTGATATTCGCTTGAATGACGAAGTAATCAATCGTCGGTGCAAACATGTTGGAAAATAAAATGGCGAGCATAATGCCTTCTGGGAACGCAGGATTCACAACGCGAATTAACACGGTCATGCCGCCTACTAACGCGCCGAACACCCAACGACCTGTGTTTGTCATTGCGGCTGTGACTGGGTCAGTTGCCATATAAACCATGCCGAATGCGAAACCGCCAACGGTTAAATGCCAGTACCAAGGCAGAGCAAACATGTGGTTGGTATCGCTACCGATAACGTTGAACAACAATGACGTTGCAACCATGCCAGCAAATACGCCACCCATTACGCGGTAAGATGCCACGCGGGTATAAAGTAGGAACGCCGCACCGATTAAAATGGCTAAAACAGACGTTTCTCCTAAACAACCAGGTTCAAAACCTAAGAAAGTTTGTAACCAACTGTAATGTTCGGTCACTGCACTTAAACCGCCATCAGCCGCTAAACCTAATGGTGTTGCCGCTGTGTAACCATCAACCGCAACCCAAACTGAATCGCCAGAAATTGACGCTGGGTATGCGAAGTATAAAAACGCACGACCTGTTAAAGCTGGGTTTAAGAAGTTTTTACCAGTACCACCGAATACTTCTTTACCGATAACGATACCGAAAGAAATACCCAAAGCAACCTGCCATAAAGGCATATCAGGTGGCATGATTAAGGTGTAAAGCATTGAAGAAACTAAGAAACCTTCGTTGACTTCATGACCACGAACGGTTGCAAATAAAACTTCCCAAATACCGCCTACAGCTAAAGTCACGATATAAATTGGTAAGAAATACAATGCGCCGTGCATGATATTTGATAATGGATTCATGGTGTTATAACCAAAAATCGACATAATCAAACTGCGCCAGTTATCAATCGATGTTTTGCCTAACGCTTCCATCGCTAAATTCGCTTGGTAGCCTGTGTTATACAACGCCATCATGATGCAGAAGAATGTTGCAATTACCACAAACGTCATGGTGCGTTTTAAATCGTTGCCGTCACGAACGTGCGTTTTGCCGCGCGTCACGTCAGAAGGTGTATAAATGAACGTATCGACCATTTCATATAAGCCGTAATAACGTTCGAGTTTTGCACCTTTTGCAAAATGTGGCTCTAATTTGTCCAAGAAATCTCTTGCCGACATTTAGCCCTCCTTCTCAATTTTGGTTAAATTCGCACGCAACACAGGTGCGAAATCATGCTTACCTGGGTCTGCAAATGTGAACAATGACATATCTTCTTCGTCGAGTTCTAAACAGCCGAGCAATTGCGCTTGGTCAGAATCACCGATAACCAATGATTTCAACAACGGCGTTGCCAAAATATCCATCGGCATCAATTCTTCATAAATACCAACTGGCACGATGGCACGATTGCTACCGTTTTTGTCAGTGGTAAGCGGGTACAAACGTTCTTCGGGTTTATTTAAGAATGGAAGTGAACCGTTCTTTTTCTTGTCAACACTTGAGGTATAAACATTCATTGACGAGTATTTATTTTTACCTGCGACAATCCAGCCGAATAATTCTCGCGCACGACCTTCTTGCAAAGCCGAAACTTGCAAATGGTAAGTACCTAAGAAATCAAATGCGCCGTGTGCTTGGTGTCCGTATAAAACAGAACCCGAAACTACGCGGTTTTCAACTTCACCGTTTAATTCACCCGCTGTTAAATCGCTCAAATTTGCGCCAACGCGAGTACGAACTAAACGTGGATTTTTAACAGTTGGCCCTGAAAGCGCGACTACACGTTCAACGTTTAATTTTCCCGTTGTGAACAATGCGCCGATTGCGATAACCGCTTGATAATCCAAATGCCACACGAATTTATTGATATTCACTGCATCAATAAAATGTATGTGCGTACTCGGCAAACCAGCAGGATGAACACCACCAAATTCAGCCACAACAACAGGTGTGTTGCCTGTTGGAATGTCTGCGCCTGTGGCTTTGCAAACATAAACTTTGCCTTCGATGAGTTTAGAAATAATTTCTAAACCATTGACAAAATCAGCAGAACGGTCAGCGATAATCACCGCTGGGTCAGCCGCTAAAGGACGAGTATCAATCGCTGTAACGAAAATTGAATGCGGATGTGAATCCACTGCTGGCACTTTTCCGTAAGGACGTGTACGAAGCGTTGCCCACAAACCCGACGCAATTAAATTGTCTTTGATGTGTTGTGCTGAGATGTTTTCGAGTTCAGCTGCATCGTATTTTGCAAAGGTAACTTCGTCTTTGCCGCTGATTTCGATAACAACTGACTGCAACACACGTTTATCACCACGGTTAATGGCTTTGACAACGCCTGATGCAGGAGAAGTGAAGTGAACGCCAGCATTTTTCTTGTCGCTGAAAAGAGGTTGACCAAGTTTGACCTTGTCCCCTTCAGCGACCAGCATTGTGGGTTTCATGCCCACATAATCTGACCCCAAAACGGCAACCGATTTAACATCGTTCCCGTTTTCAATGGTTTGGCTAGGACTTCCCGTAATGGGAATATCTAACCCTTTTGTTATTGTAAATTGCATAGTGGAAGCAAACTCCAAGCAAGTTGCAGAGGAATCTTCTGTTTAAAAAATAGAAGCGTGTAAAGACGTAAAACCGCGCTATTACACCATAAAAAGAGTGGCTACTCAATTAGAGTATGTGGCTTAATTCACGGATAACAAACAATAAAATCCCACGATAATAGGCGATATTTTTACGATTTTCATCATCCAAGTTACAGAAAAATTTGTCGCGATAAAAACTGTTTAGAATGTGAACAGTGTAAAGAAATTAAACGTTCAATGTTTCATTCATCCACTCAAAAATAAATCATTTAATTTGTAAAAAATTGTTTTTAAATGAAAATAATTCAAAAAATCAACTGGCATAGCTGTTGCAATATCTAAGCTGAACCTGCTGACAGCAAGTAAAGGCGTGTCTAATCGGCAACAGATAGATTGCATCACAACAGCAGGTTCGATTCTTTTAATAAAAACTAATGAGGAGTAGTCAAAAATGGCTATAAGTGCAGCAACAAAAGCAGCCAGCGATGCGTTGGCAGTAAATCACGCTCCAACCAGCGTGAACGCACAAGAAGTGCATAGATGGTTACAAAGTTTCACTTGGGATTTTGAAAAAAATCGCACCAAGTATCCGACAAAATACAAAATGGCAAACGATACCAAAGAGCAATTCAAGCTCATCGCTAAAGAATATGCGCGAATGGAATCAGTCAAAGATGAGCGTCAGTTTGGTAGTTTGCAAGACGTATTAGCGCGTGTTGACGCGGCAAAACGGGTGCATCCGAAATGGAATGAAACGATGAAAGTGGTTTCAAACTTTTTGGAAGTAGGCGAATACAACGCGATTGCGGCAACTGGTATGTTATGGGATTCGGCGACTGCTCCTGAACAAAAAAATGGTTATTTAGCCCAAACGCTCGATGAAATTCGTCACACTAATCAATGCGGTTATGTGAACTATTATTTTGCTAAAAATGGTCAAGACCCAGCAGGTCACAACGATGCGCGTCGTACTCGCACTATCGGACCACTTTGGAAAGGCATGAAGCGCGTATTTTCAGATGGTTTCATTTCTGGTGATGCAGTTGAATGTTCAATTAACTTACAGTTAGTGGGCGAAGCCTGTTTCACTAATCCGTTAATCGTAGCGGTGACAGAATGGGCGGCGGCAAACGGTGATGAAATTACGCCAACCGTTTTCCTTTCAATTGAAACCGATGAATTACGCCACATGGCAAACGGTTATCAAACCGTTGTATCGATTGCTAATGACGAAGCGGCTTCAAAATACTTGAATACCGATTTAAACAATGCTTTTTGGACACAACAAAAATACTTCACGCCTGTTTTGGGAATGGCATTTGAATACGGCAGTCATTTCAAAGTTGAACCTTGGGTAAAAACTTGGAATCGCTGGGTTTATGAAGATTGGGGTGGTATTTGGATTGGTCGTTTAGGCAAATACGGCGTGGAATCACCAGCCAGTTTGCGTGATGCGAAAAAAGACGCTTATTGGGCGCATCATGATTTGTTTTTACTCGCTTACGCTTTATGGCCAACAGGTTTCTTCCGTTTAACACTTCCAACAACCGAAGAAGCAGAATGGTTTGAAGCCAATTACCCAGGTTGGCAAGCCCATTACGGCGTAATTTATGACGAATGGCGTGCGCGGGGTTGTGAAGATCCAAACAGCGGTTTCATTCCTTTGATGTGGTTTATCGAAAATAATCACCCGATTTATATCGACCGCGTTTCACAAGTTCCTTTCTGCCCAAGTTTATGCAAAGGGGCAAGTACATTGCGCGTTCATGAATGGAACGGAAAAATGCACTCATTCTCAGACGATTGGGGCGAACGCATGTGGCTTTCTGAACCTGAACGTTATGAATGCCAAAACATGTTTGAACAATACGAAGGGCGCGAATTATCTGACGTGATTGCAGAATTACAGGGTTTGCGTAGCGATGGTAAAACGTTGATTGCTCAACCACACACAAGTAAAGATGGCAAATTATGGACACTCGATGACATCAAAAAATTGAATTGTGTTTTTGCAGATCCTTTGAAATCACTCAAAGCGGGGGATAAATAAATGGGTATTCAAGTAGAAAGCGGTAAAAGAGGTTTAACCGATCCAGATATGGCGCGAGTTATCGCAAATGCTGTGCCTGCTCAACCATTAGATTCAAACAACAAAATGAATTATTTTGTTAAACCACGCGGTCGTCGTTTAACAGAATATGAAATTTTGTGCTGCTACGCACAACCGACTCCCGATTGGATTCCTGGTGGTTTGGATTGGGGGGATTGGACACAAAAATTTCATGGTGGTCGTCCTTCTTGGGGAAATGAAACCACAGAATTGCACACCACTGATTGGCATAAACACCGTGACCCTGCAAACCGTTGGCACGCGCTTTATGTGAAAGACAAAGCCGAAGAATGGCGTTATACCGATCGTTTCTTAAAATCGTATTCTGCGGATGGTCAAGTACGTTCAATTGATCCTGTTTGGCGCGACGAAGTGTTAAACGATTATTTGGGAGCATTTTGCTTTAGCGAATATGGTTTATTTAACTCGCATTCTTCCGCTTCGCGTGATTGTTTAGGCGATACATTGCGGATGAGTATTGCCATGATTGGTTTGGACAAAGTAGATAATGCCCAAATGATTCAATTGGAAAGAACGTTCCTAGCGAAATTAGTGCCTGGTTTCCCAGAATCCACCGACGAACCCAAAAAAGAATGGACACAAGGCGCAATTTATAAAAGTGCGCGTGAAACGGTTGAAGATATTTGGCAAGCCACTTATGACTGGAACGAAATTTTGTGGTCTGGTCACATGGTTTATGACCCATTGTTTGGGCAGTTTGTACGTCGTGAATTCTTCTTGCGTTTGTCATCGTATTTTGGCGACAACTTAACGCCATTCTTTATCAATCAAATGCAGTTATACCATTCACAAACTAAAGGTATTACAGGCGATATGTTCTTCCATTGTTTAGCTGATGATGTTGAATTTGGTGATTACAACAAACGCTTGTTGCGTGCATGGAATGACAAATGGTTGCCAAGAACGGTCAACGCATTAAAAGATTTCATGGGAATTTTCGCTAAAATTCCTGAAATTGAAGGCGTAACAGATAAACCAGCAATTGAAGCGGCTCTTTGGCGTGTTTTTGAGGATTGGAAACGCGATTATGCCGATCCTATCAGCTACAAAGTTGACACAGTCGCATTGATTAAAACTGTTCTCTCTGGTCTCAAATAAAGGAATCCCCATGTCAAAAAGTTCAAATTCCTATGGTGCTGGCATCATGGCAAAAACAGGCAAAGACTTTCATGATGAGTATTTTGCCGAAGAAAACCAAGTTGTTCATGAAAGTAATGAAGTCGTATTGGTTTTAAAAAAATCTGACGAAATTAACGTAATTGTTGATGAGTATTTGCTCGGTGATCATGCCGATGATAATAAAACCTTAGTGATTGAAGATCGTTCTGGTTATTGGTGGTTAAAAGCAACGGGCAAAATCGAAGTCGATTGCGCTGAAGTTGCTGAATTATTAGGTAAAAACTTTTCTGTGTATGACTTTTTAGTTGACGTTTCGTCAACGATTGGTCGTGCTTACACGTTAGGCGATACCTTCACCATCACCTCAGAATTGATGGGGCTTGATACCAAACTGAAAGATTTACAATCTTAGGAGCTTACGATGGCAAATTACAAAATTCATGACAATCCTGTTCGTGATGAATGGATACAAAAAATTGATGGGTTAAAAACCTTAGCGCAAGGTGCGGCATTTTTGCTGGAATTCCGTCAAAAACATACCACTCCTTTTCGCCAAGATTATTCACTCGAACTCGATTGGGGTTGGATTGAATGCAAAATTGAAGAAAAAGTAGCGAAGTTGAAACACGCTGAACTCAATGACCAGCAATTTCTCAACAACAATACTTGCGGTACAAATGCACAAACTGTTGCTGATGCGGTTTTGGCAAAAATGGATGCTTGCACGGATAAATATGAAGCCGAAAAACTTCATATCAATTTCCGAATTGAAAACAAGCCACCGATTATGCCTGTGAATGTATTTATGGATACAGACCGCATTTTGGGTACAAAGTTAATGGAATTGCGTAATACCGATTATTACGCTTTACCGTTAGCCGAATTGCGTAAAGTGCGTGGCGTGAGAACGATTACCTTGCAATAAGCAACCGTAAATCACCGCTTTATAAATGCCTATCAAACTATTTTGCTTGATAGGCATTTTTCAACACAAATTAAAAAAATGAAATTATGTTAGAAACATTGAGTGCTTCTGCAACGCCACCACCCATACTAAGTAATCCCAATGCTGAACTTATCAAAATTTACGATGTAAGACCTTATTGTGCTTACTGTGAAGATTTAGAATTTATGTGGCGTTGGACAATTTACCAAGATAATAAACTTGTTCAAGAAGGGTGTTCATTGTCATTGGATTCATCAAAACATGCCGTGAATCATGTTTTAGCATTTTTTAATACAAGCAATAGAAATTACAGTGCCGAGCAGGAGTTTTAAATATGGCAAGTACACATCAAGTAACAATTATTACCCAAGATAATGAATCGGTGACTTTTGAATGCCGTTCGGATGAAGATGTTATTAGCGCAGGATTGCGTCAAGATATTTATTTAATGGCTTCATGTCGTGAAGGTGGTTGCGCGACGTGCAAAGGTTTTTGCGCGGAAGGCGATTACGTCATGGGGAAATACAGTTTTCAAGCTCTGCCTGATGAAGAAGAAGCCGCAGGCGAAGTGTTATTGTGCCGTTGTTATCCCACCACCGATATTGAAGTGGAAGTGCCTTACACTTACGACCGTATTTCGTTTTCACCAGATGATTTATATTTTGATGCTCAAGTTACCGAAATTTCTCAAATTTCCAGTAATGTCATGCGATTTTTATTAACACGAACAGGCGATGATAAAACGATAAAATTTGAATCAGGACAATTTTTTGATTTAGAAATTCCTGAAACGACAACCACTCGTTCTTATTCCCCCGCAAATAATTCAAATAAAACAGGCGAATTAGAGTTTTTAATTCGTATTGTTGACGGCGGTAAATTTTCAACGTATTTAAAAAATGACGCAAAAGTGGGTCAAACACTTAAAGTAAAAAGCGCGTCAGGCGTTTTTGGTTTAAAAGAAAATGGCTTTACACCGCGTTATTTTGTCGCAGGCGGAACAGGTTTAGCTCCTGTTTTATCAATGGTTCGGCGAATGCACGAATGGGAAGAACCGCAAAAATGTGTCATTTATTTTGGTGTCAATACTGAAGAAGAAGTGTTCTTTTTACACGAATTAGAAGAATTAGCCGCAAAAATGCCTACGTTGGAATTACGCATTTGTGTTTGGAAATACAGTGATTCATGGCAAGGCGAAAAAGGCAGTGTGGTCGATATTTTACGCCGTGATTTAACCGAAACGGGCGCGAAACCTGATTTATATTTATGTGGACCTCCTGGAATGGTTGATGCCACATTTTCCGTTTGCGAAGAAGTTGGGATTGCAAAAGACCACATTTATTTAGAAAAGTTCTTACCAAGCGGTTCATAAATTTGGAGTTATCACCCAATGAAACCAAACGATAAAGAATTTCTCAATGACATGGCAACGCATCTTAACGGTACGATAAAAGAATTAGTTGCCGAAGAAAAAGAAATCGCTAGCAAAATTGGCGTAATGCGTGTAACGGAATTAAAAGAATTTTGGAATCACGAATTATCTGAGGATGAAGAACAATTTTTTAGAGCTTCGTTAGATTATTGGGACAAAAAATTGATTTATGTTTGGGCAAGAATTAAACGTGTTCGACAAACACGTTTGCAAGTTGGGCATACGATGATGAAAAAAGCCATTTTAATCAATCATGACAAAATAGACTTATGACAAAACAAGTTATTTACAATCCAGAAGCGCGAATTAAATTGATGCACGGCATAAACAGCGTTGCAAAAGCGGCGGTTGTTACGATGGGAAGTGCAGGACCTGCTGTCATGATTCAACATCGCACAGATGGCATTTTGCCCATTTTTACTCGTGATGGCGTAACGGTTGCGCGTTCAATCAATTTTGACGACCGAATTACCGATTTAGGCGGTCGAATGTTGCGTGATGTTGCGGGTGCGGTTTCTCGACAAGTTGGCGATGGCACAACGACGGCAATTGTTTTGGCGCAAAAATTAGCGCAAGAAAGTTTAAAAAGTGTAGCGGCGGGTTTTCATCCGTTGCAATTAAAAAAGGGCTTAGATTTAGCTCTTACATTAGTTGAAAAACAATTGTTAGACAAAGCCGTTACCGATGTCACATCAGATTGGATTGAAAAAATATCTGCCGTTGCAACCAAGGATGAAAAGGGAGTTGGAAAATTATTAGCAAAAGCACTTGAGGAGCTTGGTTTAGAGGGGACGCTAACTTTCCAACTCGGCAATGGACGCGAAGATGAATTAGACATTGTTGATGGTGTGCATTATGAACAAGGCTATTTATCACCTTATTTTGCAACTGACAAAACTCGCTGCGAAGCCATTTTGGAAAACCCTTATATTTTATTGTATGACCGTGAAATCAGCGATTTAATGGATTTGATTCCTGTTTTAGAAGAAGTCAAAGTACAAGGTCGGGCGTTGGTAATTATTGCAGATAACGTGACTGATAAAGCCTTGACGGGATTGTTGTTAAACCATGTGCGAGGCATTTTCAACGTTGTAGCGGTAAAAGCCCCAGGTTTTGGTGATAAACGTATCGACAGACTTAAAGATTTAGCGTTATTAACAGGCGGACAAGCGATTTTAGATGATTACAGCAGTCCAAAACTCGAACACGTTACACTCGATTTATTAGGTCAAGCCCAGCGGGTCGTGATTACTGAAACGACGACTACCATTATTGGCGCAAAAGGCGATGATGAACGTGTGAAAGAACGGGTTAGAAATTTGCGTGAACAAGCAGATTTAATTCTTGCCATTAAACCTGGTACAGGTTCTGCGACAGGTAATAAACATGATTTTGAAGAATTAGAAGAACGGATTGCCATGTTATCTGGCAAAACAGGCGTTTTCAGTGTTGGTGGCACAACCGATTTTGAAATTAAAGAACGCATGGTTCGTATCGAAAATGCTTACATGTCGGCAAAAGCCGCACTTGAAGAAGGTGTTTTAGCAGGTGGTGGCGTGGCGTTATTTAATTGCATCAAAATGTTAAATACGGTGATTGTTGAAAATGCCCAGCAGCAACAAGGCATTTCGATTATGAAATCCGCTCTTGCCGCACCACTGCAAAATTTAACGCGCAATGCGGGTATGAATCCTGATGCGGTGATTGCAAAAATTGAAAATGCCCATGACAGCCATTTTACGGTGGATACGCAACGTGCTTGTTATGGTAACTTTTTAGAAATCGGCATTATTGACCCTGTAAAAGTGATGCGTTTAGCGTTACGCAACGCGGTGAGTGTTGTTGGAACAATGATGACGACCGAAACCATCGTAATGGACGTGCCTGATTTGTCGATTATGGACGGTTATTCGCCTGAATGGGCGGCGGCAACTCGTGAAGATCCGCGTTCGCCTTAGTTTTACATTTCTTTATGTTCTACCCTGATGTTCAATCGTCAACGTTTCATCCTAATCCTCTCCAGTGATGGAGAACATTCCATTTCCTTTGTGAAATATGGCAGTGCGACACTATGACGCATTGCCTCTTTTTTTTGATTTGCTATTGTGACCCATTCACTTACAGTCGATTTCAGCAAATCACATTCAAAATCAATCCTTTTTGCTGCTTTTTTGTTCGTAATCGACACTAATTTGACATAAAAATAGTGCTGAAAAATGAATGTAGATTTTACTAAGACAAACAAAGTTAAATTAAGTCATGAAACCTTGTTACTTCGCCATACAATCGAATTTGAGGTAGATCGCCCTGTTCAGGCTTGGCAATGGATGAATCAAACTCGTTCTATTCCCGAACACAATGATTGGGTTAGAGTGGAGGTTTGCGAGGCGTGGCGACGTTGTCTTGAGGATTATTGTTTGCCATTAGGAAATTATGCTAATTGGGATAATTATCCTGTCATTGAATCCATTGTTGAAAATACAAATCCCGCGTCAAACATTGAAAAACTTATTCAACACTTGAGTGAAAATTTTCATACTTTTTTAAAAGAAGCGGGGGTGATGCTGGTTTTAACAGCCGCAGATGGCAGATTACTTTGCGTGATTGGCGATCAAAAAGTCCCCAGCACATTTTTAAACCGAATGTATGTTGCGGGTGCAAATTGGTCAGAATCTGTTTTGGGTAATAATGGCATTGGCACAGCGGCCGTTATTAAAAAGCCCGTTGCTTTTCAGGGCATGGAGCATTTTTTGAGCGTACTTCATCCATTTACAACGGTTGGTTATCCTTTATTTGACGAAAAAGGGAAATTAAAAGCTGTTGTCGGATTGGTGAGTGATCATCAAGAACGGATGAATTCTTTGTTTGCGTTTTTGCATTTAATTTGTGTATTGGTAAATACCCACTTGCCTTTAGCACAAAATCCACTTGCACAAGAAAGAGTATTGGAAAAAATCCATTTTCATCCCGTAAAAAAATCGCCCACGCCATTTGATGATTCAGGAATTTCAACCGAATTAGATTTGCTAGTGCAAAAAGCCGTGAAATTGCAAGCCTATAAAATCCCTATTTTGGTGACAGGCGAATCGGGTGTTGGTAAAGACCATTTTGTTCGATTGCTTAAAAACGCAGGACCTAGAAAAGACGCACCTTTAATTGCCATTAACTGCGCCTCGATTCCGCGTGATTTAATCGAAAGTGAATTATTTGGTTACGAAGCAGGAAGTTTTACAGGCGCAAAATCTGGCGGAAAGGTCGGGAAATTCATGTTAGCGGATAAGGGAATTTTATTTTTAGATGAAATCGGTGACATGAGTTTTGATTTACAAGCAACGTTATTGCGTGTTTTAGAATCGTCAGAATTTACACCTGTTGGTGGGAGCAAATCGATTCGTGTTGATGTACAAATTGTGGCGGCAACAAATGTTCGTTTGCTAGAAGCTGTTGAAGCGGGACGTTTTCGTCGTGACCTTTATTACCGCTTAAACGGCGCACAGATTCATTTATTACCTTTGCGCGAAAGACCAGATAAACATGCAATCATTCACTCTATTTTACAAAGAGAATTGAATACAATTTCAGCCGATAGTCGAATTGAGATTTGTGATGAAGTGATTCGTGTCTTCGAGCGTCATTCATGGCCTGGAAATATCAGGCAACTCATTAGCGTTATTCGAGCTACGCTATATACAGCAAGCAGTTCGTTTATCACTGTTCAAGATTTACCTGTAGATTTTATTTCTGAATTAGAGCAATTCGAAACAAAAGAGAAATTGATTTTGCCTGAGTTTATTTCAACGGAAACGATGAGTTTGATGGATTGGGAGTGTCATGCCGTAAAAGAAGCATTGAAAAATTGTGCTGGCAATATCTCATTAGCAGCAAAAACATTGGGCATTACACGAACGACTCTTTACAAAAAAATTGAGCGGTTTGGTTTGACTTAATCGAGGCGTAGCAAATTAGACAGCATTGTCTTAACATTCTATTGCTCGAAAGCCCTCAAATTTGTTTTGGGTTTTTTGATGAATCTTAACGTGAATAAAAAAAACGCCAAACTCTAAATTTTAAGAGTTTAGCGTTTGTGTTAATGAAGTAAGGAACGCTTATAAATGGGCGTTCAAAAATTCAACTAATTGCACTTTGCTTAACGCCCCCACTTTCGTGGCTTCAATTTCACCATTTTTAAACAGCATTAACGTTGGAATACCACGCACGCCATATTTTTGCGGCGTAGCAGGACTTTCATCAATATTTAATTTTGCAACCACTAATTTGCCTGCAAATTCTTCCGCAATCGTGTCTAAAAGTGGCGCAATCATTTTGCACGGTCCACACCATTCCGCCCAAAAATCAAGTAGCACGGGTAGCTGTGCTTCTAAAACTTGTTCATTAAAATCGTTGTCATTGACATAAACTACAGCATCACTCACGTTGTTTCTCCAAAGGTGAAAAATAAAAATTTAAAGCGTAACTATACCAGAATCGGCACTTTTGCGTGTCTTGCCTGATACAAAAAATGGCGCGGCTAAAACGCCTAAACTCACCAGCCAAAGCAATAATTGTTGATTGCCAACGGTAAATAAAATCGCGGTTTTCAAGCGTTCAAAAAATAACGGATATGCCATAATGAAATCGCGACTCTCCATAAACGCATAGGTTTCCCCGATTAACAGCAACACACTTAAACCTGTTAAAAAATACGCAACAAGCGGAATATGGCTAGGTTTGCGCGGCATATAAGAAAGTAAAGTGGTTAAGTGCAAATAGTCAGAAAATGGGCGTTTTGTCTGCATCAACTGCACTGTAAATAAAGCAATTAACCCCACAACTTGCAGTTGCGTTACCGCTGTTGGGAATGAAACATAACGTCCATCCCACGCCAAAATCAGTGTTTTTATCATGGCATAAGTAATGACCACTAATAAGCCGTAATACAAGCGATTCACCACCGTTTGAGCCGTGTTTTGTTTAGTCAAAACATCGATAATGCGTTGAATTAAAAGATATGTCCAAACCCCGTTAAATCCTAAAATTAAACCCGCTTGCAGACGTTGAAAATGGGTAAAACTGCTATCTAAAAGCGTTGCAATTTGCGCTATGAATAACGCTGCGAGAAGCTGTACAACAATTAAGAAACTCAATAATTTTAGTGTGCTTAAATTCGACATTGGTGTCTTAAAAATTGCACTCACAACACCTAACAACAAAATAGTTGAAATCAAAAAATTGAATAGCCAATGCGGATGTTCAAAAACGTTTCCTGTTAATGGAAAAACTTGCTGCCGTGAACTATCATACAAGCCCCATTTTGCACCAATCACGCCTTCAAAAGCCGCTTTCCACGGCTGATTAAAGGCTTCAACAATGTTGTAATCAAAGCCATTTTTATTTGCCACTTGAATAAAATCACGAATAAATTTTGCTTCGTTAACCACACTAGGAATTGCAACACCTCGTTGTTTCCCATCACTAGGCCAACCTGATTCACCAATTAAAATTGGTTTGTCTGCGCCGATTGATTTCGCTTCTTCTTGCACTTGTTTATAAATACGTTCGATATGTGCAGGGGCATTTTCAACCGCAATCGGTTCATCTTCCCAATAAGGCAAAATGTGAATCGTAATAAAATCAACTTCTTTGATAAGTTGCGGATATTTCATATACATCGACCAAACGTCTGCATACGAAACAGGTTGTTTGATGGATTGTTTGACTTTGCGAATATAGCCAATCAATTCTTCTGGCTCTAAATCGCCACGCAAAAGCACTTCGTTTCCGACAATTACCCGTTTGACCACATCGGGATTTTCATTGGCTGATTGAATTAACTGTGCGATTTCAAGTTCGTTTTGTGCTTTTAATTTTTCTGTTTCTTGCGCTGTATCGGCTTTATATGAACCTAGCCAAGCTCCTTGCAACATCGTTAAATCATATTTTCGTGCAAGCGTTGGAATTAAGGGCATCGTGCCTTCTGCGCTGGCATAAGTACGAATGTTGTGAGTGACTTTTCCCATTAACGCAACATCTTCTTCAATTTGTTTTGCGTCTGGAAAAATTTCCAGCATCGGGTCATGACCTTCACGAAACGGTGCAAAAGATAGGCTGTTGAGTTTGCCCGCTGGTACATCGTTGCCGACGTTTTGCGGTAAATTGCTTGCCCAACTAAATAAAAAATTGAGCAAAATGACAACCGTAAGCCATGACAAAATTTTCATGTTTAGAAAAATATCCAAAAGTTTCAAAAACTAACATTTACACAACGCGGGCAAATGGTCTTCGCCCGCCTTCACCATGATTATTTTTATTTCGCCGCAGGCTGCAAATAAAGATTGTTGAATAATTTTATCACCACAAACAACATGGTTTTAGTCAAATCGAGCATTGAATCATGATATTCCTCACCCGATTCTTTTGCAAAATGGTCAATCGACATATTCATAAAATCAACCAAACCACGTTGAAAAACTTCGCCTTCTTTGGGTTTGAAAAATTCTTCTTTCAATTTTTGCGAGGCTTTTTCGCTGAGTTGTTTTTTCTCAATGAGCGGGGCTAAAAAAGGCGCGAGTTCTGTATCAAGCAATCCCGCTTGTTGTTCCATCCACGTCGGGTCATCTTCAAAAGTGCGCGGCATTTTGCCAAACGCTTTTTGATAAACGCAAAGTACGTCAAAACATAAATCGGCAAAATGCTGGGCTAAATATTGATATTTTGCATCGCCACTTTGCTCGCCAATAATGGACGGAAAAACATTAAACAGCGTTTGAGCAAACATCGGTTGGTCAATTTCAAATTGAATCAAAATGCGTTTGCCATTTTCTTCATCAATACTGCGAGTATATTCGAGAGCTTCGTATAGCTCACGTTCAACAAGTTCGTGCAACATAATCTTCCTAAGTTATTGTTATAATTTTTATGCTAATGCGGCAACAATGGCATCACCCATTTCAACTGTGCCGTATTTTGAATTGGGGTTTAAATCTTGAGTCACATAAATGCCTTCATTGACCACTTTTTCAACGGCTGTTTTGATTTTTTCAGCCGCTTCGTGTTCACCTAAATGATGCAGCATCATCACGCCTGCCATAATTACTGCTGTGGGATTGGCTTTATTTTGTCCAGCAATATCAGGTGCGCTGCCGTGAACAGCCTCAAATAACGCCGCGTCTTTACCGATATTTGCGCCTGCAATTAAACCTAAACCGCCAACTAATCCAGCAGTTAAATCTGACAAAATATCGCCAAACATATTGGTGCAAACAATTACGTCAAATTTTTGCGGATTCATCACCATGTGCATACACGCCGCGTCAATAATCACGTCTTCAAATTGAATTTCGGGATAATTTGGAGCGATTTCACGCGCAATGTCTAAAAACAAACCTTGCGTATATTTCAAAATGTTGGCTTTGTGACAAACAGTTACTTTTTTACGTCCGTTTTCACGCGCATATTTGAAAGCGTAATCGATAATGCGCTCTGAAGCCTCGCGCGTGACAACTGCAAGACTTTCTGCAATATCTTTTTTCGGCGTTAAATAATGTTCAAGTCCAGCATATAACCCTTCGGTATTCTCACGCACAATCACAATATCGACGTTTTCATAGCGTGTGTTAACACCTTTCCAGCTTTTTGCAGGACGCACGTTGGCGTATAAATCGTATTTTTGACGCAACGCCACGTTAATACTTCTAAAGCCTGCGCCAATTGGCGTAGTCAAAGGACCTTTAAAAGCCACGCGCGTTCTATCAATCGATTGCATCGTTTCTTCTGGAATCGGCGTGCCAAATACTTCAAACGCGCCTAAACCTGCGTGCGTTTCTTCCCAGTTAATTTTCGCGCCTGAAGCGTTAATAATTTTAACCGCTTCGTCCATAATCGATGCGCCAATGCCATCGCCCTTAATCAGTGTTACGTCGTGCATAATGTTTCCTAAAAATGATGAAAATGAAATAGCTTTTTAGCTGGATGGGCATTTTACCGTAACGCGCGGACGGGCGCATTTTTCGTCACCATGAATTAGTCCAATGGACGTACTTGAACGTTGAATTTTTCAATGAAGGTTTTTACAGGCGCGTAAGTTTCATCATTTGCGGCTTCAAAAATGGAAACAGGAATCGCTGCTAAAATTTCTTTTCCTTGTTCGCTATTTTGGAGATTTAATAATACGTCACCAATTTTTTTTGTAATATCAGGCGAAACATCACTTCTCACCACCCAACTGTTATTTACCAGAGGCTCTGTTTGCCATTTTAATTCCAGTTTTTCTGCGAGTTGTGGATTTTTTTGTTGAAAAGTTTGCCAAGGAATTGACCAGGTCACGCCTGCGGCAACGTTGCCTTTTAACACGTTCATAATTGCCGATTCTTGTGAACCGACATAGCGATTTTCGACATCTTTATTTATATCTAACCCATGCGTGTGTAAATAATACTGCGGCATCAATGTTGCGGCTAACGCAGTTGGCGCAGGATAAGCGAGTGTTTGATTTTTTAAATCCGAAATTTGTTTAATTTTGCTGTCTTTGCGAATCAAAATAATGCCGCGAAAGTTATAATCGTCACCCATTTTGGCAAAGACGTGATAACCATATTGCAGAGCATTGATGGTTTGGTACGGATTTGGCATTGCAAAGTCAAAATGCTCTGCATACAGTTTTTTATCGAATTCTTCATAATTACGCGAGGCTTCTAAAATAAAAGTCGCTTGTGGGATGGCATGATTAAATAAATCAATTAACGGTGCGTAGACTTCAAATAATCGTTTAGGATTGTGCAACGGATGGATCCCGACGACATAAATTCTTTCTATAAATGGACTTTTTTTTGAAAAACGCGGTTGATATAAATTCGCTGATTTATTGTTAGCCACTTGCCACCATTGCACAACTGTTGAAAATGGTGCGGTTAAAAAATCGCTTTGAGCAAAAGCAATTTGACAACAAATTAAACTTAACACCCAATACACTATTACTCGATAAACTAAATTCATTTGAATGCCTGTGCTAAAAACGTATAAAAAGAACACCACCGCTCGGTTATATTACTGCAACGTAATTGCTACCACTACATTGATTTAAAAATGCAACTCTCTGAACTTTATATTGGACTTATGTCAGGCACCAGTCTTGACGGTATCGACGCGGCACTTGTGAATTTAAGTGATGAGCGCGTCGAACTTGTTGCATTTGAGTATTTACCGTTTTCTATTGAAATTCAACGTGAATTGCAACAGCTCAGTGCGCCGAACGCGCTGATTACCTTGCAAGACTTTGGTGAAATGGATACCCGTTTAGGTCATTGGTTTGCACAAGTGGTGAAAAATTTGCTGAAACGGCAAAACTTGCCAGAAAGTACAATTAAAGCTATTGGCAGTCACGGGCAAACGGTTTATCACTCACCGAGCGCACTTTTTCCCTTTTCGCTGCAAATTGGCGACCCGAATTGCATTGCACAACAAACAGGAATTACAACCGTTGCAGATTTTCGCCGCCGCGATATTGCCGCAGGTGGTCAAGGTGCGCCACTTGTTCCTGCGTTTCACGAAGCGGTTTTTCATTGTGAATCGGAAACTCGTTGCATTGTCAATATCGGCGGCATTGCTAATGTGACGGTTTTACCTGCGGATTTAACAAAAACGGTGTTAGGTTTCGATACGGGAATGGGAAATGTATTGCTAAATCAATGGATACAGCGGCATTGTCAAGATTGTTATGACGCTGATGGCGCATGGGCAAATACTGGAAAAATTGATTTTGAGTTAGTCGAAATACTTAAACAAGAACCGTATTTTGAATTGCCACCGCCAAAAAGTACGGGCGTGGATTATTTTTCGCTTTCATGGCTGGAAAAACAGTGTGATTTAAGAAAATATAAATCTGAAGATGTCCAAGCGAGTTTGTGTTATTTGACTGCGATTACTATTTGCGAGGCAATAAAACGTTTTGCACCTGATGTAGCGCGAATTTTGGTTTGTGGTGGTGGTGTGCATAATGCGTACTTGATGAAATTACTTACTGAAAACGCACCTTGCATAGTGCAATCGACCGCTGAATTTGGTTTGCATCCCGATCACGTTGAAGCGATTGCCTTTGCGTGGCTGGCAAAACAGACGCTCAATCAAAAAACAGGCAATCTGCAAGCGGTAACAGGTGCAAAAGAAGCGGTTGTTTTAGGCGGAATTTACAACGGTAGCCATACCATTCGAACACAAATTGACAGTTAGACAGCAATGAAAAAATTTACAGGTTTACCCATTTTTTTATTGTGGCTATTTTTGATTGGTGCGAATTTGCTTATTCGCCCGATTATGCCTATTGATGAAACGCGCTATTTAAGTGTTGCTTGGGAAATGTGGCTACGCAATGATTTTTTAGTGCCATATTTAAATGGCGAAACTTACAGTCATAAACCGCCGTTATTGTTTTGGCTGATGCAATTAAGTTGGGCTATTTTTGGCGTTAATGATATTTCGCCGCGTTTAATTTCACCGTTATTTGCATTGGCGACAACTTATTTGTCAGGTTTTGTCGCGCGTGAAATTTGGTCTAAACATGAAAACGTAACTCGCAATACTCCCTACATTTTGCTTGGCACGGGTTTTTGGTTAGTTTTTAGTACGCTAACGATGTTTGATATGTTGCTAGCATTTTTTGTTTTGCTCGCTATTTACGGCGTGTTACGTCTTTCTAAAACACTTGCATGGCGCGAAGTTTGGCTAATTGGTTTTGCTATTGGTGGTGGCGTGTTAAGCAAAGGGCCTGTCGTGTTGCTACACATTTTGCCTGTTGCGTTACTTGCGCCTTGGTGGTTAGAAAATTCGCATTTTCGTTGGCGTGAGTGGTATTTAAAACTGCTAATTACCGTGTTAATTGGTGCGAGTTTAGCGTTAGCATGGGCAATTCCAGCAGGTATTTCAGGCGGTGAATCTTATCGAAACGCCATTTTTTTTGGACAAACAAGCGGACGATTAGTTAAATCCTTTGCACATCAGCTGCCATTTTGGTGGTATTTGGAATTTTTACCATTACTTTTATTACCTTGGTTACTGTTTAAACCACTTTGGCAAGGTATTTTTAAATTGAGATTTGAGGATTATGGCGTGCGTTTTTGCGTCGCATGGATGTTACCCGTTTTGATTGCTTTTTCGCTCATTAGTGGCAAAAGGATTCATTATTTGTTGCCGCTAATGCCTGCTTTTGCACTGATTTTAGCTAGAGCTGCATACGAAAGTTTTGAAATTTACAAATGGAAAGATGCTTACAGTAATTTGTGGTTTTTGATCGGATTTGCCGCGTTAGGACTCGCATTATTTCCATTACTCAATCCGATATTTCATTTACGCGAGGATTTAATCGCTTTAAATCCGTTATGGGGTGCAAGCTTATTTGTAGCGATGTGTTGCTTAATTTTCTTTTTTAGCGAAGAAATTAAACGCATTATTTTTTACACTTGCATATTAGCAATTCTTGTTCCGACTGTTTTTGCAGCCAGTTATTTTGATATTCAAACACAAAGATTTAATACCAAACCAATTGCTAAAAAAATTGCACAATTCCATCAAGAAAAAAAATCGGTTGTTTTTGTCACAGATAAATATCACGGACAATTTCAATTCACGGGCAGATTAACAAAGCCGCTTGAAATAGTGAGCGCACAAAATTTACCTGCATGGTTACAAGCGAATCCACAAGGTTTGGTGTTATTGAATTCAAAAAATTTGCCTGATGATCACTTGCTTTATTCGCATCCGTATCGCGCGGATGAATTAGGTTTTGTGCGAGCAAAAGTGTTGCTTGAAAATCCTGATTTAATGCCGTGATGCAGATAGAAAAATGCCAATTTGCGTTAGAATACGCGCTCTTTAACTTTTTAATTTTCATACAGGAACAAACTGATGAGCCAACAAGCAGCACTGACTTTAATCAAAAATTATTATGCAGCGTTCAACGCAGCTGATATGGATACCTTTTTAAATTTACTAACCGATGATGTGATTCATGACATCAATCAAGGCAAACGCGATATTGGCAAAGAAGCCTTCACACAATTCATGGCGTGCATGAATGCAAATTACAAAGAACAACTCGTTGACATGGTAATTATGGCAAGCGAAGACGGCAAACGTGCCGCAGCAGAATTTGTCGTTTTAGGCGAGTATTTAAAAACCGACGAAGGTTTGCCAGAAGCAAACGGACAAAAATATCGCCTGCCAGCAGGTGCATTTTTTGATATTCGTGACGGAAAAGTCGCTCGCGTCACTAATTATTACAATTTGCAAGATTGGATTGCACAAGTTAGCGCGTAATCTCACAAAGTCTACAAATATAAAAAACCTGCCAAATCTCTTGGATTTAGCAGGTTTTTTTACTGCCTTGTGAACTGTGCAATAATTTGTCCAAAATTCACCCAAACGTTAGATTTTTTATGAAACTCAAAACGCGCTTATTGTCACAAATGCTTTCGCAGACCTTGTTTATTATGCTGATTACGTTAAGCGTAACATCCTATTTAACAAAGAGTGCGCTAGAAACGGCGGCAACCGAAAAACTGACGGTATTGTTAGAAGACCGTTACAACGCACTCAATCGTTGGGTAGAAACGCTGCATTCGGAAGTGGCGATTCTTGCTGTATCGCCAACCACAATGGCTCTTTTACGACAATTAAGTGATGAATTTTATAATTTAGGTGCGAATGCTCAAACGGCATTGCAACATAATTATTCAGTTAATGAGAAAAATTATTTATCTAGTAAAAACAATGCACTAAATTCTTATGACAGCGTGTATCAAGAAACAGTACGCTTTTTTATGCGTCGCCATGATGCCTACAATTGGGATGATATGTATCTAATCGATGTTAAAGGAAACGTGGTTTTTAGCCTGAAACACGAAGCGGATTTTGCCACCAATTTACGCACAGGAGTTTGGAAAAATACGGGACTTGCCAAAGCGGTTTTGCCATTGTTAGATAATCCTGTTGCTGGGCAACTTAGTTTTGCGGATTTCAGCAAATACGAAGCAAAAAAAATGCAGCCAGCAGGTTTTATCGCAATGCCTGTACTTGATAACGAAAAACATCAGCTTTTAGGTGTTGTGGCGATTCAATTACCCATTACGCAAGTCAACGATTTGGTGTTAGATAAAACAGGTATAGGCAAAACGGGTGAAGTGATTATCGTCGGTAAAGATGGTTGGATGCTCAGTGATTCACGTTTTAGAGAAGAATCTACCATTCTCAAACAACAAATAAACACGATTCCATCTCGCGCTGTTTTAGCAGGTGAATCTAAAACTTTGGTTGCACTTGATTATCGTGACATTGAAATTTTAGCGTCAGTGAAACCGTTTTATCCTTTTCAGCAATTTTCAAACAGTCAAATTATCTGGGGCATCATTGCCAAAATTGAACATTCGGAAGTTTTAAGCGAATACGAACATCTACAACGCATTTTACTGGCAATTGCGACCAGTTTAATTTTACTAACCATTTTATTGAGTGTTTGGAGTGGACGTGCAATTTCTAAACCTTTAATAATGATTTCTAATGCGTTAACCCAGCTCGCAAAAGGCGAAAAAGTTTGTGTTCCTGAATTGCAACGTAGCGATGAAATTGGCGACATTGCCAAAGCGGCGGAAACTTTTCACGTTATGACGCAACAAATTGAGCATGAACATTGGTTACATGAAAATGTTTCGTTGTTGACTAGCACGGTTTCTGCTGAAAATTTGATTGAACAAGCGGCAAATAAAGTGTTGCATTTGCTTTGTAATTTATTGGCAATTCCTGTTGGAGCGATTTATTTGCAAGCCGAAAAAGGCATTTATCAGCGCGTGACGACGCACGGTTTAGCGCGAAGTAATCAATCTGAAATTCGTTTTGAAATAGGCATGGGATTACTTGGGCAATGCGTGAAAAGTAATCAAGCGATTGTGTTATCACCTGTTCCCGCTGGCTTGACTATTATCAGTACAGGTTTTGCGGAATTTTCACCACATGAGTTAGTTATTTATCCTGTGCCACATAAAAATGACGTATTAGCTGTCATTGAACTTGCGGCAACGCGGTCGTTAACGACTAATCAGCACGAACTGTTAAAAGCTATTTCGGAAGCATTGGGATTACATTTTGCTAATTTGCAAGCCGCTGAACATAACGCGCAATTATTGCAAGAAACCAAAGCGCAAGCCGCAAAGTTAAGTGCGAGTTCACATTATGCAAGGAGTTTGATTGAAGCTAGTTTAGATCCGCTGGTGACGATTTCCATTGATGGCATGATTATGGACGTGAATGCGGCAACAGAAAAAGTCACAGGTGTAAAACGTGAAGCCTTAGTTGGTAGCGACTTCTGTCAATACTTCACTGACCCAGAAGAGGCAAGTAACGGCTATCAACAGGTTTTTTCGCAAGGTTTTGTAACTGATTATCCGCTAGCATTACGTCATGTTTCGGGAAAAATCACAGACGTAGTTTATAACGCAAGTTTGTATTACGACGCTAACGGCGATGTTGCGGGGATTTTTGCTGCCGCACGAGATGTCACGGATAAAAAAATTGCTGAACAAAAAATGCTTGAGCAACAAGAAGCCTTGCAACATAACAACGCTGAACTGCAAGCATTAACCGAAGAATTGCGCGGACAATCCGAAGAAATGCGCTCGCAAAATGAAGAGCTACGTTCAAATCAAGAAGAGTTACGCGCTCAACAAGAAGAAACCTTACTTAAAAATCAATTACTCGAAACACAAAGCAAACAACTCGAAGAATTTATCGACGAATCGAAAGCCAAAGCTGAGGAACTTAAACGGTCTAATCAATATAAATCTGAATTTTTGGCGAATATGTCGCACGAGTTACGCACGCCGCTGAATAGCATTTTGATTTTGTCGAAAAGTTTGGCAGAAAATGACGAGCATAATTTGTCAGATGATCAAATTGAATCCGCTAATGTGATTAGCGAAAGCGGCACGCAATTATTGACGCTGATTAACGATATTTTGGATTTGTCCAAAATCGAAGCGGGCAAACTCGAATTGTCGAAAGAATTATTTCCAATTAGCGACATGGTGACGTATTTGCGGCGTGTCTTTTTGCCACAATCTGAACGGAAAAAATTAGATTTCGACATTGAAATTGCTAGCGATGTTCCTGAAATGATTTATACCGATAAACAACGTTTAACACAGGTTTTGACCAATTTACTGACTAACGCAATTAAATTTACCGATTTAGGCAGCGTAAAAGTTACGTTTAATAAAGTGGGGAACAACTTAAAAATCGCCGTGACCGATACAGGAATTGGCATTCCTTCAGAAAAATTGGAACATATTTTCGGCGCATTTCAACAACTCGACGGTTCGACTAGCCGCAAATATGGTGGTTCAGGTTTAGGGCTAGCAATTAGCCGCAATTTAGCGCAGTTGCTTGGTGGCGAAATTATTGTAACCAGTGTCATCGGCGAAGGTAGTCAATTTAGTGTCGAATTAGCGAATTTATTTACAAACGTTTCGCGACGTGAAAGCGATAAAAAAGCGACTGTTTTACCCACAAAAACGGTTGTCGCAAAAGAAGAGAAAGAATCTACACCAGATAAAAACATCTTATTGATAGAAGACGATACACGCTTGCTAGCGATTTTAGGACGAATGATTGCAGCGTTAGGTTTTCAGCCGATTTCTGCCGAATCGGCTGAAAAAGGTTTAGAAGAATTAGAGCAAAATCAGATTACAGGTATTTTCCTAGATTTAGGTTTGCCGAAAATGAGTGGAATGGAATTGTTAAAACAGCTTAAAGCAGGCAAAAAAACTACTCACATTCCCGTGTTCATCATGTCAGGTTCGGAAGATACAGGGCAAGCTAAAACGCTTGGCGCATTAGGCTTTTTGAAAAAACCTGTGACCCGCGACACGATTATCGAATCGTTAAAAATTATGGTGCAACATAGTTCACAAGAGGCAAGACTTTTGCCAGAACTAAAAAAAGAGCGTGAAAACGTGAGTGAAATTTTGTTGATTGAAGACAATGTAGTCGATAAAAAAAATGTGTTGCAATTACTCTGTGACAAAACGTTAAAACTTACGGCGGTTGAAACAGGTAAAGCCGCGTTAGAACTATTAAAAAAACAACGTTTTGACATGGTAATTTTAGATTTGAAATTGCCTGATATGAGTGGTTTTGAATTATTGCAAAAAGCAAAACATCAAGGTGAATTACCCACCGTGATTGTATATTCGGCACGAGAACTCACTGAAAATGAAGTGTTTGAACTCAAAGGTGTAACGGAAAGTATTGTAACCAAAAACGCGCTCAATGAACGATTACGCGAAGAAGTGTTGTATTTGCTTAAACATCCAAACGCTAACGCGCAAATAATTCCCGATTCGTTGACAGGTAAAAAAATTCTGCTGGTTGATGACGATGCCCGCAATCTATTTGCTTTAACCAAAGTGTTAAAAGCCAAAGGTTTTGTAATTGAAGTTGCACCTGATAGTTTGAAAGCTCTTGAACTGCTGCAACAAACGCCATTTGATATTCTACTTACTGACATTATGATGCCAGACGTGGACGGTTATGAGTTAATTCGCCGTGTGCGTGCGCTTGGTTATGACAAATTGCCAATTATTGCCATTACCGCAAAAGCGATGAAAGGCGATGATTCACTTTGCTTAGATGCAGGTGCGAATAATTATTTAGCTAAACCTGTTGATGTGAACGCGCTGATTCAAATGATTCACGAGTTGTTATGACCGCGTTAATTAAGTGGAAAAATCACCGCATTGAAGATGTGGAAGTGAATTTGCTGTTGCACACGCTCAGTGAACGTTATGGCTATGATTTCACTGGTTATGCGCGTGCGTCATTGAAACGACGATTACTTGATTTAATGTCGTATTTTGATTTAACGCATTTGTCGCAACTTATCCCGATTATGCTTTATGACGAAGCGGTCGCGCAGACGGTCATTAACAGTATTTCGGTGCCAACATCAGAATTTTTTCGTGACCCATTTGTTTGGCAACATTTACGCAACGTCGTTTTACCGCAACTGGCGAGTTTTCCACGCATTAACATTTGGCAAGCAGGCAGCGGATACGGGCAGGAAACTTATAGTTTATCGATTTTATTACACGAAGCAGGGCTTGCAAATCGCAGTCAAATTTTTTGTACTGACATCAATCCCGAATTTCTCGAGGAAGCAAAACGTGGTTCTTGGCACATTCGCCATTTGAGTACATGGCAAAGCAGTTATGAAAAATCAGGAGGGCAGGGCGAATTTGCCGATTATTTTACTCAACAAAAAAATATGCTCACCATTCGCAGCGAATACAAATGCCACATTGAATTTATTCAGCATAATTTAGTAGTCGATGACGTTTTCAAAGAAGTGCAACTCGTGATGTGTCGAAACGTACTTTTGTATTTTGGTAACGAGTTGCAAAATCGAGTGGTGAATTTATTTACTCGTAGTTTAGAACGTGGCGGATTTTTACTTTTAGGCAGTGGTGAAAATATATTAGATGTCAAAATACAGCACCCGCAATTAGAATTACTTGATAATTCGTTGCAACTTTATCGAAAAATGGCAGGTGAATTCTAATGTATAAAATGCTTGTAATTGGCTTGTCAGCAGGCGGAACGCCGTTAATTCGACATTTACTTTCCGCTTTGCCGAAAGATTATTCGTTGCCTGTAGCGATTGTCGCGCATTTACCGCAAGACTATCAGAGTAATCTTGATAAAGTTTTAGGTGTTATTTCAGGATTGCCCGTAACCATTGCTAGAGATAAAGAGCCAATTTTGACTGGACACGTTTATATCGCGCCAGCAAGTTATCATTTACTGATTGAACAAAATCATCAATTCGCACTTTCCGAAGACAAACCTGTAAAATCGGTACGTCCAAGTATTGATGTCTTGTTTTCGAGTGCGGCGGAAGTGTTTGAAAGTGATTTAATTGCGGTGATTTTAAGTGGTGCGAATTCAGATGGCGCGGATGGCATGAAAGCAGTAAAACAATTAGGCGGTTTATGTATCGTAATCGATCCAGAAAAAACCGAATTCAACACCATGCCCAGCGCGGTTATTAAAGCCGTTGAAGTGGATTATATTGCCAGTATTGATGACATTATTAGCTTATTAGTTTGCGTAGATGAGAAAGTATAAATGGAAAAACCGAAAATTTTAGTCGTCGATGATAATCCGAATAATCTGCTGGCAATTCGCACGATTTTAAAAGGTTTTGACGCGCAATTGGATGAAGTAGATAACGGTTTTGATGCGCTAACAATGGCTTTGGAAAATGACTACGCGCTAATTTTACTCGATGTACAAATGCCTGAAATGGACGGTTATGAAGTGTGTGAACAACTTCGCGCTGATGAACGTACTGTCAATATGCCTGTGATTTTTTTAACCGCAGCGTTTAAAGAAAATACTGACAAAATGCGCGGTTACAGTGCAGGCGCGACTGATTATTTAACCAAACCTCTCGATGACCACATTTTACGCGCCAAAGTTCACGTTTTTTTACGCATTTATCAGCAATATCAACAATTACAAGAAAATAACGCCGCGTTGCAACTTGCCGCCTCTGTTTTTGAGTCACAGCAAGGCATGGTCATTACAGATGCTCAAAATCGAATTTTGCGTGTCAACAAAGCCTTTAGCGAAATTACTCTTTACAGTGCAGAGGAAGTCATCGGGCAAGACCCAAGCATTTTAAAATCTGGGCGACACGATGAAGATTTTTATCGAGTGATGTGGATAAATTTGCAAGAAACAGGCATGTGGAGCGGCGAAGTTTGGAACCGTCGTAAGAATGGCGAAATTTATCCGGAATGGCTCAACATCACGTCGGTGAAAATTAACGGTGTGGTGGCGCACTATATCGCTACGATGAGCGATATTACCGAATATAAAGTCGCTGAAGCGCAAATTCATCAACTCGCGTTTTATGACCCGCTGACAGGTTTGCCAAATCGGCGTTTGTTACAAGAACGGCTGCAACATTCCATTGACAGATGTGTACGCGATAAAAAATTGATGTCGTTATTGATGCTCGATTTGGATCATTTCAAACCTGTAAATGACAGTTTAGGACATTTAGCAGGCGATCAATTATTACAGCAAGTCACAAAACGGTTATCAAGTCGCGTGAGAAATAGTGATATGACAGCAAGATTAGGCGGTGATGAATTTACCGTATTACTTGAAAACATCACCCATATCGATGATGCCGCACACGTCGCAAGAGAAATTATTGACGATTTACATAAGCCGTTTTTTTTAAGCATTGAAAACAAAATTGAACACAAAGAAGTGCATATCGGTGTCAGTATTGGAATTAGTATTTTTGATGGCAAGCAAACTGAAAAAATCACTTCCCAATCTCTGCTCGATAATGCCGATATTGCGCTTTATAAAGCGAAAGATAGTGGACGCAATTGTTTTGCTTATTTTTCCGAATCGCTTACGCTTGCCGCACGAAAACATATTGAATTAGAAAGTACATTACGCGGCATTTTGGATCGTAATGAATTACTGGTGAATTATCAGCCGTTAGTTGATATTGAAACCAACAACATTATTGGCGCAGAAGCCTTAATTCGTTGGTTGCCAAACATTGAAGGCTTTGCAACACCTTGGCATTTCATTACTTTTGCCGAAGAAACGGGATTTATCGTTGCCATTGGTGAATGGATTTTGCACGAAACTTGTCGGCAAGGAAAAGCCTGGTCAGATGCAGGTTTTCCTGAAATTACGCTAGCAGTGAATGTGTCGTCATATCAATTTCAACATAGCGATATGGTAAGTTCGGTGGTCAAAACGCTCGCAAAAACACAATTCCCACCACATCGTTTAGAACTCGAACTGACAGAAAGCGGTTTAATGGAAAATAACGAACGCACACGTTTAATTCTTGATGAATTGCGACAACTGGGCGTAAAAATTTCGATTGATGATTTTGGTACGGGTTATTCATCGCTGGCATATTTAAAGTATTTTCCCGTGAGTACGCTCAAAATCGATAAAAGTTTTATTCACGAAATTCCCGCTAAAAAAGATGACATGATTATTGCCGAAGCTATTATTTCAATGGGACACACGCTAGGTTTTACAGTGCTTGCTGAAGGCGTTGAAACGCAAGAACAACTCGAATTTTTACGCGAAAAAGGCTGTGATAAATATCAAGGCTACATCAAAAGTAAACCGTTACCAGCGGCTGAATTTGAAAAATTACTACTCGAATCGGTGAAAAAATGAATATCAAAAAAGCGATTTATCTCCCTATTACCTTAACTTTGTTGCTGATTTTAGGCGTATTTTTTAGTTTTACGAATTCGGTTCGCAGTTTTGAATTTACTGCGTTAAATGGCACGAAAATGTCGCTGGAAAAATTGCGTGGCAAACCTGTGATTGTGACGTTTTGGGCAACCGATTGTGACAGTTGTTTAAAGGAAATTCCGCTTTGGTTAGATTTTTATCAAAATTATCACCCGCAAGGTTTAGAAATTTTAGGCGTTGCCATGTATTACGACCCGCCTAATCATGTGATTGAATTTAACAAAATGCGTCCTCTGCCTTATCCGATTACGCTTGATGTGGAAGCTGAATTTGCTAATGCGTTTGGTGGTGTGAAAAATACGCCAACAACCTTTTTATTAAACGCAAACAGCGAAATTGTTTGGCAAAAAGTCGGACTTATTGAACGCGAAGAACTTGCACCGCTGATTGAAAATTTACTTAAGGAAAAATAATGCTCTGGTTAAAAGCTCTGCATTTAATTGCAATGGTTTGTTGGTTTGCAGGACTTTTTTATCTGCCACGGCTTTTTGTTTATCACGCGATGAGCGACGATGCGATGAGCGATGAGCGATTTAAAATCATGGAACGCAAACTATTTTTTGGCATTATGACTCCGTCAATGATTGCGACTTTTTTGTTTGGCATCTGGCTGTTAATGGCGGGAGCGTGGCAAATGTATTCGAGTGCGGGTTGGTTGCACGTTAAATTTTTATGTTTAGCGTGTTTGCTGATTTATCACTATTTTTGCTGGCAATGGCTCAAAGATTTTCGAGAAAACAAAAATCTGCGTGACCATGTTTTTTATCGCTGGATGAATGAAATCCCTGTGATTTTTTTATTGGCAATTATCATTTTGGCTGTTGTTAAGCCGTTTTAATTCAAATCAACTTAAATTTTTTAATGTTTCGTTATTTTCCTCTTCAAAAAAATCTTCACCCACACAATTACCGTGATTATTACATTGCCGCTTTTACGTTTTTTTGCGTCGCGGTTTGTTTAATTACCGATGCCGATGCAACGCTTGAAAAACAAAACGCGCTGGGCGTTGCGGGGTGGACATTTTTAATTGGCTGGTTGCTCGGTGAAAACAAAGAAATTCGCGTGCAAGTGTTAATTGCTGTGGCATTTGCAACAATCGGTGAACATTTCGCTTCGCCATTTATGGGCGGTTACACTTATCGTTTTCATAATGTTCCCGCTTATGTTCCCGCAGGGCATGGCATGGTGTATTTAACCGCTGTCGCGCTCGGACGTTCAGGATTTTTTGTGCGTTATGCAAGGCAAATTGCGTTATTTGTGGTTGCAGTTTGTGGTGCGTGGTCACTTTGGGGAATTACTTTTGCAAAGCAGGGCGATTGGGTCGGGGCGTTGTTATTTGTGGTGTTTTTGTTTTATTTGTTTAAAGGCAAATCACCGCTGGTTTATTTGGCGGCATTTTTTATTACAACTTGGCTGGAATTGATTGGTACTGCAGTTGGAACATGGCATTGGGCAGAAATCGACCCTGTGTTAGGACTGCCACAAGGTAATCCACCCAGTGGCGTTGCGGCTTGGTATTGTTTAGTTGATGCAGTGGCGATGGGCGGTTCTGCGCCTGTAATGAAAGCCGCAAGCAAGTTGCGGCATTTTTTACTGCAAGTTTTACCCTAACAAATTCGCTGATAATCATAAAGCTGATATTGTGATTTGCCTGATTGCTTTGCGTGATACATAGCAACATCAGCATGTTCGAGTAATTCATCGGCAGGGCTTTTATCAAGCGGATAAAGCGTTACGCCAATACTCGCACTGACATTGGCTTCATTTCCATCAATAAAAATTGGCTCGTTAATGTGTTGTAAAACTCTATCGAGCAGCAATTTGTAATCGTCAGCATCCGTTAAATCACCAAATAAAATGACAAATTCATCACCACCCAAACGGGCAACCGTATCATTTGCACGCAATAATTTTGAAAAACGATGTGCAACTTCTTTTAATAAATCATCACCAGCGGCATGTCCGAGCGTGTCATTGACGTGTTTAAAACCATCTAAATCTAAATAACAAACTGCCAACGGCTTATGATTTCTATCTGCGCGTAAAATGGCTTGTTTTAATCGGTCATAAAGCAAAATACGATTTGGCAACCCAGTGAGTCCATCGTGATAAGCGTGATGTTCGAGTTCATTTTTTAATTCGAGTAAATTTGAAACATTAGAAAAAACGGCTACATAATTTGTTACGACACTGAGTTCATTTTTCACCGAAGAAAATGTTAACCACTCTTCATGATGTTTATTTGATTCGGTTAAGTTCTGATAACAAATCTCACCGCTCCAATGTCCACAACGATCAAGTTCTGCGGTAATTTTCTCAAACAACACAGGGTTTTGTAGCGCGGGTTTTACGTCGGGTAAATAACGTGAAATCAATGTTTCTGAATCTAATTCTGTCACTCGACAAAAAGAAGGATTCACTTCAACGATATTAAAATTTTTGTCAGTAATACAAATCGCATCGAGGGTATTTTCAAAAACATTGGTTGAAAGACGTTGTTTTGCTTCAATTTTTTGTCTCTCAAGTATTTCACGCATCAGCTGCACCGTGCGATTACAAATACTGTCATACATCGACAAAATCGTGGCAATTAACACTTTCATTGCCCCCGTCATTTCACCTTCAGATTCTGTTTTTGCTTGTTCTAACGTTGAGCCGTTTTGAATCGCTTGAATGGTTTTTGCCATTCGTTTGTCATTATCCAAAATGTGAAACGCTAACCACTGCGTTAAAAATGACAATACACTTTCAATAACTTGTTCAGTGCCGACTGTTGATTCTGAATTGCGAAATTTAACAATCTCATCAATGAATTTTTGATGCGTGGCTTTATGAGCAATTTCTAATTCATCGTTTGGAAAATATTGATGCCAAATCGCTTCTTCTGTTTCAAAGTGATAAATCGTATAAGCTGTTAACTCATCGAAAACGGTGTTTAAAGTAATTACATCTGATTGATTTACAAAATGTTTTGCGAGTGTATTAACTAATTCGAGCAGTTTTTTATGTTGCTCATCAATAATAGCAATTCCCGTATCAAAATTTTTATTCCAAGGAAAAATATCAATACTAGAAGTAATGGAAATCGGCATAATGTTATTCTCAATCATTTCAATAAACCCGCGCTTTAGGTTGAATAGTTTCTATATCATCAGTCAGCGTGTACAAATGCACAGGACGATAATCAATCTTCACATTGCCATTGTGCAACCAAGTTAAGGTATGTTTCAACCAATTCTCATCATCGCGTAGTGGGTAATCCTCACGCGCATGACCACCGCGACTTTCAAGGCGATTTGTCGCCGCGTGAATCGCAACGATTGCTTGTGCAAGTAAATTATCTAGTTCTAACGCTTCAACTAAATCGGTGTTCCAAATTAGAGAACGGTCGGAAATTTTCAAATCCTCAAATGATTGTGCAATGGCTTTCATTTCCGCAATACCTTCATCTAAAGTCGATTGTGTTCTGAACACAGCGGCTTTGCTTTGCATGGTTTTTTGCATTGCTAAACGAATTTGCGCGGTATTTTCTGAGCCGTCGGCATTTCTAATTTTTTCAAATCGCGCTAAGGCTTGCGCGTAAGTTTGTGAATTTAAATCTGCATGTGACTGATTAGGTTTAATAATTTCAGCACAACGTAACGCGGCAGCTCGACCAAAAACAACTAAATCGAGTAGAGAATTTGAACCTAAACGATTTGCACCGTGAACAGAAACACAAGCGGCTTCACCAACCGCCATTAAACCTGCGACCACTTTGTCAGGATTGCCATTTTCAAGCGTAACGACTTCAGCATGATAATTGGTTGGAATGCCGCCCATGTTGTAATGCACTGTCGGTTGCACAGGAATTGGCTCTTTGGTGGCATCGATGCCTGCGAAAATTCGCGCCGTTTCAACCATTGCAGGCAAACGCTCACGGATAATTTCCAGCGGCAAATGTTCCATGTGCAAATGAACGTGATCTTTATGTTCACCTACGCCGCGCCCAGCGTTGAGTTCCATTGTGATTGCACGACTGACGACATCGCGTGAGGCTAAATCTTTAGCATGTGGCGCATAACGTTCCATAAAACGCTCGCCTTCAGAATTGGTTAGATAACCCCCTTCGCCGCGCACGCCTTCCGTAATTAAACAGCCTGCGCCATAAATGCCTGTGGGATGAAATTGAATAAATTCCATATCTTGCAATGGCAAGCCAGCACGCAAAACCATTGCGTTACCGTCGCCTGTGACGGTGTGCGCCGAAGTGCAAGAAAAATAAGTCCGTCCGTAACCGCCTGTCGCTAAAATCGTGACATGTGCTTTAAAAATATGAAGTGAACCATCGTCTAAACACCATGCAATTACGCCGCGACATTGCCCGTTTTCCATAATTAAATCGAGGACAATATATTCCACGAAAAATTGCGCCCTATGTTTTAAGGCTTGTTGATAAAGCGTATGCAAAATCGCGTGACCTGTTTTATCCGCAGCGGCACAAGTTCGTTGCGCTTGCCCCTCGCCATAATGCGTGGTCATGCCTCCAAAAGCGCGTTGATAAATTTTGCCATCGGCAGTGCGAGAAAAAGGAACGCCGTAATGTTCTAATTCGATGACGGCAGGAATCGCTTCGCGGCACATATATTCAATTGCATCTTGATCGCCGAGCCAGTCCGAACCTTTTACTGTGTCATAAAAATGAAACCGCCAATCATCTTCGCCCATATTGCCGAGTGCTGCGCTAATTCCACCTTGTGCCGCAACAGTGTGTGAACGAGTAGGAAATACTTTTGTAATGCAGGCGGTTTTTAGCCCTTTTTCAACTGTGCCAAGCGCAGCGCGTAAGCCCGCTCCACCTGCACCAACTACGATGACATCGAATTCGTGGGTAATCATGTTAAAAATTTATTCAGCTTCGCGAGGGGCTTCAGCAGAACGCATAAAAGAAATTGGTGCGTCTTCTTCATTTTCAAAAGTCACCATTTCCCAAGCGTCTTTATCTTCAAGTAAAGTGCGTAGCAAACGATTATTTAAACCATGTCCTGATTTATAACCTTTAAATTCGCCAATTAAGCTATGACCCAGTAAATACAAATCGCCGATGGCATCTAAAATTTTGTGCTTTACAAATTCGTCCGCGTAGCGCAAACCGTCTTCGTTAATCACTTTGCTGTCATCGACGACAATTGCATTATCTAAACTGCCACCTAACGCGAGATTGTTTTGTTGCAAAATTTCAATGTCTTTTAAAAAACCAAACGTACGAGCGCGACTGACTTCACGCACAAAAGTTGTTGAAGAAAAATCCATCGTGGCGATTTTCACGTCATGTTCAAACGCAGGATGTTCAAAATCAATGGTAAAAGTAACTTTAAAACCTTCAAAAGGCGAAAATTCCGCCCATTTGTCGCCATTTTCTACGCGAATTGCTTTTTTAATTCGTAGATATTGTTTTGGCGCATCTTGTTCTTTGACACCTGCCGATTGCAACAAAAACACAAAAGGTCCCGCACTACCGTCCATAATGGGAATTTCTGCCGCATTGACATCGACAATCGCATTATCAATTCCCAAACCCGCAAAAGCTGAAAGCAAATGTTCAACGGTAGAAATTTTCACATCGCCTGAAACAAGCGTTGTTGAAAGTGTGGTTTCGCCAACATTCTCAGGGGTTGCGTGAATCGTGACAGGATTTTCTAAATCAACACGGCGAAAATGAATTCCTGTATTTGGCTGCGCGGGATGCAACGTTAAATAAACTTGCTCGCCTGTGTGTAGCCCAACACCTGTGGCGCGAATGGAATTTTTTAAAGTACGTTGTTTAATCATAACGTGTTTTGCCTATGAAAAAATAACGCGCCTTGCGAGCGCGTTAATTTGATTGGGATGCAACAAAAAACTGTTGAAGTTTAGTCAGCTTGTCGTCTTAAAAAGGCGGGAATATCTAAATAATCAATGTCACCGCCTTGTTTAGGTTGTGCGCCAAAACGAGTTTCACGACCTTCAGTACGCGCCTGTGCGGAATGTTGACGCATTACGGTTGGTTTATCTAAACCGTCATAATTCATTTGACCACCTGCAATTGAACGGACATTAGCAGGTTTTGTTGGTTTAATTTCGACAGCTGGCGAACCCATACCTGTTGCGACAACCGTCACTTTAATTTCGTCATCTAAATCTGGATTAATTGACATCCCGATTTTAATCGTTGCATCTTCTGCGGCAAACGCATGAACAATCGCACCTACTTCGTCAAATTCTGCCATGTACATATCAGACGCTGAAATGTTCACCAAAATACCGCGTGCGCCTTTCAAGTTAATGTCTTCAAGTAATGGGCAAGCAATGGCTTTTTCTGCGGCTTCACGCGCACGATGTTCGCCTGTTGCCGCGCCAGTTCCCATAATTGCCGCGCCCATGCCTGACATCACGGTGCGAACGTCGGCAAAATCCACGTTAATCATGCCTGGGTGAACGATTAAATCGGTAATCCCTTGCACAGCGTCAAGTAATACATCATTTGCCGCTTTGAACGCATCAACTAATGAAACTTTATTACCTAAAACAGGGAGCAACTTTTGGTTTGGAATCGTAATGAGCGAATCCACATAACGTTCTAATTCAGCAATGCCTTTTTCAGCAACGTCTAATTTTTTCTTACCTTCAAATGCGAAAGGTTTTGTCACGACAGCAACGGTTAAAATACCCATACTGCGAGCAATTTCTGCAATCACAGGAATTGCGCCTGTTCCTGTGCCGCCGCCCATGCCAGCAGTTAAAAACACCATGTCCGCACCTTCTAAAACTTCACGAATACGATTTTTATTTTCTTCTGCGGCTTGACGACCTACATCAGGATTCGTACCAGCACCCAATCCTTTGGTGAGTTCTACGCCTAATTGAATGCGGGTGCCAAAATTTAATTTGCGTAACGCTTGAGCATCGGTATTCGCGCAGATGAATTCAACGCCTTCAATGTGGTTTCCAGCCATGTGACTGACTGCGTTATTGCCGCCGCCGCCGATGCCAATAACTTTGATAACCGCGCTCTCGCTGTAGGTATCAACTAATTCAAATGCGTCTGTCATGTTTAATGCTCCTTGTATTTTGTATTTGTTAAAAATTTGTTTTGTTAAAAAATATTTATTTAAAAATTACCTTGAAACCAACTTTTTATTTTTGAGAAAAGCGACTCGCCACTGTGATGGTCAGCAATGCGGTGCAAACCTTGTTGTTGATGATGGTCTCGTCCATACATTAACAACCCGACCCCAGTGGAATGAATCGGATTTTTTACAACTTCTGTCAAACCAGTGACATTTTGCGGACTCCCCATTCTAACAGGCATGTGGAAAATCTCTTCTGCCAATTCGACTAAGCCCCAAACTTGAGAGCTGCCACCTGTTAAAACAATGCCCGCTGCAATTTGTTCTTCGTAACCGACGCGGCGTAATTCCGACTGCACTAGCAACATCAATTCTTCGTAACGTGGTTCGATAATATCGGAAAGCGTTTGCCGTGAAATTCTGCGGAATGGTTTGTTATCACTAATACTTGGCACTTCAATTTCTTCTTCGTCATCACCGAGTAATTTTGTCATCGCACACGCATAACGTTGTTTAATTTCTTCAGCATTTAAAGTTGGCGTGCGTAATGCAACCGCAATATCGTTAGTGACTTGATCTCCAGCAATCGGAATGACGGCGGTATGTTTAATTGCTCCTTCAATATAAACAGCAATATCAGTGGTGCCGCCACCAATATCAATTAAACAAACGCCCAATTCCTTTTCATCATCCGTTAGCACCGAATGACATGAAGCAAGCTGTTCTAACACAATATCATCGACTTCTAAACCGCAACGACGAATACATTTAATAATGTTTTGCGAGGCACTTACGCTACTTGTGACGATGTGAACTTTTGCTTCTAAACGAATTCCCGACATGCCAATCGGCTCTTTAATACCTTCTTGGGTATCAATGATAAATTCTTGCGGCAAAATGTGCAGCACTTTTTGATCCGCAGAAATAGCAACAGCTCGCGCTGAATCAATGACACGATCAATATCATATTGCGTGACTTCTTTATCTTTAATAGCGACCACGCCTAGCGAATTACGGCTGCGAATGTGACTACCAGCAATGCCTGCAAAAACGGATTTGATTTGACAACCCGCCATCAATTCCGCTTCTTCAATTGCGCGTTGAATCGATTGCACAGTCGTTTCTAAATTAACGACAATTCCTTTTTTCAAACCCCTTGAAGGAGTTGAACCGAAGCCGATAACCTCGATATGCCCGTCTCCAGTCAATTCGCCGACAATTGCCGCGACTTTAGAAGTACCTATATCTAATCCGACGATTAAATTACGTTCTGTTCTTTTTGCCATGTTTTGTTTTACTCTGTGTTGCAGCCTGTATTTATTTTATTTGTTTGCAGCTTGTGCGGCAGCTAAGTTTTTCCAATTTACTGGACTGGCATCGGGTTTCCATGATACCGCATAACCATTAGGATAACGCAAATTGACCACTGCCATCGCATTGATTGGTTCACGTCCTAAAACATCAAGTGTTTTGATAAAACGTTGTAATTTTTTTAGTTGTTCATTACGTCCTAGCAAAATTTCTAATCCTGTTGTTAGCTTAATTTTCCATGCCCAACGGCTGTTAATACTGAATTCCGCTATATTCATTGCCTGATCTGAAAGAGCGGTATTTACGCCTTTCATAATTTCGAGCGACTTAATTTCTTGTCCGTCTACGCCACGCAAAATAGGTAAATTTTCAAACTGCGTAATGTTTGCAGGTTTAATTACTTCTCCGCGCGTACTCAAAAGCGCATCATCTCCCCAACGCACAACGGGATGTTTTTCTTTAATTTTGACTGAAATTGTATCTGACCAAACGCGATTAACGCTCGCACCTTCAATCCAATTTATTTGCATCAATGTATTGTGGATTGCTTGCACATCGGCATCGAAAAATCCTACTTTTACTAAGGGTTCAAGTGCGGTTTTAATTTCATCTTTACTAACATACTGAAATGCCCCTTCAATTCGCACATGTTTGATAGGGACAATCTGTTTCACAGCATAAACTAAGCTCGTAAATAACGCCATAATGACGATGATTTTTAACAAACGCACGGGTTATTTCCGAAAACTCGTGTCAAGAATTTTCCACACAAGTTCATTAAAATCAATACCTGCTTGCTGTGCTGCCATCGGTACTAAACTGTGATCGGTCATACCTGGAACGGTGTTGATTTCAATCAATTGCGCTTGCCCATTTTGATCGATAAAAACGTCAACTCGCGACCAACCTTCAACACCTATAATGTCACTCGCTTGCAATGCTAATTCCTTTAATTGTTTTTCTTGTTCTGCATTCAATCCGCAAGGGCAATGATATTGCGTGGTAGTTGAATTATATTTTGCTTCGTAATCGTAAAACTCACGCGGCGTTTCTAAACGAATCACGGGCAATGCTTCACCTTGTAAAATCCCAACCGTATATTCGTCGCCCGTAACCCAACTTTCAGCATAGACTTCGCAATTACATTCGAGCGCGACATTTAACGCCTCCACTAATTCGGCGCGATTTTTTGCTTTGCTCATGCCAACACTTGAACCTTCGAGCGACGGTTTTACGATAATGGGAAAACCTAACGCTTCGATACAAGCATCAATATCGTTTTCGTTTTTCAATACAAACCAATCAGGCGTTGGTAAATTCGCGCCACGCCAGCACAATTTTGTTCGCAATTTATCCATTGCTAAAGCCGATGCTAAAACACCGCTACCTGTGTAGGGAATGTTTAAAACGTCTAAAATCGCTTGCAAAACACCATCTTCGCCGCCACGTCCATGAATAATGTTGAAAACGCGGTCAACATTCAAATTGGCTAAGGCTTCAATAAAATTACCTGTCACATCAACAGCTATCGCATTTACGCCTTTTTCAATCAGCGCATTGTGAACCGCTTTTCCACTTTTCAGCGACACTTCTCGTTCGGCTGCGTTACCGCCCATTAAAACTGCAACTTTGCCAAAATCTTCAACCGTTTTTTTGTTCAACTTTTCACCCACGATGCACACCTCCGTTTGTAACAAAATACCGTGTTTTTGAGCGACTTGCGTTTGCACATAAGCAATCATTTCTTCAATGTCTGCTGCTGTTGCGCCGCCTGCGTTAATAATAAAATTTGCGTGTTTTTCGGAAACTTGTGCGCCACCGATTCTAAAACCTTTCAATCCTGACGCTTCAACCAAACGAGCCGCATAATCACCTGTTGGATTTTTAAAAACTGAACCACAACTCGGTTGATTAGTCGGTTGCGAATTGGCACGTTTTGCCAGTAGAGCTTTTATATTTTGTTGGCTTTCGCTGGTATCACCACGTTTTAATTTTAATGTCATCGCTAAAAACCATTCGTCATTTTTCAAATTAACGTGGCGATAACTGACTTCAAATTCGTTAGCTAATTTTGTGAAAACGTCACCGCGACGATTGAGCATTTCAACAGATTGAACGATTTCCCATGTTTCACCACCAAATGCGCCAGCGTTCATTTTCAATGCACCGCCCATCGTACCTGGGATTCCAGCTAAAAATTCTGCCCCCACTAAACCTTGTTCAGCACAAAATTTTGCCGCTAGCGCACAAGGCACACCCGCTTCAACATAAATGGTTTCGTCATCGAGACGTTGCATCGTTTTCAAACGATTCTTCGTGTTAATCACTGTGCCGCGAATACCACCGTCACGAATCAACAAATTACTGCCTAAACCCATCCAAAATAGCGGTTCATTTTTTGGCAGATTTTGCACAAACTGAATCAAATCCACTTTGTCAGCAGGTTGATAAAATTTATCGGCAACACCACCGACACGCCAACTGGTGTAATTTGCAAGCGGTTCGTTGTAACGAATTACACTCACAGCTTAACCTTCCAATGCTTGCGAAAGTAATTGCGGCAACGTTGTTGCAATTTGCCCAACGTTACCCGCGCCCATCGTTAAAATCACGTCGTTTTCGTGAACAATGCCTGCGAGCAATTTCGGTAAATCTTCCCAATGTTCCACAAAAATCGGGTCAACACGCCCACGCAACCGAATTGCGCGGCTCAAAGTGCGACCGTCTGCGCCTGCAATCACTTGTTCACCAGCCGAATACACTTCCATCAAAACTAACACATCAACCTCGGCTAAAACTTGCACGAAATCTTCAAATAAATCACGAGTTCGGGTGTAACGGTGCGGCTGGAAAATCACAATCGAACGACGCGGCGCGTAGGCTTGTTTTAAGGCTTCAAGCGTTGCCGCTAATTCGCGTGGATGATGACCATAATCATCAACAAACGTCACGATGCCATTTTTAACAGGGAAATCACCTTGAATTTGGAAGCGTCGCCCAACACCTTTAAAGGCATTCAAACTGCGTTGAATCGCGTAATCATCCACGCCCAACTTTGTCGCTACTGCAATGGCGGCTAGCGCATTCAACATATTATGCCAACCAGGCATATTGAGCGTGACTTCAAGCGGCGCGTAATCACCACGCCGTTGCACGGTGAAATGCGTGTGCATTCCTTCTTGACGAATGTTCACAGCACGAAAATCGGCGTTTTCATGTACGCCATAAGTCACCATTGGTTTTGAAAGTGATGGCAAAATTTCACGCACGCCTTCATCATCCAAACACAAAACCGCTAATCCGTAAAAAGGCAAATGATGCAAAAATTCGATAAACGTTTCTTTTAAACGCGAATAACTGTTTTCATACGTTTCCATGTGGTCATGGTCGATGTTGGTCACAATCGCAATCATCGGCTGCAAATACAAAAATGACGCATCGCTCTCATCTGCTTCGGCAACTAAATAATTTCCCGAACCGAGTTGTGCGTTGGTTCCTGCGCTGTTCAAACGTCCACCGATGACAAACGTGGGATCTAAACCACCTTCAGCCAGCAAACTCGCCGTTAAACTGGTTGTTGTCGTTTTACCATGCGTTCCCGCAACCGCAATTCCAAACCGAAAACGCATCAATTCGGCAAGCATTTCTGCGCGTGGAATGACAGGAATTCGCTGTTGATAAGCCTCGTCGATTTCAGGATTTGAACGGTCGATTGCACTCGAAACGACAACGACATCAACTTGTGTCACATTTTCGCGCTGGTGTCCGATGGTGATTTGAATTCCCAATTCACGCAATCTGTCCGTCGTACTGCTAATTTTAATGTCCGAACCCGACACGCTATAGCCCAGATTTAGCAATACTTCGGCAATACCGCTCATGCCTGTGCCGCCAATTCCGATGAAATGAATGCGTTTGACTGTGCCTAAAGGATTGTCAGGAAAGTTCATTTTTTTGCCTCTGAAATACAAATGTTTGCAACGGTTTGGGTTGCGTTTAAATAAGCAAGTGATTGTGCAATGTCTCGACGTTGCGCTAAATTTCCACAAAGTGTTTCAATTTGTTGCGCCAAGTTTTCAGCCGTTAAATCGCGTTGTTTTACTAAAATTGCCGCGCCTGCTTCGGTGAGATATTTTGCGTTTGCGGTTTGATGGTCATCAATTGCATTCGGTAACGGAATGAAAATAGCGGGAATGCCCATTGCGGCAACTTCGCTCACAGTCATTGCACCAGCACGACAAATTACCAAATCTGCCCATGAATACGCTTCTGCCATATCTTCAATAAACGCATTGACCTCTGCGTTTAAATTTAATTTTTTATAGGTTTCAGCAACTTCGTTTTGCATTGCTGTACCTGTTTGATGACGTACATCACATCCCCCCCGCCCCCCTTGAAAGGGGGGAGAAGCGAATAACTCAATCGCATTCGGTACATTTTCATTTAACGCTTTCGCGCCTTGACTGCCACCAACAATTAAAATTTTCAAAACTTCATTGTTTGAATTCTTTTGTTTTATAGCATCAACAAAACTTTTTCGTAACGGATTCCCCGTACAAATTGCATTAAATTTTGGTGCAAAGCTATTTGGAAAACCTTGTAAAACTTTTGCCGCAATTTTCGCCAACAACCGATTCGTTGTACCCACGACGCGATTTTGTTCATGAATAATCAGCGGAATTTTGAGCATTTTTGCTATCAAACCACCAGGTGCGGCAACAAAACCGCCCATGCCTAAAACCACATCAGGTTTACGTTGTTTTAAGATTTTTCTCGCTTCGGCACACGATTTAGCAAGTTTAAAAACAGCCGTAACTTTGCTCAAAATCCCTTTGCCGCGCAAACCAGAAACCGAAAGCCAGTCAATTTCAATCCCAGCTTCAGGAATCACGCGACTTTCTAAGCCAGCTTTTGTACCTAGCCACGAAACTTGCCAGCCTTGCGTTTGCAAAAATTGTGCGACCGCCAGTGCTGGAAAAATATGCCCACCTGTGCCGCCTGCCATAATGACGATGCGTTTAGTCATGCCAATAACCTTTTGGTAAATTTGCGTTATATTCGGTAACTTCGTGGTGAATGCGAAATAGCAACGCCACCGCACAACACATAATCATCATACTGCCGCCGCCATAACTCATTAGTGGCAACGTTAAACCTTTCGTTGGCAACAAGCCCATATTCACACCCATATTTACAAACGCTTGAAAGCCAAACCAAATGCCTAAACCGTAAGCAACAAAAGCCGAAAATCGTTCACCGATTTTTTCGGCGGCAATGCCGATTGAAAAGGCTTTCCAAACAAATGCCGAAAATAAGCCGATGATTGTTACCACGCCGACTAAGCCCAATTCTTCTGCCACAACTGAAAATAAAAAATCGGTATGTGCTTCGGGTAAATAAAATAATTTTTGCAAACCGTTACCGAGTCCCACACCAAACCATTCGCCGCGACCAAAAGAAATTAACGCTTGCACGAGTTGAAAACCTGTTTTGAGCGGGTCAGCCCAAGGGTCTAAAAAACTGGTGACACGTTGCCAACGATACGGCGAAAAATACACCAACATTGCTGCCAATGTGCCAACCACTGAAAGTAACGCGCCAAATTGCAAAAGTCGTGCGCCTGCTAAAAACATGATGCCCATTACAATCATCAGCATCACAACTGCCGAACCAAAATCAGGTTCTAGCAATAACAAAAAGCTCACCACCGTAAAAATCCCCAACGGTTTCAATAACGCTTTGGGCGATTCTTGGACATCTTTTTGATTTTTGGTGACGTAATGCGCCATGAAAATCACAGTAAAAAATTTCACGATTTCAGATACTTGCACCCGAAAACCTGGGATATTTAACCAGCGTGTGCTGCCGTTCACTTTTACACCTAAACCTGGAATTAACACCACAATCAGCAATGCCGCACTTATCAAAAATGCTCTACCGCCGTAATCTTTCCAAAAGTGCATCGGACGATAAGCAACGAATGTCGCGGCAATCAAGCCAAAAACCATGTGAAAAAATTGCCGCATCGGATAATAAAACAAGTCATCGTTCATTTTTGCGCCCAAATGCAACGATGCCGACGACACCATCACAAAACCAATCAGCAACAAACTAAAACTCACACACGTCAATGCCGTGTCGGTGTGTAATTTGAATCGAAAAGGAGCAGGCTTGTCGCGGCGTTTCACGCTGGTAACGCCTCAATCGCGGCGGCAAATTGATTGCCTCTATCTTGATAATTTTTATATTGATCCAAACTCGCGCAAGCGGGCGAAAGTAAAACCGTATCACCTGATTTTGCAACGTGCGACGCAATCGCGGCGACTTCTTGCATATCTTGCGCGTGATACGTTGGCACGATTTCTGGCAATCGATTGATTGCCGCTTCAATTTGCGGGGCATCTTTGCCGATTAAAATCACCGCTTTTGCTTTGGCATAAATCACAGGCGCAAGTTCGTTCATGTCTTGCCCTTTGCCTTCGCCACCTGCAACTAAAATCACTTTTTCGTCGTAACCTTCAAGTGCGGCAATGCAGGCACCGATATTGGTAGCTTTAGAATCATTCACCCAGTTGATGCCATTTTTAGTGCTGACTTTTTCCATTCGATGATGCAAGGCTTTGAAATTACGAAGCGCGGTTGCACACAGTTTTAAATCCAAACCAATTGCATAACTCAATGCAAAAGCTGCTAGCGCATTTGCCGCATTGTGTTTGCCTTCGAGCGGCAAGTCCAAAAGCGACATCAAAATGTTTTCGCCGTGCATTAAATTTTGATTTGTTAAATGAAAATCCGCTTTTTGTTTGACCGAAAAAGTGAGTGTTTTGCGCGAATCATTTCGCATTGCGGAAACCATTTCATCATCTAAATTTAAAACCATCACACCGTCACCGCTAAAAATCACTTGTTTAGCTTGGGCGTAATTTTCTAAATCATCATGACGGTCTAAATGGTCGGCTGAAATGTTTAAAACCGTTGCTGCCGCTGCATTTAAAACGTGTGAACGTTCAAGTTGAAAACTCGATAATTCTAAAACATACAAATCGGCTTTCGGGTCGAGCAAATCTAAAGCAGGTTTGCCTAAATTTCCGCCTACGCCCACATTTTTACCGCACGCTCTTGCCATATCGCCAAGCATTGTGGTGACGGTACTTTTACCATTTGCCCCAGTAATGCCAACGATTGGCACATTCACAATCGCCGCAAATAAATCAATATCGCTGACCAACTTCGCGCCAGAATTTAACGCAGCGGCAATTGTAGGTTCAGAAAGCGCAACGCCTGGGCTAATTATTAAGTGCGACGCGCCTTTGAAAGTTTCAAACGTGAAAGGTTCTTTGCGGCTGTCAACGGTTGAAAACGGCAAATTTTGTGCTTGTAAAAAATTCGCAACCGATGTTCCCGTAATGCCTTCGCCGACAACAACGATTTTAGAATCAGGCGTTAAATCAAATTTTTCTTTTAAGATGCTTTTCATGATTTATCTCAACTTCAACGTCGCCAAACCAATCAACACCAAAATCACGGTGATAATCCAAAAACGTACAATCACGCGCGGTTCAGGCCAGCCTTTGAGTTCAAAATGATGATGAATCGGAGCCATTCTGAAAACGCGCTTGCCTGTGGTTTTGAACGAAATCACTTGAATCATGACTGATAACGTTTCCATCACAAATACGCCACCCATGATGACAAGAACGATTTCTTGACGAACCAAAACGGCAAGCGTACCGAGTGCTGCGCCTAACGCTAATGCGCCAACATCACCCATGAAAACCATTGCAGGATAAGTGTTAAACCACAAAAATCCTAAACCTGCACCGACTAATGCCGCGCAAAAAATGACTAATTCGCCTGCGTGTGGTAATGAAGGAATCGCTAGATATTGTGAAAAAGTCGCATGTCCTGACAAATACGCAAAAACACCTAAACCTGTAGCGACCATCACCGTCGGCATAATGGCTAAACCGTCTAATCCGTCGGTTAAATTTACGGCGTTGCTTGTGCCGACAATCACAAAATAAACAAAAATGACGTAAAACCAGCCCATATCAAAAAACACGTCTTTGAAAAACGGCACAATCAATTGCGTTTCAGCAGGCAAGGTGGCTGTTTTAAACAAAAACAAGGCTGCACCAAAACCAATAATCGATTGCCACAAATACTTTGACCGTGCCGAAAGTCCGTCGCTGTTGCGTTTCATGACTTTGCGATAATCGTCAATAAAACCAATCACGCCATGACCGAGCGTTACCAGCAAAATCACCCAAACGTAACGATTACTTAAATCCGCCCAAAGCAACGTCGTAATCGTAATTGCCACTAAAATCAACGTTCCGCCCATTGTTGGCGTACCTGCTTTTTCGTAATGACTTTGAGGCCCTAACTCACGAATGCTTTGTCCAATTTTGTCGCGGCTGAGTTTGCGAATCATCCAAGGACCAATCAAAAACGAAATCAACAACGAAGTTAGCGTCGCCACAATCACGCGAAACGTCAAATAATGAAAGACGTGAAAACCGCTATCGAAGCTGGTCAAGTAATCGGCGAAATAAAATAACATCAGTGTGTTCCTGTGAATTCGGTTAAAGCGGCTGTCACATTTTCCATGCGTTGTGAGCGCGAGCCTTTGATTAAAATAGTTTCGTTGCCTGTCAATAAAGGCGTGAGAGTTTCTAATAATTGAGTTTGTGATTCAAAATGCACGGCATTTTCGCCGAAAGCGGTAACAGTTTTTTTGGTAAGTTCACCAACGGCAAATAAGCGTTTTACGCCGCCGTTTTTCAAGGTTTCGCCCATTTCAAAATGGAGATTTTCGCTGTTTTCGCCCAATTCACCAAATGCGCCCAAAATGACCCAATGCTCGCCATTACATTTTTGCAAAACGTTCAATGCTGCTTGCAGTGACGAGGTGTTGGCGTTGTAAGTGTCGTTGATAATCGTACTACCTTTGTGACCATGCAAAAGTTGCAAACGACCTTTCACAGGCGACATTGATTCTAAACCTTGTTTAATTTGTTCAAGCGAAATGCCCAACGCTGACGTTGCCGCTGTTGCCGCAAGCGCGTTTAAAACATTGTGATTTCCCGCAAGTGGCAAATTGACACGAATTTTTTCATTCGCGCAAATTAAATCAAATCGTGTAACAAATTGATGATTTTCGATTTTGACATCGATATTTTCAGCGCGAACATCGGCGTTTTCATGTAAACCAAACGTAAGAACTTTTCGTGAATCTGCAATTTTTTGCCAATACTCACAAAACGCATCATCACGATTTAAAACGGCTATGCCGTTCGGATTTAACGTTTCAATAATTTCGCCTTTCGTTTTTGCGACACCGTTTAAATCACCAAAGCCTTCTAAATGTGCTGCGCCCACGTTAGTAATGACGACTATGTCAGGATTTGCCAAACGACTTGTGTAAGCAATTTCACCAACATGATTTGCCCCCATTTCAATCACGGCAAAATGATTTTCAGGCGAAAGTTTCAATAACGTCAAAGGTACGCCAATATCATTATTCAAATTGCCTTGCGTAAAAAGGACACTGTCATTCACGCCTAGAATCGCGGCAAGCATTTCTTTTGTCGTGGTTTTACCGTTGCTACCTGTTACACCGACAATTTTTGCAGGCATTTTTTCGCGCCACGCTTTGGCTAATTGCCCTAACGCTGAATGCGTATTTTCGACTAAAACTTGTGGCAAATTTGTGTCTAATTTTTTATGTGTCAAAACAGCCACTGCGCCTGCTTCTTTTGCAGAATTTACAAAATCATGACCATCAAAGTTTTTACCTGCAATCGCAATATAAAGATTGCCTATTTGTAACGTGCGCGTATCGATACTTACGCCTGAAATTTCAGCATCCGTGCCAATGAGCGTGCCATTTAACACGGCAGCAATCTCGCTTAAAGTCATTTTTATCATGCTTGCCCCAGTATTTTCTTTACACATTCCGAGTCACTGAAAGGCAATTTCTCACCGTTAATTTCTTGGTAATCTTCATGACCTTTGCCTGCAATCAACACGCAATCTTGCGCCTCAGCGTGTTCGATGGCACGTTTAATCGCGGTTGCACGGTCATAAATGACTTTCGCTTCGTTATTGAAAAAACCACTCAAAATGTCTTCGATAATATCTTCGCTAGATTCAAAACGTGGGTTGTCGTCGGTGATAATTACAGAATCAGCCAG
>Ga0172373_10000855_pt1 | contig 50189 bp, 39 predicted proteins | sample Lak10m_2_FD_114546 | JGI IMG/M metagenome (GOLD analysis project Ga0172373, IMG submission 114546) | Freshwater microbial communities from Kabuno Bay, South-Kivu, Congo - kab_092012_10m | ecosystem: Environmental > Aquatic > Freshwater > Lake | place: Democratic Republic of the Congo... | reverse complement strand
TTTTTTGTCAGTTTTTGCGTTTTTGAAGGCGCATAGCCGGTGCTACGTAACTGAAAAAAGGTGAAAAATGGCGAAAAATGAGCCGTTTTTGACTCGGCGAGAGAATCCTGAACAAGCTCTTATCTTTCCTGTTGACTGATACCTCACAAAACGCATACTTTTGCATTTCAAAACAAGCTGCTCCTTTTGAAGGCCCGTACAATAATAAAAGCTGAGGGACTGGAAATTCCGGTTGATATCTTTCACGAATTCAGGCGTGACACGCGTTTCGGGCTTACCGGACGACGTGCCACGTTGAGGGTGCCACAGGGGGCGCCGCCCGAATTTGTCAGGGAGCAGGTGAAGCGGCTTGAAGTATGGGTGGCGCAGGTGCTCAGAGACAAACCTGCCATGCGGGAGCCTTTCACCAGAAAAAACTACCATACCGGTGATACACTGATGGTGGGTAACAGAAAATACCTGCTCGATCTGAAAATTGAGGAGCGCTCTTCCCACACAGCGCGCCTTATTGGCGACACCATTCACATACAACTGGCGGCTCATGCCAACGAAATGCACCAGCACAAGAGTATCAAGACGCTGCTCTCGAGGGTAGTAGCCGGTGATTTTCTTCCTGAAATTTATCAGCGGGTACACGAATGGAACAACCGGACTGTGCGCCGGCCCATCAATAGCGTCAATTTGAAATACAACCACTCGAACTGGGGCAGTTGTTCCTCAAACAGCAATGTGAATCTGTCAACCCGGTTGCTCTTTGCGCCTGTGCCTGTGCAGGACTACGTGATTGTACACGAACTGGCTCATCTGGTAGAGATGAATCATTCCGACAAATTCTGGGCGCTGGTAGCTCATTATATGCCCGATTATGCAGAGAAAGAGCGCTGGCTCAAGGCAAACAGGGCGCTGTGTGATTTCTGAATCAGAGAAGTCTGAATTATTTGTCCCCGAGCGCTTTTACCTGTTCCATCACTTTTTCTTCCAGCGATTGTTTGAAGGCCGCCACTCTTCCGAGCAGTTCCGGATCGCTTGTTGCCAGCATCTGGGCTGCCAGGATGCCGGCATTTTTCGCCGCATTCAGTGCTACGGTAGCCACGGGTACTCCTTCGGGCATCTGGAGAATAGACAGTATGCTGTCCCATCCGTCAATTGAGTTGGATGACTTGACGGGTACGCCGATTACCGGCAGCGGAGAAATAGCAGCTACCATGCCCGGCAGGTGTGCAGCTCCTCCTGCTCCGGCGATAATGACCCGTATTCCTCGCTCGTGTGCGTTGCGCGCGAAGTCAAACATGCGTACAGGGGTTCGGTGTGCCGAAACAATAGTCATCTCGAACGGCACCTGCAGTTCATTCAGTATATCGGCTGCCTTCTGCATTACCGGCATATCGGAGCCGGAGCCCATGATGATTGCTACCATTTTTACTTTATGAGGTAGTACGCCTGTGTGGCGCTGTTATTGTTTGTCACCAGAAACAGCGGCGCACTGCCACTTTTCAGCATTTTCACATCGCGGGCTTCACCGGAGGCCCAGAAGCCGGAGCGGCGGGGTGCAATGGCCCTGAATACTCCCTTTCCCGTATTTTCCAGCAACAGACCATTGCCGGCATCGAGCGGACCACTTTCTGTCTGCTGTCCGTAATCATTGCCAACTATCAGGATATCCATATCTCCATCGTTTTGCCAGTCGAAGCACTGTATCCCCGTTACCGGTGAAATCTGTGCTTCATTCGGTAATTGCCTCATCACAAATTTACCGCCCTCGTTGATGAATACGGCCGATGCGAGGTGGTTACACCTGAATTGTGTGGCAGATTTAATCTGCTCTTCATCGAGTATATCGCTGATGCCGGCTTTCGCATAGTTGATGGTGCGCACAAATTTTTTGCGCAAACCCGGCAACTGTTTGATGAGCACCTCTCTTAATGCCACAGGATATTCGTGGGAGCCCTCCATCTGTGTCATGATCGGATCCATACTGCCGTTGCCATCGAAATCCCTGGCATACATGCGCAGGGGTGCTTCCGGGGAGGCCGTATATCGGGTATTCAGGCCGATATTGCCTGCTACGAAGTCCAGATCGCCATCGCCATCCAGATCCGCGGGCTCCAGACTCCGCCAGATTCCTTCTGTGCCCGAGAGACCGTAGCTTGCTGATACATCTTCTATTTTGCCATTATTGACTGTGAATAGCCGGATCCCCGTCCATTCACCTGCCGTTATCAGTTCTTTCTTTCCGTCGCCGTTGAAATCGGCCCAGGTCATGGCACGTACCATGCCCAGCCCTTTCATACCCGGCGCCACCCGGTCGGTTACATCTGTGAAATTGCCTTTGTCGTTCTGCCATATCATGCCGGGTACCGATGCCGGGTATTTGCCCGGTACGCCCCATCCGCCCCAGAAAAGATCCTCATCGCCATCTCCGTCGTAGTCAAAAGCAGTGACAACATACATGGAGCCGAAGGAAACCGGCATGCCATTGTTCTTTTTGGTAAAATTACCTTTCCCGTCATTGATGTAAATACGGGGTGCGTAACTGGCAGCATTGGCGGGATCGGTATTTCCTCCCGAGGCAACGGCCAGATCAAGATCCTTGTCGCCGTCAGCATCGAAGAAAACTGCTCCGGTGTCTTCAGATGCCTTGTCGGCATCCAGTATGCTGCCTGCTGCCGATTGAAAAGCTCCGCCCCGCTGAATAAACAGCGCTCCGGCAGCGCCGGCGGCATTTCCTATGAAACAGTCGTCCTGGCCATCGCCGTTCACATCACCCACAGCAATTTTCGGGCCGGGGCACGACATTTTCCAGGGCAGTAGTCGTTCCCGGGTAAAATCCTGGATATCATCTTCCCGGTGTGTAAAGGCTGGTGCTGTACCGGTGCGGAAAATGGCGGCCCCCGTTGCCGGCATACTGATTTTTCCGGGACGGGCATCGCCGATTTTTACTACAAGACGCTGGTTGGCGGGTACATTTTGCAGCCGGACGAGTTTCCCGCCGGGAAATTCCACCTCTACCAGATCGGCCTGACGAGCAGTGCCGAGTCCGTAGTGGAGCAGGGGTTCTACCGAGGAGAAGAAGCCGCGGGTAGGTGTAAGTTCGTCCACATATTCATTGTTGCCTGCCTTCACGTGTACGCGTGCGCCCACGGCGAAGGTGTTGGGAGCTGCGCCTTGCAACCTGATCTGCAGCCAGGCCCCTTTGTTCTGTTCTGCGGCCCGGTTTTTGTAAATCAGGGCTTCGCTGTTCAGGGCGTTGACAATCATATCGAGGTCGCCGTCGTTATCGAGATCGGCGTAGGCAGACCCGTTGGAATAATTCAGGTCGGTAAAGCCCCATGCTGTACTCACATTCTCGAAAGTGAGATCACCGCGGTTGCGATAGCAGTAATTCTGAATGGGGGTACTGGGTATCAGATCCAGAAATTTCTCCACGTCGGGGATGTTTTTCTGGTTGAAACCGCCCATTTTCGAGACAGAGTCCACCACGAAATTGATGTAGTCGAGGTTACTCATGTCGCGGCGGTAGCCGTTTGCGACAAAAATATCGCGCCAGCCATCGTTATCGTAGTCCTGAATGAGCGGCGCCCAGCTCCAGTCGGTCTGGAAAACGCCGGCCAGACAGCCAATTTCACTGAAAGTACCGTTGCCGTTATTCAGTTGCAGCACATTGCGCATTTGTTGTTTCCCGTAACCGTATTTAATCAGGGTAGTCTGCCTGTCGAGGGTCATGGTGTTCATGAGCTCCTGCCGGCGCATGGCGGGTTCGGCCAGCATATCGAGCGCCATGATATCGTTCAGTCCGTCGTTGTTGATGTCGCCGAAATCAACCCCCATGGTATGGTTGGAGAAGTGCCTGAAGGTATTGGTTACCCTTTCCGAGAACGTACCCGGTTTTGACGGATTATTCAGGTAAACAAAATCCGGATCAATATAGTCGTTACCGATCATGACGTCCTTGAGCCCGTCGCCGTTGAGGTCCATGGCCGTTACACTGAGTGAAAAGGCACGGCTGTACAGTCCGTTTTGCTTTGTCACATCGGAGAAAGTACCATTTCCGTTGTTGAGGTACAGTCTGCTCGACTCGAAAGGCATCACTGGCTCGGTGATACGCTGAATATTTCCTTTTCCGTCGTCTTTTGCGCGTACCGAGCTTACGTTGGAGTAATCAACCGAGTGATTGATGAGGAAGCAGTCGAGATCGCCATCGTTATCGCAGTCGAAGAAATTGGCCAGGTTGGAGGGAGAGTTGTCGGCCAGTCCGTATCCTGCGGCATTTTCAGTAAAAGTGTTATTGCCGTTATTGATGAACAGCAGGTTCTTGCTGTTGTCGTCGGGCTTCAGGGTTGTTCTGCACACGTACAGGTCCTGCAGTCCGTCGGCGTTGATATCCACCACCGTTACACCGGTTTTGAGTCCTGCGGCGGCCTCTACGCCGGCCTGCTGACTGATATCCTCGAATTTAAGTCCGCCCTTATTGAGGTACAGTTTGCAGGGGCCCATGGTAGCGGTGAAGTACAAATCCTGCAGTCCGTCATTGTTTACATCAATCACGCCTACGCCACCGCCGTTGTAGAGGTAGGCATTGGCCACTATATTGAGCTCGTGGGTTTCGTGTATCTCGTTTTTGAAGGTCACACCCGATTCGGAGCTACCCAGTTTTTGAAACAGGGCATCAGATGGCGCTGCCGGTTGTTCCGGGCGCCAGGCGCTGTTAACCTGTGAGGAATCGCCTCCCCCGCAGGAGAGGAGCGTTGTGAGGGGCAGGGCGAGAAGAAGATATTTATACATCCGGGTAAAAGTTCAGATCAGTCTTTCCATGCGTCTCTGGGTTCGCTCATGGCCCATGCGGCACCTGCATTTTCGATGGCATTGAACATGGGCAGCCATTCGGCCGGTCCGGCGGACTGGGTCAGGATTTCATGGCGGCGCATCTGCAGGATGATATCGAGCGGATTGATGAGAACCGGACAAGCTTCCACGCAGGCATTGCAGGTAGTGCAGGCGTGAATTTCTTCCGGTGTAATCCGGTCGAAGAGCGATTTGCCATCGTTGTAGCCATCGCGGGTTTGTTCTCCCTTTTCAATAGCGAGTCCGATCTCTTCTGCGCGGTCGCGTACATCCATCATTATTTTTCTGGGCGACAGCTTTTTGCCGGTCTGGTTGGCCGGACAGGCGGCGGTGCAGCGGCCACACTCCGTACATGAGTAAGCCTGCAGCACATTTTTCCAGCTCAGGGAGAATACATCATTGGCGCCGAATTCGAAAGCGCCGGCATCGGTGGCTGGCACCTCCTCATCGAGTGGCGGGAGGCCCATCATGTTTCTGACTTCGCGCTGAATATCCGGCATATTGGTCATTTGGCCGCGCGGAGTGACATCCGCATACCATGTATTCGGGAAAGCGAGAATGATATGCAGGTGTTTGGAGTATGGCAGATAGCACAGGAATCCGAGTACAACCGACAGGTGGAGCCACCAGCCGAAGCGTTCCGCAAATATGAGCGCTCCTTCGGTGAGGTTGCCGAACAGAGCGGGGCCCAGCCAGCTGCTTACCGCAAAATTGCCGGTCAGGTGGTAATGATCAGCCCCCCGGATTTGCAGGACCTTGTCGGCACCATTCATGCAGAAGATGGCTATAATCAGGACGATTTCTGCCAGAAGAATGAGGTTGGCGTCGCGCGAGGGGAATCCGCGGAGCTCGGGCTTTTGAAACCGGGCAATCCGGAGCAGGTTTCTGCGCGCGAGGAAGATGATGGTGGCCACAAAGGCGAGCACCGAAAGCACCTCGATGGAACTGATGACAAAAGTATAGAAGCCTCCGAGGAAGGGGGCAAAAAACCGGTGTGTGCCGAACAGGCCGTCCACCACAATTTCAATCAGTTCGATCTGCGTGATCACGAAAGCCACATAGAGGAACAGGTGCAGCACTGCCGGGAGCCAGTTTTTGAACATCTTCTGCTGACCGAGCGCTACCAGAAACATATTTTTCCAGCGCAGAGACGAGTCACCGGATATCAGCTCCTCCTTCCCGAGGAGAATATTCCGGCGAACCCTGCTGAAGCCCCTGAAGGCGAACCAGCCGGCGCTGGCCGTCAGGGCGAGGAACAAAACAGAAGACAACATGGCTTTGCGAATTGGTTGGATTTGACAGAGAGTCCTTTTCTGAGGAGAAAAAGCGGGGCGAAGTTACGCAATCAAATTCAACCAAAGTGCAAGACATTAGAGCTTGTTCAGGATTCTCTGCCGTTGGCAAAAACAGGCTGATTTTTTGTCAGTTTTTGCGTTTTTGAGGGCGCATAGCCGGTGCTACGTAACTGAAAAAAGGTGAAAAATGGCGAAAAGTGAGCCGTTTTTGACTCGGCGAGAGAATCCTGAACAAGCTCTTACTCATCCACCCTGAACTTGAACCCTACTCCGTGTATGTTTTCTATTTTGATCTGGTCATCCAGACTCAGGTATTTGCGCAGGCGCGAAATGAAGACATCCAGACTCCGGCCTAGAAAGTAGTCGTCTTTCCCCCAGATAGTTTCGAGGATGAAAGAGCGTTTGACGACCTGATTCCGGTGTTCATTCAGCAGTTTCAGCAATTCGGCCTCCTTGATGGTCAGTGTTTCCGCGTATCCGTCGGAGGTCAGGCTCAGATTTTTGTAGTCGAACTGGTAAGTGCCAATATTGATGGGCGCTCCGGGCTTGAGCATGCTGGAGTACTTGGTCCTGCGCAGAAAAATATCAATTTTCAGCAGGAGCTCTTCTATGCTGAATGGTTTGGTGATGTAGTCGTCGGCACCGATAGTAAGACCATGAATCTTGTCCTGCTTCATGCTTTTTGCTGTCAGGAAAATAATGGGTACCTGATCATCGCGCTTCCTGATTTCCTGGGCCAGCGTGAAACCATCCACCTCCGGCAACATGACATCGAGGATGCAAAGGTCAAATTTCTGGCTGTTTTCGATTAGATCCATCGCTTTCCGGCCGTCTTCACAGTAAGTAACCTCATAGCCGCTGAGCTCCAGATTATCGCGGGTGACGAAGCTGAGGCTCTCATCGTCCTCTACATAAAGGAGTGTAGCTTTTGGATGTGTCATGTCTTTTTCGATTTTTGTCGCGCAAACATAATGAAGTTTGGTTGATATAGGGCATTAACAAATGATAGTATTAAATTTATCATAACAACTTTTGAGTGCCCGTACCATACCGGAAATGGCTACCTTTGCGGTTCAAATTTTCTTACAAATCTGTTTTCACAAAATATGAGTGCAATCCGTGACATTATTTCCCGCGAAATCCTTGATTCACGCGGTAACCCCACAGTAGAAGCTGAAGTCTGGACGGAAACCGGTTTTGTCGGCCGCGCTGCTGTTCCCAGTGGCGCCAGTACAGGCGCACACGAGGCCGTTGAGCTTCGCGACGAGGAAGACCGCTATCTCGGCAAAGGGGTTCAGAAAGCAGTCAAAAACATAGAGCAGGTAATCCGCGGCGAACTGATCGGCCAGGAAGTTACCGACCAGATTCGCATTGACAAACTGATGCTCGACGCTGATGGTACGCGCAACAAGGCCAAGCTGGGTGCCAATGCCATTCTTGCAGTAAGTCTCGCCGTTGCGCGTGCTGCTGCTGAAGAACTCGGTCAGCCACTCTACCGTTACCTCGGCGGCGTAAATGCGCACGTGCTGCCTGTTCCGATGATGAATATCCTGAACGGAGGCGCTCATGCTGATAACGGTATTGATTTCCAGGAGTTTATGATTATGCCGGTAGGTGCCGAATCTTTCCGCGAAGGCCTGCGCATGGGTGTAGAGGTGTTCCACCACCTGAAAAAGGTGCTGAAGAGCAAGGGTTACGCCACGAATGTCGGTGATGAGGGCGGTTTTGCTCCCGGTATCAAAAATAATGAAGAAGCCATTCAGATGGTGATGACGGCCATCGAAGCGGCCGGCTACCGTCCGCTCGACGACATTGTTATTGCCCTCGACGCTGCATCTACAGAGTTTTTTGATGCTGAAAAAGGCGAGTATGTGTTCAAAAAATCCAGCGGCGACCGTTATTCTTCCAAAGATATGGTCAGTTTCTGGAAAGACTGGTGCAATCGCTACCCGATTTTCTCCATCGAAGACGGCTTTGCTGAAGACGACTGGGACGGCTGGAAGCTGGTTACCGAAACGCTCGGTCACCGTATTCAGCTGGTGGGCGATGATTTGTTTGTTACCAATGTGGATCGTCTGCAGCACGGTATTGACAATAAAGTGGCCAATTCCATCCTGATCAAGGTAAATCAGATTGGTTCACTCACAGAGACAATCAATTCGGTGAATCTGGCTACCCGCCATGCCTACACGTCGGTTATCAGTCACCGCTCCGGCGAAACGGAAGATACCACTATTGCCGATCTGGCAGTGGCGCTGAATACCGGACAAATCAAGACCGGCTCTGCCAGCCGCTCCGACCGGATAGCAAAATACAACCAGTTGCTCCGTATTGAGGAAGAACTGGGCGAGGCAGCCACTTATCTCGGCCGCTCTATCTTCGGGCACTGATAACGGATTGTTCCGGTCATGTACCCGATAGGTGTATTCGACTCCGGCTACGGAGGTCTAACTGTGTTCCGGGAGATTCGCAAGCGTCTCCCGGAATACGATTATATTTATCTGGGCGATAATGGCCGGGCACCCTATGGCACCCGCGATTTCGACACCATATATGAGTACACCCTCGAATCAGTGAAATATCTGTTCGGAATGGGTTGTCGCCTGGTAGTACTCGCCTGTAATACTGCCTCGGCCAAGGCACTGCGCAGCATACAGCAGAAAGATCTTCCGGGAATTGATCCTGACCGAAGGGTACTGGGTGTTATCAGGCCCACTGCCGAAATGGCCGGCCAATTTACCCGTACTGGTCATGTTGGTGTTTTAGCCACAACCGGCACGGTCAATTCCGGTTCCTATGTACTGGAGATTGCCCATTTTTTTCCTGAAATAAAGGTGTTTCAGCAGGCTTGCCCGATGTGGGTGCCTCTGGTGGAGAACAACGAGCATGAAGGTCCCGGAGCCGATTACTTTGTGAAAAAGTATCTGGACGCGCTGCTGGCACAATCCGGAGATATTGACACCATTTTGCTGGGGTGTACCCATTACCCCCTGCTGATCGGCAAAATCAGACAGTACCTTCCTGCGGGTGTGGAAGTGATTTCACAGGGGGAAATTGTTGCAGACAAACTGGAAGACTACCTCCTCCGGCATCCGGAGATGGAGAGACAATGCAGAAAGGGTGGACAGACAATATATCTGACTACCGAGTCGGCTACCGGCTTCGACGCCATGGCGGCCATATTCATGGGCGAGCCGGTGCACTCCCGGCACGCGAAACTCCAATTGCCGGGAGTGCACTGACAGTGCCAGTCATATCAGGAGATGTGCGCCTCGTATTGTTTGGCGTCCATCAGTTTTTCGAGTTCGGAAGGGTCTGCGATTTCCACCTTTACGAGCCAGCCATCACCGTAGGCGTCGCTGTTAACGAGTGACGGATCGCCGGAATCGCTCACCTTTTCATTGAATTCCAGTACTTTGGCTTTTACGGGCATAAACAGGTCAGAGGTGGTTTTTACAGCCTCTACGGTACCGAAAACCCCACCGGCGTTGATTGTTTCACCAACGGTTTCCACTTCAATGTAAACCAGTTCACCCAGTTCGCCCTGGGCGTAATCTGTGATGCCAACATAGGCGACATTTCCGCTTTCAATGCGGATCCACTCGTGATCTTCGGAGTACTTGCAGTTCGCAGGAACGTTCATTTTGACTAGAATTATGTGTTAGGAGATGGAATTTCTCTTGAAAGGCCGGAAAGTGCCCTGCCTGCGTGCAAATGTAGAAAAAACAGAGGAACATCACCCATATTCCGGAAAACCTTCTTTCATTTGTCCCGCAATTCATCTCTTTCAATATCCTTTGCTATGAAATACACACCGATCAGTCCGGAAATGTATCAATATAACCGCCAGCGCTTTGCTGCACAGATGCAGCCCGGTACCGTGGCCATTTTCAACTCCAATGATATGATGCCCCGTACAGGAGATCAGTATCATATTTTCCGCCAGAATGCAGGTCTTTTGTACCTGTCAGGCATAGATCAGGAAGAAACCATGTTGCTGCTGTTTCCCGGGTGCCCGCGCGAGGGTCACGAGGAGGTGCTCATCATCCGCCGCACCAATGAACACCTGGCAGTTTGGGAAGGACATAAATATACCAAGGAGGAAGCTCGCGAAGCTTCCGGTATCAAAAAAGTGTACTTTGCCGACGAGGCAGAGGCTGTTATCAACGAACTGATTCTGATTTCAGCGGGCATTTACCTGAATCTGAATGAAAATGACCGCTTTCTCTCGCCGGTGGAATACCGGGATCTGCGCTATGCCCGCAGCATACGCGATCGCTACCCTGCTCACACCATTCACCGCGCACAACCCATACTGAAGCGCCTGCAAACAGTGAAGAGCCGCTGGGAAGTAGAGGCTACCCAGGAGGCTATTGACATCACGGAAAAGGCATTCAGGCGTGTGCTCGGATTTGTAAAGCCGGGCGTCTGGGAATATGAAGTAGAGGCGGAAATTACCCATGAATTCCTGCGCAACCGCGCTACGGGACACGGCTATACGCCCATCATCGGCTCGGGAAAGAACGCCTGCGTACTTCACTACATTGAAAACAAAAATCAGTGCCTCGACGGCGATGTGCTGCTCATGGATTTCGGTGCCGAGTATGCCAACTATAATGCAGATCTGACGCGCTCCATCCCGGTGAGCGGCCGTTTTACACAAAGACAGAAGAACGTTTACAATGCTGTACTGCGTGTGATGAACGAAGCGAAGAAAATGCTGGTGCCCGGTACTTCCTTCATAGAGTACCACAAGGAGGTGGGCAAAATTATGGAAAGTGAATTGCTCGGTCTGGGACTTATCAGCAAAGAAGATATCAGCAAGCAGGACAAGGACTGGCCCGCCTACAAGAAATACTTCATGCACGGAACGAGCCACCACCTGGGACTTGATGTGCACGATATCATGTTCAGGTATCACACCTTTGAGGCTGGCAACCTGTTCACGGTCGAGCCCGGCATTTACATTCCGGAGGAAAATCTGGGTATCCGCCTGGAAAACGACGTACTCATTACTGTGGACGGCAACGACGATCTGTTCAAAAACATCCCTGTCGAGGCGGATGAAATCGAAGAGCTGATGAATCGCTAGGCTGTGGCTATTTTGTGTATCCGTACCACTGTCAGCAGTGCCAGACTGATCACAAAGAACACCGCGAGTGCCATAACACTGTTGCGCATGCCCCCTGTAAGTTGTTCCACGATGCCGAATGTGAATGTTCCGGCAACGGTAGAAACCTTGTCCATGACATCGTAAAAACTGAAATAGGAAGCCGTGTCAGGGGTGTTTTCAGGCAGCAACTTGGCGTAGGTACTCCTTGAAAGCGACTGAATACCACCCATGACGAGTCCTACGGCACCGGCAAGCAGGTAAAAGTCCATGCCCGTTTGCACGAAATAGCCTACGATGCAGATAATCGTCCAGATGATGAGCATAACCATCAGGGAGAACTTGTTTCCCTTGCGCCCGGATACGCGTGCGAACAGGGTTGCTCCGCCGATGGCTACAATTTGCAGGATCAGAACGAGAAAAATAAGTCCGGACGACGAAAAGTGCAGTTCCTTCTCTGCAAAAGTGGATGCGAGGAAGAGAACAGCCTGTACACCGGCGTTAAAACAGAAAAAGGCTCCGAGAAACGTGAGGGCATTTTTGTCCGCCTTCAGGTTGGTCCACGCTTTGCGGAGCTCCCGGTATCCCTTTGTCAGCAGGTGATCTGTTTTGCCAAGGGGGTAGTCTTCCGGCAGCCTTTTAAGCGGAATCCGGGAGAAGCCCAGCCACCACAGGCCGACCATAATAAATGCGGTCGGGATGGCGTGCAGGGCGTCACTGAAGCCGAACCACTGGTAATTCATGATGACAACCAGATTGACAATCAGCAGGATAACACTGCCGATAAAGCCGTAGCTGAAACCTTTGGCACTGACCTCGTCGTACCGGTCTTCCGTGACAATAAGCGGCAAAAATGCGTTATAGAATACAATTCCTCCGGCAAAACCAATGGTGGCGAGAATGAATCCCAGTACACCCACCCAAAGCGTGTCCATGTCGCGGAAGAAGGCCAGCGACATACAGGCCAGCGCGCCCAGTATGGTGAAAAAACGGAGAAACTCCTTTTTCCTGCCCCCATAATCGGCAATGCCCGACAACAGGGGCGAGACAGCCGCTATAACCAGGTATGCGAAAGCAATGCTCCAGGCATACAGGGTGCTGTCGGACATCCGTATGCCGAAAATATCCAGCGAATCGTCGGCCAGCATGAGGAAGTAGCCAGGGAAGACAGCAACCGTGATGACCAGCGCATAGGCCGAATTGGCCCAGTCAAAAAAGGCCCATCCCTGAACGACATACGGGTTGTTTTTTTCGTTTGTCATGAAAGTATTTTTATGACCAAAAAGGGCTCAATGATAAATAATATTTCATGAGAAGACGGACAAATGCCCGATAATATTATTCAGTGCCACTTAAGTCCACATAAATCTCCGGTGAAAACGGAGGCGTGCAGTAGCACAGAAAAATCAGATCACGCTGGCCGGTATTGCATATATACTGAGGGGTATCGGCCGGGATACGCACTGTGTCACCGGCCGATACAGGGCCAATCAGTTGATTGTCAATATACATGTCACCGGTTCCACTCAGGATGTAGTACCACTCTGCAGTGGACTTCAGCAGGTGATTGGCGGTGCACACGCCTGGTTCCACGCGCGCCCGCGCGAGGGAGGCTTCTGGCACTGAAGGGAGATTCAGGATTTCGATGATATGGCAGCGTTCTGCAGTGGGATACTCTGCCGACGGAATTGTTGGGAAAATCAATTTATCGCTCATTTCAGCCCATTATATCGTCAATAGCGGGTACATGGCCAAGCGTTTTCAGGTGACTGAAGTGCGAGCGCAGCGCATGTACGAAAGAACGGTGCTCAAGGTATGGAATATTGAATTCACCGGCCGTATCGCGCACAATACGGGCAATTTTCGGGTAATGTACGTGACTGATTTTCGGGAAAAGGTGATGTTCCACCTGAAAATTGAGTCCACCCATGTACCAGGTCAGGAATTTGTTTTTTGGAGAAAAGTTGACCGTGGTGTGGAGCTGGTGTACGGCCCAGTCGTGTTCGAGTACACCTGTATTGTCGGGCAGCGGATAATCGGTTTCCTCCACCGAGTGAGCCAGCTGAAACGTAACAGACAGAATCACACCTCCAATCAGGTGCATGAGAATAAATCCGGCAAGAACCTGCAGCGGAGGCAAGCCCGCCATCAGAGGAATGCCGATAAAAATGGAGAAGTAAAAAACCTTGATGAGCAGCGTTTTGAGAAAAAGCAGCCGGGTTTGTGTCCGGTTCAGTTTGCTGACGCCCGTTTTGTAGTAACGGGCCACCTGCAGAAAATCCTTGGCAGTGACCCAGTAGAGTGTCATCAGACTGTAGATAAAGATGGCATGGAGAAACTGAGACTTGTGTGCTTTTTTCAGCGGTGCGTGCGGGGAGAGCCGGAGACCGGGCTTGCTGGCAATATCATCGTCGTAGTGCGTGACATTGGTGAAAGTATGATGCAGAAAGTTGTGCTGTATCTGCCATGTTTCGACCGAGCCGCCCAGTAGCAGCAGGGACTGGCCTACAAAGTCATTGACTCGCTGATTTTTTGACCATGCGCCGTGATTGGCATCGTGCATGATACACATTCCCACACCGGCCATGCCCGCACCCATGATTGCCCACAGCAGGAGGGAAACGGCGAACGAAGGCTGTGCCACTGCGAGTATGGCGAGCGGGCCCAGATAGGCTGTCATTAAAACGACCGATTTGACAATCAGGCCAATACTGGCATGTTTCGACAAATTCCGTTCGCGGAAATAGTTTTCAATTCGTGAATTCAGAGTTTGGTAAAATTTCAAATTTTGGCCTTTAGGGAAATTTATAGAATTTAATTTTGTCATTTTAAAAATTTAATTTTGACGATGCTTGAGTTGAACGCATTTGAATCTACAAAGTACGGTTATAATTATAAAATGAAAATTAATTTTTGCGTCCGTGGTGTAAAGCCCGGAATATTGGGAGAAAATATGATCTGAAAATGATCTGAAAATTTGTAATAATAATTTTTATTCGCACCTTTGATGCGATCAAATGATGGCATCATGATATATAAATACTACGAAGGGACTCCCCGTATCATCAATCTGTCAACGGATATTGGTACTCTGTTGGGTGTTGTGGATGCGACACACCTCAGAAAGCCAAGAACCGAACTCAGAAAGAGAAACAAGGTAAAAACCATCCGTGCATCTCTGGCAATAGAAGGGAATACTCTGAGTGAGGATCAGATTACCGCTATTATAGAGAGTAAGCGGGTAATTGGCCCTCCAAAAGATATCAGGGAGGTAGAGAATGCTATTCGGGCATACGACAACCTTTCCAATTTCAATGCCTTCTCCATAGAATCCTATCTGGAGGCACACAGGATGTTGATGTCAGGTCTTGTAGACAGGCCTGGTCAGTTCAGAACTGCCTCCGTCGGAGTAGTGCAGGGTAACAGAGTAGCACATCTTGCCCCACCGGGATGGAATGTTGATAACTTGATGACAGATTTGTTTCGATATCTTGAGAAGGGTGAGGATAATCTGATAATCAAGAGCTGTGTCTTCCATTATGAAATGGAGTTTATTCATCCTTTTATGGATGGGAATGGAAGGATGGGCCGTTTATGGCAGACAGTTATATTGATGCGCGTGAATCCTGTGTTCGAGTACCTGCCAATTGAGCAGGAAATAAAGAATAGTCAGGAAGACTATTATAATGTGCTGGGTCAATGCGACAGGGAGGGTCTGTCCACGAAATTTGTTGAATATATGCTCGACAAGATTAGGTTGAGTCTGGAGGAACTAGTAGGTAAACAAAGGGACAACTTTACGGATACAGAGCGTTTAAAATATTTTCTGGGTCAACTTGACAGCGGCGAATTCACCAGAAAAGACTATCTGAGGGTATTTCCCGGTATATCAACGGCGACAGCGACCAGAGATTTGAGGAGGGGTGTGGAGGAGGGGCTGCTGGTCAGGGGAGGTAGCGATCGTCAGGCGAAGTATCGGGAGAAATGAGCGGGAGTAAGATGAGAGAGGTGACAAAAAGAATGGTTATCACGGAACCAGTCCGGGATAACCATTCTTTTTGTCAGAAAAGGCTGTTATCAGCGATTGATATAGGATTTTTCCTTGATGAGGGGAGAAACCAGTATAAACAGTACTGCGGTAGCTGCGCAAATGCCGGTGAAAAGCCAGAAGAAGCCCGCACCGTGGAACTGAGCGAAGAAACCGCCGTTACTGATATTCGTCTGAATAACAGAAACCAGCACGTTGCCCAGTGTAACTGTGATTAGCCAGCAGGCCATGATGGTTGACTTCATGGAGGGTGGAGCCTGTGTGTAGGCATACTCAAGACCAGTGATGGAGATGAGTACCTCGCCGGCGGTCAGGACGACGAATGCGAGAATCTGCCAGCTGATATTGGGTACCTGACCTGCGTCAATCCAGCCCTGGATAATGGCCACAATAACGAAAGACAGTGCGGTGAGCACAAAACCTGCTCCGATTTTGCGAAGCGGGGTCACCTTGATGCCCATTTTATTGATGGCCGGGAAGATTCCGTAAGAGAAGAGCGGAATAAAGAGCAGAATGAACGCCGCATTGACGAAGGAGATCTGTTCTGCTTTCCACTCGATACCGAGCCAGTTGAGATCCATCTTGGATGCCTGAACTACCCACTCGGACTGGCTTTGATCCCACAGCGCCCAGAAAACAGGGATAAAGGCGAATACAGACAGGACACGCCAGACAGCCTTGATGCCATCCACGGTTTCTTCGCCGTACTCGCTGGCAGCGGCTTTGAAACCTCCGTTGGTGAGTGCGTACAGATTGATGCCTATGAAATTACCGGGTTTGGCGAACCACTGCTTTTTGAAGATAAACGCCAGCGCGATAACAATTACCAGCCAGGCACCCAGTACAGGACCAGTGCCTGCATGCTGCATTTTGTCAAAATAGATATAGCTCACCACCAGCGACAGGAATGCGGTGGCGAAAATGATCATCCTGTTGGAGTCGTATGTCGGGGCTGGCAGTTTTCTGTACTTGCTCTTGCCTGCCCAGAAGAAAAATACCGCTACCAGCATGGCAATAGCGGGCACGCCGAATGCCACGGCCGGGCCATAAGCAGATTTGAGGTAAGGAATGAGCAGGATAGAGAATACCGAGCCGAGGTTAATGGAAGCGTAGAAGAGGTCGAAAGCCTTGGATATCAGACTGGAATTGCTTTCGTCGAACTGGTCGCCCACGTTGGCTGAAACACAGGGTTTGATACCGCCGGCACCCACTGCAATAATCATCAGTGCCGTGGTGAACATCATTTCATTATTTACAGAAAGAGCTACGAGTACACTGCCGATTGCATATACGAGAGAGAGTCTGAATATAGTCTTGTATTTCCCCCAGAACCAGTCGGCAATCATGCCCCCGAACATGGGAAGCAGATAAACCATCGCCACGAAGTCGTGGGTTTTGGCGTTCGCAATAGCTTCTGCCCTCTGCACCGTGTCGGGATCCGTTGATCCTGTCGGGTTGTAGAACTGCGCAATCATGAAGGTAGTGAGGATGGCGCGCAGGCCATAGTAGTTGAAGCGCTCCGCCGCTTCGTTCCCTATAATGTAGGGAATACTGGAGGGGAATTTGGCTCCCGGTTGGGTTGCAGGCGTATCTGCCATAAGTTGTTTCGGTTGAGTTAATCTTGATGTTGATGTTCGGGTACAGTACCATACTACTGTGCAACAGGGCAAAAGTGCAAAAAATATGTTTGTTGCGGTACTATTTAAAGAAGGAAAAGATTGTTTTGAAATGATAAAAGATAGGTTATCGCCGCCCGGAATGTATCTTTGCACCTCAAAACGGCCTCTTATGATCTGAAAAACCACTTCAGTAACGGATTCAGTCAATCGGGAAATTCACGAGCCATGTCCAGAGTACTACTGTTATTATCCCTGTTTCCTGTTTTTTTCGCCTGCCAGCAGGAGCCGGCCAGGCAGGAACCCGCGCCCGTCAAGCGCGAATCGTGGAAGAACTTCGGTTGCGAACTGATTACAGATGAGGAATTGTCGCGGATGTTCCAATTCGATCCGACCGGGGCTGCGTTGAAGACCAGATCGTTGCCCGATCAGGTATTTTGTCTGCGCACATGGCACAAGCCTGACTGGAAAGAGCGCGAAACCAACAACGAAAAGGATGGGGCTGAATTCCTGAGTCCATCGAACCGCCTGGTACTGCAAATGTTCGATTACACGTCGGAGGTGCATGCCACCCAGCAGATGGAGATGCTCCGCCGCGACCGGCGTACTACTTATGAGGAAGACGTGAAAGGTATCGGAGAAGACGCGCTCTGGAGTACAGGCACCGTGACCCTTCTGGTAAAAAAGGGCCAGTTTGTTGTCAATATTTCTCTCGAATATTACGACAAGCCGCACGATAACCTCGAGAAGGCAACAGATATCGCAGAGGTTATCCTCAAAAAGTTATAACGGGCAGGCTATAAAGTAATAGTTTTCCCGGCTGTGGTACTGTCCGGAAAAGGCTGCCCTGTCCAGTGGCGGCTTCCCGTCCAGAAAGCGGTCGAGCAGCGACACCGACATACCGCACTCCTGCAGCAGGTCGAATACCTGTTCCGGTGTCGATCCGTATATATCGCTGGCGCCCAGTCCGTGCTCAAAGATAACTACCGGTTTGTACTTCTTCATGATACCGGCGGCCCCTTTCATGACAAGCAGTTCTCCGCCTTCCACATCAATTTTAATGAAATCCACCCGGAAGTTTTCCGGCAGCACGTCGTCCAGGCGTTCGGTCCTGACAGTTATCAGTGTGTCTTTTTCTTCGGCGCGGTCGTAGGTTCGCTTCTGCAGTCCGCTGTATGACGGATTGGAGACTACATAATTGAAACTGGCGGTGCCTTTGTTGTCTGACAGGGCGATGTCGAGAATGTGACAGCGATTGTCGGTGCCATATTTAAGGTTCAGTTTGTCGAACAGGTCGGGAATCGGTTCGAAACCGTAGTGAACACCCCGGGGTGCAGCTGCAAGCAGCAGGTCAAGAATTTCGCCTTTGTGGCATCCAACGTCTATACAATGGCTGTCGGGCCTGCACACACTTTTTATTACCTTTCTGGTCAGGCGGTCGTATCGCTGGTTGAGCGTGAAGTCGAAGGGAAGCGACTTGAGCGCTTTTTTGATCAGTTCTTTCAAAACAGTATAATTTCAGAGCAATCAGAAATGCACCCAGCCCTGCGCTTTCAGGTCGTGCAGATTACCGCCTTTGGTACTGAGTTTGACACCGGCGGAGGCGTCCAGTATTTCTCCGGCGATATAGATTTCGGGCAGAAACCTGATTTTATCGGCATCTTCGGGTTTGATAGTGAAGAGCAGTTCGTAGTCTTCACCGCCGCTGAGTGCGCAGGTGACAGGGTCCAGCTTGAATTTCAGTGCCAGCAGTTCTGATTCCGGGTGAATGGGCACTCCGCTTTCTTCAATGAGTGCTCCTGTACCGCTGGCCCGGCAGATATGAAAAATTTCCGAGGCGAGGCCATCGGAGATATCAATCATGGAGGTGGGCTTCAGGCCGATTTTCAGGAAAGTTTCGATTACATCGCGGCGGGCCTCCGGTTTGAGTTGCCGGCTAATAACATACTGCTGGTTTTCCAGATCGGGCTGTACATCCGGATTTTCCTGCCAGATGCGCTTCTCGCGTTCCAGCAGTTGCAGGCCGAGGTAGGCAGCTCCGAGGTCGCCGGTGATACAAATCAGGTCGCCCGCGCGGGCGCCCGAGCGGTAAGCGAGTCTTTCCTTTTCACCCTGCCCAATGGCTGTGATACTGATGATCATGCCTTTGGGGGAGGAGGTAGTGTCGCCGCCCACGAGATCAACGCCGTATAATTCGCAGGCCAGTCTGATGCCTTCGTACAGCTCTTCGAGTGCTTCCACCGAGTATCTGTTGGAGATGGCAATGGATACGGTAATCTGTTTGGGGAATGCGTTCATGGCGTATATATCCGACAAATTTACCACCACCGACTTGTAGCCCAGGTGTTTGAGCGGGGTATAAGCCAGGTCGAAGTGAATACCTTCCACCAGCATGTCTGTACTGACTACCGTGCAAAAATCACCATTCTCAATGACGGCGGCATCATCGCCTACCCCCTTGAGGCTGGAGGCGTTCCGGAGCGGGAAAGCCCTGGTCAGATGTTCAATCAGGCCGAATTCACCGAGCGTATTTACGTCTGTACGTTGCATGGGGCAAAATTAGCGCAAAAAGTGCCGGTGCGGGTTTAAAAAAATCAAATTCAGGCAACCTTTTTTTGTTGTTGTACGTCATTTACCCACTTCAGTTTAATCATACAATCCTGGTTATTACCTGCTTTTTTTGAAAATGATGAAGAAGAACAGCCTTCCCGCGACGTTCGCCTTGCTGGCTATCAGTGCCCTGTATGCTTTTTCCACCGCCGGGCCATGGCATGAGGATGCGCTTACCATTCTGTTTCCGGATGAAATACGTCCGGTGGCGCTTCAGTACCGTCCGACCGAGTCATTTGGTATCCGCTCCGTAGTGGCAGACACTTTCCCTCCCCTGAAGGATCGTTTCGACGATTTTCTCAACAGCGGAAGTAACCCGGTTGACCTGAAGGATCCGAAGGCAATTACACAAACAGTGGAATATGACCCTGTTTCCAACTCCTACCTGCTGATTGAGAAAATCGGCGACGAGTATTACCGTACCCCTACCTACATGACTTTTGAAGAATACCTGCGCTGGCGCGACCGCCAGCAGCGGCAGGCCTATTTCGACCGTTTGCAGGGTGTGATGGATCCCAACCGGAAAGGTGGTGACGGTGGCGATCCGGTGGCGCAGTTCGATATCAAAAACAGCCTCATTGACCGTCTCTTCGGCGGAACCAACGTGGATATCAAGCCGCAGGGAAATATTAACCTGACCTTCGGGTTCGATTATCAGAAAATCAAGAATCCTATTCTGACGCTCCGTCAGCAAACTACGGGCAACTTCGATTTTGACATGGACATCAATATGAGTGCCCAGGGTAAAATCGGAGAAAAGCTGAACCTGAATTTCAACTACAACACGCAGGCAACATTCGACTTCGACAACCAGATGAAGTTGAAATATGATACCAAAGGCTTCTCCGAGGATGAAATTCTCCAGAATATCGAAGCTGGTAACGTATCTTTTAATACACGCTCCAGCCTGATAAAAGGTGTTCAGAACCTTTTTGGTCTGAAAACCGAGATGAAATTCGGTCACCTGCGCACCACACTCGTAGCCAGTCAGCAGCGCTCCAAGCAGTCCACTCTGAAGGTACAGGGTGGCGCACAGGTGCAGCAGTTTGTGAAGCCGATTGACGAATACGACGAAAATCGCCACTTCTTCATCAGTCACTGGAACAGAAACGAGTTTGAACCAGCGATGAAATGCCTGCCAGTGCCGCAATCGCTGTTCAATATTACCCGGATGGAGGTCTGGATTACCAACGACAAGCAGGAGACTGTCAATACCCGGGATGTTGTTGCCCTGGCGGAGCTCGCCGAGCCCGACTCGTGCGCCAGTCAGTGGAAACTGAACACGCCGATGGCGGTGGATATTAAAAACCGGGGACTTCCAGCCAACGAAAACAATAAACTTTACAGTTCGATTCTCGACAGACTGGAGTTCGATCCGACGTTGCGTTATAGCGACAAGGTGGTGAATATCCTGACCAACCCGTCGGACTTCCAGATGAAACAGATTCGGGATTTCGAAAAGGTAAATGCTCGGCAGCTTAGCCCCACAGAGTTCAACTACGATCCGCAGCTGGGTTTTCTTTCGGTCAACCTGAATGTACAGCCTGACCAGGTTCTGGGTGTGGCACTGGAATATACCTATAACGGAAAACCGTATAAAATCGGTGAGTTTTCCAGTGATGTTGCCCGCAAGAATTCAATTGACACCCTGAAAACGAACGTGCTGTTCGTTAAAATGCTGAAAAGTACCACGGCCAACGTCCGGTTCCCTATCTGGGATCTGATGATGAAGAACGTCTATGCAGTGGGTACTGCCAACGTGGATCCGCAGGAGTTCCGTTTTGATATTTACTACGAGGATCCGGGCAAGGGCCAGCGCCGCTTCCTTGCCGCCGATGATGTCCCCACAGATCTGAGAGCCCGTCCGCTGCTGCAGGTATTCAACCTCGACAACCTGAACCTGCAGGGCGACCCCGGTGCCGACGGTATTTTTGACTTTGTGCCGGGATTAACCATCAATCTCCGGTCGGGCAGGATTATGTTTCCCGTACTGGAGCCCTTTGGCAAGTTCCTGACCGACAAAATCATGACGGCGGGTGCTGATACAACAGTTGCCATCAAATACACCTATCCGCAGCTATACGACTCCACGATATTCAGGGCCAGAGAATTTCAGCAGCTCAACCGCTATACACTCCGGGGCTCCTACAAGTCGAGTACCAGCTCTGAAATATCCCTGGGTACCTTCAATCTTCCGCAGGGCTCGGTACGGGTCACTGCGGGTGGTCAGCAGTTGCGAGAGGGCGTTGACTATTCTGTTGATTACAATATAGGTAAAGTGCGTATCCTCAACGACGCCATCCTGCAGTCGGGTCAGAGCGTGAATGTGAGTTTTGAGGACAATACTTTTTTCGGGTTCCAGAGCCGCTCTATGGTGGGGGCGCGCTTCGACTACGACTTCAGCAAGGACTTCAAGGTCGGGGCTACCTTTATGAACCTGTTTGAGCGACCGCTGACCCAGAAGGTAAACTTCGGCGACGATCCCATCAACAACAAGATGTACGGGTTCGATTTCAGTATTTCCAAAGATGCGCCCTGGCTCACCAAGCTGATTGACAAACTGCCGTTGCTTGAAACAAAGGAACCATCGTCCATCAGTGCTCAGGCTGAAATGGCCCTGTTGCAGCCTGGTTACAACAAGGCCATCAATCAGGGCGAGGATACGGGAGGGGTGGTCTATCTCGACGACTTCGAGGGCAGTACCGCCAATCTGCCGCTTACTACCCAGTTTAACCAGTGGGTCATTTCATCCGTACCGCGCGGCGACAGTACCCTCTTCCCCGAAGCTGAGCGCAGCGATCTGGCACTGGGTGCCAATCGTGCCGGTCTGGCCTGGTATGTGGCCGACCCCAGCGCACGCGATGCCGTTGACGCTGGCGATCCCTACACCACACTTATTCAGTATCAGGAAATATTCCCCAACCGCCAGCTTACGCCGTTTGAGCAGTCGAGTCTGCGCCCGCTCGACGTCACCTTTTATCCACGGGAGCGGGGGCCTTACAACTTTGAACTGCCGGACGGTTACAATGGTGTTTCGGCCGGCTTCACTGCCGATGGTACGCTGAATCTGCCGTCAACACGCTGGGCCGGCTTCATGCGGGAAGTTACGACCAATGACTTTGAGGCAGCCAATATAGAATTTGTGGAGTTCTGGATACTGAACCCGTATATGGAGAAAAATGACGGATCACCTGTGTCTGACGCAGGCTCCATGTACATTGATCTCGGGTCTATTTCAGAAGACGTTATGCGCGATTCACGCCAGTTTTTTGAAAACGGATTGCCCGCAGGCAGCAATAATTTTATCACGGACAGTACCACCTGGGGGCGTGTACCCATAGAACCGCCGGTGGTAAACGCATTTGATAACCAGGAACAAAATCGTGTACTGCAGGATCTGGGTCTCGATGGTTTGAATAACGACAACGAAAAAGTCTTCTTCAAACAGTGGTACGATATTATTCAGGGCTCCAACCTGTCGCCCAATTTCAAGACGGCAGTAGCCACTGACCCTTCCAACGACGATTTCAAGTACTTCCGCGATCCGGAGTTCAATAATAATCCGCCCGGACTGCTGTTGCGCTACAGGAAGTTCAACAATACCGAGGGGAACTCTCCGGTGAACCAGTCGAACAACCTGAACCCGTCGGCAACCAACTACCCTGATCAGGAGGACCTGAACCGCGACCGCTCGCTCAACGAAACCGAAGCATATTTCAGGTATAAAATTGAATTTCCCAAAACGCTCAAGGACGGACAGGAGGTGATTGACGAGGAGCATCCTGCGGTCAGGGATCTGATTGCCAATACTGTAACCTTTACCAAGAACGGCAAGGAATATACGTGGTACCGCTTCAAAGTGCCCCTCGACCTCCGTCGCCGCAAGGCCTTCGGTGGTATTCAGGACTTCCGCTCCATCCGTTTTATCCGTATGTACTGGAAGGGCTTCACCGAGCGCACCACGTTCCGTTTCGCTACGCTGGAGCTGGGCCGCAACCAGTGGAGGCGCTTCACCCAGGCGCTTCCGAATACAGATCCCAATCCCACGGGTACTGTGTGCGACGTGGGCTACTCGCAGATTCCTTTCGATATCAACGCGGTGAGTATCGAGGATAACTCCGCCCGTCTGCCATTCAACTATACGATTCCCTTTGGTATCCGTCGCGAACAGTCGGTCGGTGCATTCCCTGATATCCTTCAGAACGAGCAGGCGCTCGCCATGAGTGTATGCAGCCTGTCTTACTGCGATGCCCGTGCAGTGTTCAAAACACTCAATATGGACCTTCGCCAGTACAAGCGCATGAAGATGTTTGTACACGCTGAAGCCCTCGATGCAGCCAATTTCCCGCTCGACTCTACCGACCTGAAAGTCTTCATCAGGCTGGGCTCCGACTTTGTAAGCAACTATTACGAGTATGAATTGCCGCTTTATCCGTCCAACGAACTTAATCTGAATGGCAACCCCGACAGCCGGGAGTACAAGGAGGAAGTGTGGCGCCCGGAAAATCAGTTTGACTTTCCGCTCGATCTGCTTGTCAATACAAAGAAGGAAAGAAATCTCAATCCGGACTGGCCCCTCAGCACACCATATATAATAACCGATCCCGACAGGCCGGCAGCCCGTGTCAAGGTAGTGGGTAATCCGAATATCGGATATGTAAAAGGGGCTATGATAGGTGTCAGGAACGTGGATGAATCAAACAATAAAAGTAATCTGCACTGCGTCGAACTCTGGCTGAACGAGCTGCGTCTGAGCGGATTTAACGAGAAGGGCGGGTATGCCGGACTTGCGCGTGTTGATATCCGAATGGCCGATCTCGGTAATATATCAGTTGCCGGAAACTACACCAGTATTGGATGGGGAAGTATTGAGGAAAAACTGTCGCAGCGCCAGCGGGAGGAGGTCATACAGTATGATATTTCAGCCAACCTTGAGCTGGGCAAGTTTCTGCCTGAAAAGGTGGGCCTGAAACTTCCGTTCTACGCACAATACTCCAATATTACCAGAAATCCGGAATTTGACCCGTATGATCTCGATATTCGTCTGAAGGATAAACTTCGCGATGAAACAGACCCGATCAAACGGGATTCTATCCGCGCGGGTGCCCAGGATGTAAATATCATCCGGGGTTATAACTTCACCAACGTGCGCAAAGAGCGCAAGGGTAAACCCCGCACATTGCCTCTCCCGTGGAATATCGAAAACTTCAGTCTGACCTATGCCTTCAATCAGCAGAGAATTCGCACGCCCTTCATCCTGAACGGTGAACAGAATCAGTACAAGGGTGCTATTGACTGGAACTATTCCACCGGAATGAAACCGCTGCAACCCTTCAAGAGTCTGATCAAGAAGGACAAGTATCTGAAATTTATTACCGATTTCAACTTCAATCCGCTGCCGGAAACATACGGATTCAGTACTAACCTGGAGCGACTGGCATCGGTAACCACTTACAGGTTTGCAGGTGAAGACCCGCAGCTCAATACCTATTATAACCGGCGATTTACCTGGGACAGAAACTATGATCTGGGCTGGACGATCTCCAAGTCCATACGTTTCAACTTCGACGCAACCGCACGCAGCCTGCTCGACGAGCCACTGCAGTTCGACCAGACAGGAAGGGAAGTTACCCAGACTGAACGCAATCAGATACTCTGGAACAATTTCAAAAATCTGGGCCGCCCGAAAGGCTATACCCATAATGCCAGTCTGAGCTGGACACTGCCGTTCAAGTCTATTCCTTTCATGGACTGGGTTACCATGAAGGCTTCCTACACTACGGGCTATACCTGGACTGCACAGTCGCTCAAACTCCAGAATCTGGATGCCGGCGATTTTCAGGACAGGCTGAATGAGCGAAATCTTGGTAACGTTATTCAGAACAACAATACCAGACAAATCAATGGTGATTTCAATCTGGAAACGCTTTACAACAAGAGCAAATACCTCGCCATGATTAACAAGCCTGCCAAACCGGGTGGTAAAAATGGCAGCGGCGGCAAGGCCGACGATCTGAAGGCGCCGGGTGACGATGGTGGCGCTGCACCGGGCGGCGGGAAATCAGGTGGCGGCAAGGCACCCGGAGGAAGGGGGGCAGATGCCGGCAAATCGGCGGCAGGCGGCAAGGCGCCTTCCGAAAAAGGCAAGGATCCCGCATCTGACCGAAGCAAGCAGGATGATCCGGCAGCCAATCCGGCAAAAAGTGCCGCAGGACCTGCCGGCGCAACCGGTACCGACGGCAATGCTGCGCTTCCGGCTCGAGACAAGGCTGGAAATGCCGGTAAAGCAGGCGGAGGTGATCCAAAGGCAGGCGGAGGCGATCCGAAAATGCAGGGTAAAATCACAGAGCGCGATGACAAGGGCGGGAACAGCGATAAAAAGAAGGAACGGCAACCGTCCATGGCCGAGCGCATAGCCTTGCGACCGCTCATGCTGGTGCGCAAAGCGCGCTTCAACTATACGGAAACCTTCACCAGCATGGTGCCGGGCTTTACGCCGGATGCCAAACTCTTTGGTCTCAGCGAGGGCTTCGCCGCTCCGGGCTGGGAGTTTGTGGCGGGTATGCAGCCATCCAGCGAGTGGCTCGACGATGCCGGAAGGCAGGGCTGGATTACGCACCGTCCGGAACTGAACCAGCAGGTTACCAGAAACTACACACAGAACTTCGATGCAGGTGTTACTATTGAACCGTTCCGCGACTTCCGGGTGGAGGTGACTGCCAACAGGCAATACACCAAGAACGGAACAGAGCTGTTCAAGGACCAGAACTTCATCGTTCATCCGGATTCGGTGGATTATCAGCACCGCGCCCAGCGTGACATGGGAAGTTACACTATTTCGTACTTCTCCATGCAGACATTGTTTAATAATGACATCAACGGACTGTTTCAGCGCTACGAACAGTACAGACCTGTCATTTCGAAACGACTCGGTGTCACGGCCAACGACCTGAGCGAACACCCGGTTGACAAAGGTTTTGTCAATGGATACGGAAGAATTCAGCAGGAGGTACTCATCCCGGCATTTATTTCAGCCTACACGGAGTCCGATCCGAATGCTGTCAATCTGGATATATTCAAGACACTTCCTTCTGTTAACTGGAAACTGAACTACAACGGACTGAGCAAGATCGGAAACCTGAGCAAAATATTCTCCAGCGTTCAGATTTCGCATGGCTACAAGAATACCCTGACTGTCAACTCCTACAACACCGATCTGTTCTTTGAGCCAACCAATCCCTACCAGATTGATGAACTCAACTTCAACTATATTGCGCGGTATGAAATTCCGCAGGTGGTCATCAGGGAAGATTTGCAACCGCTTTTTGGTCTGGACGTGAAAATGAAGAATGAAATGACATTCAAGGCCGACTTCAAGAAGTCCCGCTCGCTGGCCATGTCATTTATTGACTACCAGCTGGCCGAAAGCCGCTCAACCAGCTATTCGGCAGGGTTTGGTTACAGGATGAAAAATGTGAACATTCCGTTCCTGACGGGCAAGAAAAAAACGCAGGCCAAGAAGAAGACAACGAAAAAACCGGATCCGAATGCCCCTCCGACGCCGGGTTCTACCGGCGGGTCGGGTGGTACACAGGCCAACGACCTGAATATTAAATTTGACTTCGAGGTGCGCGACGATATCACCATCAACCACCTGCTCGACAGTCCGAATCAGGCCGTGCCAACTCGCGGTGCCCGTACCATCAGCATCAACCCCGCTGTTGAGTACGCCCTGAACAAACGGCTAAAACTCCGTCTGTTCACCGATTATCGCAAAACGGTGCCCAAAACATCGCAGTCATTCCCGATTACCACATTGAGTTCGGGTATTACCGTCCAGTTCTCATTGAATTAATACATGATGAAAAAGACCATTGCCATACTCATCGGCGGCGATTCCGCAGAAAGGGTGATATCGCTGAAAAGCGGGCAGGTAGTGAAAGACTGCCTGCCCGCCGACAAGTACCGCACGTTTCTGATAGACATTCAAAAGTCAGACTGGCGTGAACCGGAAACAGGAACACCTGTTGACAAAAATGACTTTTCCCTCACCCTGAACGGCGAAAAAATCCGGTTCGACTGTGCCTTTGCAGCCCTGCATGGAAGTCCGCTGGAGGACGGGAAACTGCAGGGGTACCTGGAAATGATGGGCGTTCCTTACACTTGCTGTGATGGTTATGTGAGTGCACTGACCATGAACAAGCACAACACAAAGACCCAGCTGGCTCCGCACCGGATACCGATGGCCAAATCCGTGCTGTTGCGAAAAAATGAGCCTTTTGATGAAAGCGCTCTGTTGTCCATGGGACTTCCGCTCTTTGTCAAGCCCAATGACAATGGCTCGAGTTTCGGCGTCACGAAAGTCAAGACGGCCGGGGAGCTGTTGCCCGCTATAGAAGAGGCATTCCGGTACAGTCACGAAACAGTAGTGGAGTCATTTCTCCCGGGCCGGGAGTTTTCCAACGGTGCGCTGAGGGTGGACGGAAAAATCATCGTACTGCCTGTCACAGAAATCATCTCCGAGACGGAATTTTTTGATTTTGCCGCTAAATACGAAGGAAAGTCAAACGAAGTCACGCCGGCAGATTTGTCTGACCAGTTGACCGCCAGTTGTCAGGCCTCCACCAGGCAACTGTACGATTTGCTCGGTTGTCGCGGGGTAGTCCGGTTCGATTACATACTGACCGGCGAGACATTTTATTTTCTGGAGGCAAATACCATCCCGGGTATTTCACCTGCCAGTATCGTTCCACAGCAGGCGCGCGCGCACGGATGGGAACTCGGAGAATTTTTCAGTCTGCTCATCGAACAGGCACTTGAACATTAACAATTTCAATCAGAATACATACCAATGCTGAATCTGACCAATCTGAAGCATACTGATTCGGGCAACTTCTTCTTGATTGCCGGTCCATGCGCCATCGAGGGCGAGCAAATGGCCTTCGACATAGCCGGCAGGGTCAATGAAATTTGCAACAGGCTACAGATACCATATATATTCAAGGGTTCATACCGGAAGGCGAACAGAAGCAAAAAAAGCTCTTTTACCGGTATCGGAGATGAAAAAGCCCTTGACATACTCAAGCGGGTAGGCGCTCATTACGATATACCCACCACCACCGATATACATACAGATGAAGAAGCCGCACTGGCTGCGGCTTACGTGGATGTATTACAGATACCTGCCTTTTTATGTCGCCAGAGCAGCCTGTTGTCGGCGGCAGCGCAGACAGGCAAAGTAGTCAATATCAAGAAGGGGCAGTTCCTCAGTCCGGAAGCCATGCAGTTTGCTGCCGAAAAAGTGCGGGAGGAGGGCAATCCGAATGTAATACTGACCGAGCGAGGCGCCATGTTTGGCTATCAGGATCTGATAGTTGACTACAGAGGTATCCCTGTCATGCAGTCGTTCGGAGCGCCGGTGGTGCTCGACTGCACACACTCGCTGCAGCAGCCCAACCAGAGTTCCGGTGTCACCGGGGGGCGGCCTGCGCTGATCGGGATAGTTGCCCGTGCCGGCGTGGCTGTGGGTGTGGATGGCCTGTTCATAGAAACCCATCCCGTACCTGCCGAGGCGAAGTCGGACGGTGCCAATATGCTTCCGCTGGACCAGCTTGAGGCATTGCTGGAGCAGCTGGTTCGCATCAGGACGGCCATCCGTTGATGCGTTTACGAAGAATATGGTGGTGCCGACTGACCAAAACGGGCAATTCTGCTAATATTTAAACGAGGGGAAAGAGGCGTTTTTTGCGAAATTTTGGGGTTGTCAGAACTAAATTCCTCTTTTTTTGAAGAATTAAAAATGAATTTCCAAAATGCCTTGTATGTAATTGTACTTCATACACTATTTTTACCGCCGGGAAATCAAATCCTGGTGTGCAAATAAAATTTTTCAGTGCGCACGCCAAATTCACCTTCCCCTGCATCTTTCGTATAGCAGATGACGCAGACGTGTTGATTGTCCGCCTCGCTGTCGGTCCGATGTGCAGGGTTTTTGTCAAACCAACCATTCATTATTTTTAACTTAAATTACATCGCAGCATGACAGCAGCAAAACCTACACAGGCTAAACAACAACAGCAGGGTGGAATGTCTAGTATTTTTCCGTATATCGTGATCCCGATCCTGCTTCTTATTGCAATCGCGATCTTCAAGTTTGTGCTGGGTAATCCGGCCAACTTTGCGGACAATGATCCAACCAAAGACCCGCTGCCGGGCAACTTCATGGGTCAGATGTACAAGGGTGGCTTCATGGTGCCTATCCTTATCACGGCTTTTTTCACGGCAGTTGTATTTGTAATTGAGCGTTTCATCACATTGAGTCAGGCCCGCGGTGTCGGCAACATTGATGCATTCGTTCGTTCAGTGAAGGGCTTTCTCGACCGTGGCGACATCGCAGGCGCTACCGCTGCATGCGACAAGCAGAAGGGTTCTATAGCCAACGTAGTACGCGCCGGACTGGTGAAGTACGCCGAAATGGAAAAAATTACCGGCATGGAGAAAGACGAGAAAGTGATTGCCATCCAGAAAGAAGTGGAAGAGGCTACCACACTGGAGCTTCCGATGCTGGAGCGCAACCTCAGCATCCTGGCTACCATCGCCTCTATCGCTACACTTTTCGGACTGTTGGGTACGGTTATCGGTATGATTCGTTCATTCGCAGCTCTTGCAACTGCGGGTGCTCCTGACTCAACCGCTCTGGCAACAGGTATCTCAGAGGCGCTTTACAACACAGCACTTGGTATCGGTACTTCTGCGATTGCCATCGTATTCTACAACTTCTTCACGAACCGCATTGATGCCCTGACATATCGCATTGACGAGGCAGGTTACAGCCTGACTCAGACATTCGCTGCCAAGGGACACTAAAAAACACAGCCATCAGTTATGCCAAAACATAAACCTAAACGGGGCTCGCCGTTGGTTGACATGACGGCCATGACCGACGTAGCTTTCCTGCTGCTCACATTCTTCATGCTTACTGCGAAGATGAAGCCGACAGAAACTGTGGTCATTGATACGCCCTCATCTATCTCCGAGACGAAGTTGCCCGATGCAGGAACACTAACCATTTTTGTTGATCCGGATGGCAGAATATTCCTCGACATGGTTGGTAACCACACCCGTTTCAGCCTGATCAAGGAAATCAGTGATGCCCATAGCCTCGGGCTTTCGCAGCAGGATATGGTCACCTTCTCCAATCTGGGTATGTTCGGTGTTCCTCGTAACCAGCTGGGCAGTTACATCAGGGAAGATGTTGCAGGGCGCGCCGAGTTCAAGGTCGAAGGTATCCCCGTGGATACTGCCGATATCAACAAGAGCGAACTGGCCGACTGGGTACACAGAGCCCGTCTCGCACAGTTCCGGATGAAGCAGGAAGGCAAAGTCAACGATGAGTACGTCATCGTTGTGAAGGCCGACAAGAACACGCCTTATCCGGCTGTACAAAAGGTAATCAACACGCTGACGGATATCAACGTCAACAAGTTCAACCTGATTACCAGCATGGAGGGCGCCGAAAAGTAAGGAGCAGTTCCCGAATTCAAACAGTCCGTTAAAACCGGACTTATTCATCACTTAATTAAAGCGAAAGCAACGCCATGGCAGAAATTGCACAAGACGGTGGTGGCGGGAGAAAAAAAGGCGGCAAGGTCAGATCCAAAAAAATGTCCACCCGCATCGACTTTACGCCGATGGTGGACCTGGGTTTCCTCCTTATCACGTTTTTTATGCTCACCACAACGCTGGCAAAGCCCAATATCCTGGCTTTGGTTATGCCCGAGAAAGACATCAAACTGGAAGATGTCGAGCCGGTAAAAGAATCGAAGGTACTCACACTGTTGCTGGGTGCCGACGACAAGGTTTACTGGTACGAGGGTATTACTGACGCCAAGCTGGACTCAACCGACTACGCTGCTGAGGGTCTTCGATCTGTTATTCTGAACAAGATGGACAGAGTAAAGGAGCAATTCGGTCTCCAGACGTATAAAAGAAAAAACAAGGAAGGTGTTGAAGAGGAGTTCAATGACGGCTCTTATATCAACGTGATTATCAAACCAATGAAGGATTCGCGCTACAAAAATCTGGTAGATGCCCTCGATGAGATGGCTATCTGCAAGGTACGCTACTACGTGATTCTCGACGTGTCAAAACTGGAAGAGCAGTTCGTGAAGAACCCTGCCGGCGGTTTGAAATTCAATGTGGAGGAGCAGGTTGAAGCTGCAACCAAATAATCTTGATCACCTTTCAGTTTAAAAATCAAAAATCACTAACAATGGCAGAAGAAAAAGGCGTCACCCAATACAGGGATATGCTGGATATCATCTTTGCCAATAAGAACAAGGCCTATGGTGCGTACTATCTGCGACGCTCCTACCCGAAATTTTTGACACGGGCCTTTTTCATTGGTATTGGGCTGATTTTCCTCTTTTTCGCGCTCCCCTACATCATGAGCGCGGTAAAAGGTCTTATCCCCAAGGACAAGCCTGTGGATGTTGTGGCTGAACTCGGCCCGCCACCGGATATTGACCCCAATAACCCGCCTCCGCCGCCCCCGCCACCCCCGCCAACTCCACCGCCGCCAACGCGTTCTACGGTGAAGTTCGTGCCTCCCGTCATCAAGAAAGATGAAGAGGTGCAGGAGGAGGAGCAGAAAGCTGTGGAGGAACTCATTGATAAAAAGGAGGATATCGGTACCGAAGACAAGGAAGGTAACGATGATGCCGCACCAACCATTGACGAGAATCCTTCGGAACTGGAAATTGTTGAGGCACCAAAAGAAGAGAAAACATTCGAGATGTTCGACATCCAGAAGCCGCCAAGCTTCCCGGGTGGAGAAACCGAGCTTTTCAAGTTCCTCCAGAAAAACATCGAATATCCGGCTCTCGCCAAGGAAAATAACATCCAGGGTGTGGTGCCTATCACCTTCGTGATTGGCAAAGACGGGTCAGTTACCGATGTGGCAATCCTCCGCGATATCGGCGGCGGTTGCGGAAAAGAAGCCGTACGTGTCGTAAAGGCCATGCCCAAATGGGTGCCCGGCGAGGCGAACGGTAACCCGGTAAAGGTGCGATACACCCTGCCGGTTCGATTCAAACTCGAGTAGCAGCAGGCCTCCGGCCGCATTATTTTAACTCCCGCACCGCTCTTTACAGACTGGTGCGGGAGTTGTTTTTTATACCGGTTCTGCATACCCGCTTTGTTAATCCTTAGCCGTATTTTAATCGCTATTAGCTACCTTAGCCGCTCAAATCTGTTAACCAAACCTGTCGCACCATGCCTATTTCCCGCCGCCAACTCCTCAAAACCCTCGGAGCCGCAACCGGTGTTGCCGTGCTGAGCGGTTTCGAAGACGATTTCAGGGTCGAACTCCCGGAATTGTCTGTGAATCCACTTTACAAGAAACCCGCCAAACCGGTTACGGTAGTCACTATCGGGGCCGGAAGCCGCGGTAACGTATATGGAAATTACTCGCTCAGTTATCCCGATGAAATGGATATCGTAGGCGTGGCAGAACCAATTCAAATCCGTAACGACCGCTACACCCAAAAACACAATATTTCGGAGGAAAACCGCTTCAAAACATGGGAAGATGTGTTCAAACGCCCCAAGTTTGCCGATGCAGTCCTGATTACGACTCCCGATAATCTTCACTACGGACCCTGTATGGCTGCTCTGAAGGCCGGTTACGACGTGCTGCTCGAAAAGCCGATTTCTCCCTCCGAAAAGGAATGCCGCGATATCCTGGAACTGTCCAGAAAAACCGGCCGTATCGTGGCTGTATGTCATGTGCTCCGCTACGCCCCCTACTTCGTAAAACTGCGCGAAATCATCCAGAGCGGTGCTATCGGCGAACTGATGAGCATTCAGCATCTCGAACCCATCGAGCATATACACATGAGCCACAGTTATGTTCGGGGCAACTGGCATGACCGGAATGCCACTACACCCATTATTCTGGCAAAAAGTTGTCACGATCTGGATATTCTTCGCTGGATCGTGGGCAAACCCTGCGAACAAATTGTGGCAATGGGCAGCCTGAAATGGTTCAGAAAGGAAAATGCACCCGCCGGCAGTACCGACAGATGCATGGATGGCTGCGCTGTTGAAAGTACCTGCCCCTATTCGGCCATGAAAATTTACTACCGCGAGCGCGGGCGTACGTATGTATTCGATATGCCGGAAGACAAATCACTGCACGGCGATCATATCCTGGAAAAACTCCGCACAACCAACTACGGCCGCTGCGTCTATAAAATGGACAACAACCAGGAAGATCACTACATCAGCTCCATACAGTTTCAGAACGGCGTAACGGCCAGTTTTTCCATGGAGGCATTTACTTCTTATGAAGGCCGCCGTACCCGCGTAATGGGCAGTATGGGTGATATCGTGGGCGATATGGAGACATTCACCGTCACAGACTTCAGAACGAAGAAAAGTACAGTGTACGACAACTCATCCGGCGACGGACACGGAGGTGGCGACTGGAAACTGGTGCGCGACTGGCTTCAGGCGGTATCCCAGAAAAATCCCGCCTTGCTCTCATCCACTATTGATGCCTCCATTGAAAGCCACATTATGGGCTTTATGGCAGAAAAAAGCCGTAAAACCGGAAAGGTCGAGAAGATAATTCTCTGATTTTCCGGATACAACAGAAAACCTGACAACACAATCTGACTATGAAAGGAATTATTCTGGCCGGCGGTATGGGCACGCGTCTGTACCCGCTCACGCTCGCGGTGAGTAAACAGCTGATGCCTGTTTACGATAAACCCATGATTTATTATCCGCTCAGTACCCTCATGCTCTCCGGAATCCGGGAGGTACTGATTATTTCAACACCGCAGGATCTGCCCAAGTTCGAAGAACTGCTCGGCGATGGTTCCGAACTGGGCATGTCATTCTCCTACGTCGTGCAGCATACACCCAACGGACTCGCCCAGGCATTTGTCCTCGGCGAGGAGTTTATTGGAAACGACAACTGCTCCCTGATACTGGGCGACAATATCTTCTACGGAAACGGACTGGGCGACATGGTGCGCACCTGCTCCAGCCCGGAAGGCGGTATTGTTTTTGCCTATCAGGTGGCTGATCCCGAAAGGTATGGTGTGGTGGAGTTCGACCACCACCTGAAGGCTGTCAGTATCGAAGAGAAGCCTGCCAGGCCGCGCAGCAACTTTGCCGTACCCGGACTGTATTTCTACAATAACTCTGTGGTGGAAGTGGCGAAAAATCTGAAGCCCAGCGCGAGGGGAGAATATGAGATCACTGATGTGAACAGATATTATCTCGAAAGAGGCATGCTTGAGGTACGCCCTATGGGACGCGGATACGCCTGGCTCGATACGGGTACACATGAATCACTCATGCAGGCCGGACAATTTGTTCAGGCCATCGAGAGTCGTCAGGGCCTTAAAATCGGTTGTATTGAGGAAATTGCCTGGGACATGGGCTTCATCAATGACGAACAACTGGAAAAACTTGCCAACAAATACCTGAAAAGCGGATACGGTGAGTATTTGCTCAGGGTCTGCCGCGATAATGGACGTCCCTGGTAGAGTCACCGGGCAGTCCGACCGGATTACGAGCGCACAGCACACCGGTTGGACTGCCTCTTGACCCGATCAGGGGGTATTGGACCATTCATGCTACCTCGCATTCGAAGCGAAATTCGGGAATATCGAGAATTTATATTATATTTTTTATTAACTTATATAGGTCGTTTTGTCAACAAATTAAATTGAAAAATAGCATTGTTATGTTCCATAAATAGATGATTATCAATAATTTAATAAATTAAATTATTATTTAATAATATTTTTCTCCTGATTTTCTTTTCAACAAATATCGAAAAGTGTCTTTGTGCTGTGAGGCAACCGCCTGCACCTTTGTGTCATCAATGATTCAGAACGGCATAAAAACAGCCTGACTGACCTGGACTCGGAAACTTTTCATGAGATTATATACGGGAAACCCGACGCGGCGCAAAAGTGCGCCGCGTTTTTTTTTGCCCTGCAGGATGAACTTATTAAAATTTTTCTACCTTTGTGGCTGTTCTTTAATCCAGGGTTTCCTTGAAGCATGGTATCTATTAATCCGCCGTCGGAATTGAGGAGGATACGGGGAGCAAAAGTTCAGGCTCTCCTTCCCTCTTTTCCTGCAACCTCTCATCCTATCCCGATTGTTTTGGACATCCAGCCGGATTCAGCCGCTTTTAGGCGCTGATGCCGGAGTTTGAAAAAATCTAAGACAATTGTACCATGCGCGACCTTGTTGAGCTCGTAAATTTAATCAACCGTACCAAACTAAAAAGTAACGAACTGATGAAAGCCGTCATTGAGCCTGGCTCAAAGATGGAACGTCTGTTCGATGGTCTTCTGGACAAAACTGTTCAGGAGGATGATGATGTCAAAGTTCTGTTCAAGGGCGAAGAAGACATCAACGTAACCAGCCTGAAAAACAAGCTGAAAGAGCGTCTGCTTGACGCCATCTTTCTGCTGGATTTCAAGGACGCCAACTATTCCACTCGTCAGAAGGCATTCTTCGAGTGCTACAAGAAGTGGTCCGCGGCTATTACGTTACTTATCAGAAATGCCAAGATTATCGGTATTGACCAGCTTGAGCGCCTGCTCAGGCATACCAAACACTTTGAATTCACCGAACTGACGCTGGATATCCTGCGTACGCTCCGCCTGCAGTACAGCACGGTTGACGGCGATATGGACAAGTATGAGGCTATTAAAAAGCAATATGCCGAGTACGAACAGATTTGGCAGATGGAGAGCAAGGCAGAGCTTTACTACTCCGAGCTGATGGCCCAGTACACCAACAGTAAATCCACGAAAACGGAGGTCATGGATCAGGCTCAGCGTTATTACGACGAGCTGAAAGACTTCATGGAGGTTTGCCCTTCATTCAAACTGCACCTTTTCGGAAGAATGGTTCACCTGCTGATTTACAACAGCGTGAACGATTACGTCAATACTGCCCGTCTCTGCGAAGACGCCATCTCGTTCTTCGACCGGAAAGCTTACGACAGCGGACTGCCGCTTCAGGTATTTTACTATAATCTGATAGTCTGTTACCTGCAACTCGGCGAGTTCGACAAGGGACAGCAGGTAATCAGTCGCTGTGAATACTATTTCGAGGAGGGGTCGTTTAACTGGTTCAAGTTACAGGAACTTTTCTTTCTGCTCGCCATGCGCACCGGTCACTATGAAGAGGGCTATCATCTTTATGAAAAAGTGACCAATTACCCGCGTTTCAAAGATAAACAGCCGCAGATTGTTGAAATGTGGAACATATTCCAGGCATACATATTCTACCTGATCAAGGTCGGAAAAATCGGGGAAGATGTACTGAGCGAGCGTTCGAAGAAGTTCAAGATGAGCAAGTTCATCAACGATATCTCTCTGTTTACCAAGGACAAGCGCGGCATGAATATCAGTATTCTGATTGTACAGATTCTGTATGCTGTAGCCGAACGGGATTACGACAAGTCGGTTGACCGCATCGAGACTATTGACAAGTATTGTTCTCGTTATCTGAAAGAGAAGGATACGCTCCGCAGCAACTGTTTCATCAAAATGCTGCTGCAGATTCCGATTGCGAACTTTCACCGCGAGGCCACTTCACGCAAGGCCGACCGTTACCTGAAATTATTGAAGTCTGAAGAGGCCGGCAGTGCCAGCCAGGCCCACGAGATTGAAATAGTACCTTACGAGGCACTCTGGGATATGGCTATTGAGTCACTGCAGCTCAAAATTTACAAGAAACGTTCCTGAGCCTTTCCTCAATCAATTTCATTTCAACTTACCTTTGCACAAAAATTATTGTTCATGCGTTTTTTGACACTCTTCATCTTTCTTGCCATTGTTTCCTGTCAGAACCCGTCAGCAACGGGCGATGCTGCGGCAAACACCGCCGACACCTCGAAGACTTCGCCTTATGTGTTCACCGACACGGTGCTGATTTCTATTTATCCCAAGGATTTTGTGGCCGTATTGAAAGAAAAGCGCAATATTCCGATTATTGACCTCCGTACTCCAAAGGAGTTTGCTACCGGTCACGTCTGGCGTTCTACCAATATCAATCCGATGGAACCTGATTTCATGGATGAGATTGCCCGTCTCGGAAGGGAGCAGGAATACGCTGTGTATTGCCAGTTTGGTGAAATCAGCTTCAAAGTAGCCGAGGACATGAAGCGAATGGGCTTCAAACGCATCTACCACCTGAAAACCGGCCTGAATAACTGGAATGAATCGGGTCAGGCACTACAGCTCAAGTAGAGCAGTTAAAAATGAGGGCAGTTGCACCGGGGCTTGAACATGCCGCAGGACTGTATGGCAAACATACCCGCGAGCAGTAAAAGAAAGGCGACTCTCCACCAGTTAATCTTCTTCATACGAATTGCGTTTTGTCAGTTAACTCAACGCGAAAGTATGGAATATACCCTTGCCACAAGGAAGTTTAACACAACGGAGGGGTATCCCGAATCTGCAACCCGTTTCGCATGAAGTCTGCCAATCGAAAAAGGGTGCTGGTAGCGCCGCTCAACTGGGGTCTTGGACATGTCTCCCGCTGTGTCCCGGTTATTCAGGCACTAGAGAATTCGGGAGCAGAGGTATTTCTTGCCTCCGATGGAGTGGCTATGGGGTTGCTGCAGGCAGAATTTCCGCATCTACCCTGCCTGACGCTGCCTTCCTACGGAATCCGCTATTTCAGCAGCAATATGGTGCTGAATATTGCCCGGCAGATGCCGCGCATTTTGTACGCCGCCGTCGCCGAGCACCGCGTTACTGACAGAATCGTCCGTAAATATGGTATTGGAGGGATCATTTCCGACAACAGATACGGCTGTTTCCATCGCCGGACCCGCAATGTACTGATTACCCATCAATTGAATCTTCGTATTCCCGGCAAATTGCTGGAATGCACGACCAATCAACTGCTCCGGCTTGCGCTGAGGCCGTTCGATGATATATGGGTGCCGGACACAGACAGCCGTGAAGGTCTCTCCGGAGCACTCTCTCATCCCCCTGCCGGTCTGAACAATACAAGTTATATCGGGATACTCTCCCGCGCCACACGGGTGCCCGTACAGGAGGATTTGGAGTATGATGCCGCAGTAATCTTGTCGGGTCCCGAGCCGCAGCGTACCCTGCTTGAGCATATTTTACTGGAACAGGCCTCCCGTTTGCCGTACAGATTTATGTTTGTACAGGGAGTAACCGGCGCGAAAACACACTCCAGACCTGCAGAAAACATCCGCATGGTATCCTACATGACAGGTACAGAACTGAACGGGCTTTACGCCAGCAGCCAATTTGTTGTGTGCCGGTCGGGATACAGCAGTCTGATGGATCTGGCTGCCAGCGGAAAAAAAGGAGTACTCATTCCGACGCCTGGCCAGACAGAGCAGGAGTATCTTGCTCAGCATCTTTCCGCAGGCAATCATTTTGTCGCACAGGAACAGTCACGGATTGATCTGGGAGCAGGTCTGCAGGCCGCTGCACATACCACCGGACTGAGCAGTACGGCGCTCCGCCTGAATGATTTTGAGCGCCGGTTGGGTGCATGGCTCGATACCGTCTAGTCCCGGATAATCACCTCCGTAGCTCCGTAACCGTATTTGTGGTGATATTCGTTTTTGAATTTCTTTACATGCGGGTTACTTCGCAGACTGTCGGCAATGGCCTCTTTCAGCTTCCCTTCTCCTACGCCATGAATAACAAACACGCGATTGGCGCCCAGCCGGATTGCCCGGTCAATAAAACGGTGAAAATGCTGCATTTGTATCCGCAGAATCTCCCCCTTGTCGAGGCGTGCATAGCCGTTCATCAGCGCCTGAATGTGCAGGTCAATTTCGGGCTCGAAGTGTGCGAAATCTTCCGGGTCGAAGGCCTTGTGTGGTCTGGAGTTGCCCGCCGATCTGGTTTTACTCCGGTTTTGAATAGTATATGACTTCAGATCCTGACCCGATGTGGCCGGTTTGGGTTCAAAGTTGCTCAACAGTGGAAAATGATAAGCCATTACATTGATAATGGAAGCCGTCTGGAAGCTGTTGAAAAACTGTTTTGCCTTGATTCGGAGGCCTGCCTCCACGGCATCGCTGGTGCCTTCTGTCGAGATACGCCGTACGCCGATGAATACCTCCGGCGCGTCATTCAGGTCGTCGGACAAAAAATCGCCCAGTTCGTGTGCTGATGAAGCAGAAATTTTTTCATCCAGAATAATTACATCACGGCTGGTGGTGAACAGGTCAAATTCCATCAGAAACTCGAAGGGGGTATCATTGATCAGCCACACCTTGTATCTTGAAACGGTTTCATCGCGGCCGGGCATGGGCTCAAATGCCAGTTGCAGACCTTTGGGTTTAAGGATGTGGTACTGGCTTTTGACGACACGCCGGGCGGGCGGTTCCGGTTTTTTTTCGCGCGCGGCTGCCCACGCGGGGGCTACATTACTCAGTACAGTATCGGAAACAATATCCTCCTCAAAGGCCGGAATAATGAAATCGGGGTCGTTATCGAGCCTGATTTCAACCATATCGTCGCTCAGGCGACTGGTGACAATACCTGTTTCGCCTGTGAAGCGCAGGCGTACTCTGGTGCCGGGAGGGAAATTATTTTTCAGCATATTTCAAAAGAGTGCTACTTTTCGCAAACGTATTAAAATTTTTTTTAGCCAACATCCTGAATTTTACGCCATGAGCGGACAAGCATCATCCCGATACCTTTCAGTTGATTTTTACAGGGGGCTCACGATTGCTTTTATGATTATCGTGAACACCCCCGGTTCGTGGAGACACGTCTATCCGCCATTGCAGCATGCTGTGTGGCACGGCTGTACGCCCACCGATCTGGTCTTCCCGTCTTTCATGTTCATCATCGGCGTTTCCATGTGGTTTGCCTTTGCAAAATACGACAGAAAATGGACGGCAGAAGCGAGGAACAAGGTACTGAAAAGAACCGTACTGTTGTTTCTGATTGGTGTATTTATGTATAAACTGCCCTTTTTCTGGCGCGACTGGGATTCAGCCAGGATTCTCGGTGTTCCGCAGCGGCTGGCGCTGGGTTACGGACTGGCATCGGTACTGGTGCTCCATCTGGACCGAAAAAAACTGATCTGGGCTTCCGCCGGCATACTCCTGTTATACTGGGGCATTCTGAACTGGTTTGCCTTCCCGGCCGGCAGCGATCCGTATCTGGCTGAGAGCAGTGCTGTGCTCCGGCTCGATACCTGGCTGTTCGGCACATCGCATCTGTATAACGGAGAAATCAACGGCGGGGTTCGCTATCCGTTTGACCCGGAAGGATTGCTCAGCACACTTCCCTCTGTCGTCACTGTCATGATGGGCTGGCTGTGTGGCGACTGGCTGAGTCACAGAAAAAACAACAGAGAGAAACTGGTTCGGGAGCTGCTGATATTTGGTATTATCTGCGCAGTGACCGGGCTGGTGTGGGATTTATTTTTCCCGATCAATAAAAAACTGTGGACGAGTTCCTATGTTATGTACGCCGGAGGAATATCCATGATGTTACTGGCGGCCAGCGTGTGGCTGGTTGATGTGCTGAACTGGCGAAATGGCGCTGGTTTCTTTTTCACTTTCGGAGCCAACTCCCTGTTTGCCTATCTATTGTCGGAAGTGCTGATTATTTTCTGGGACAGTATTTCCTGGGGAAGCGGTGACTCGGCCACCAATGTAAGAGACTGGATATTCACCCATCTGTTCGCACCCATAGACGGGGGAGAACTCGGTTCATTCCTGTTCGCGCTCAGCTATATGCTTTTGTGCTGGCTGGTTTGTCGCTGGTTATTCGTGAAGAAGATTTTTATCAAGCTCTGATTTTCATGCTTCAGACAAAAGACCTTCAATTTGCTTACAGCAGAGAGCTTTCATTCTCTTTTCCGGACCTGGAGTGCAGCGCCGGTGAATCGCTGCTTATAACTGGCCGGTCAGGTTGCGGTAAAACTACGCTGCTGCATTTGCTGGCCGGTATTCTGCATCCGGCTTCCGGTGAAATCAGGGTTGGCGAGACTTTGCTCAGCAGTCTGAGCGGAGCCGATGCCGATCGTTTCAGGGGAAAATCCATTGGTCTGGTGTATCAGCGGCCCCACTTTATCGCTTCACTGACTTTGATGGATAACCTCCGTCTGCCGGCCTATTTCGGACACAAACCTGCAGAAGAAAATGCCATTCAGGAGCTGGCAGAGCATCTGGGTATCAGACATACGCTCCGGCAGTTGCCAGACAGCCTCAGCGTGGGTGAACAGCAGCGCGCGAGCATTGCACGGGCGGTTGTGAATCGGCCCGGACTTATACTGGCTGACGAACCCACCAGCGCACTTGATGATGAGAATTGCGCTTCAGTCATTGAACTGCTCACCCGGCAGGCAGCAGAACACAACGCCGCGCTGGTGATTGTCACACACGATGGCCGGCTGAAGTCTGTGGTGAAAAATCAGGTAGAGCTATCGCTGCAGGGTCGTTAACCTCAAAATATACCTGAAAGGATGTTACTGAAAATAATATACAGGAATCTGGCTCACAAGCCACTGGGTGCAACACTCAGTATTGCCCTGCTGGCACTGAGTACCGGCATTATTTCCATGTTGCTGCTCTTGCAAACCCGGCTGGAGCAGAAATTTGAGCGGGACCTGAAGGATATTGATCTGGTAGTGGGAGCCAAGGGCAGTCCGCTGCAACTGGTGCTTTCTGCTGTTTACCATGTTGATGCACCCACGGGCAATATTCCGCTGGAGGAGGTAGAGAAATTGCGGAAAATGCGCTCCATATCCGGTATTACCCCGTTGGCCTATGGCGATTCTTACCAGCGCTTCAGAATACTGGGTACCGATACGACCTTCATCAGCAGGTACAGTGGCAAGCTGAGGTCCGGACGTATGTTCGGACAGCCGCTGGAGGCGGTTATTGGATCCGCTGTGGCAGAAAATACGGGATTACAGGTTGGACATACATTTTTCAGCACGCATGGTGATGTTGACGGAGGAGCACAGCACGATCACGTTGGCTTTGTGGTGACTGGTATTCTGGAGCGGAGCAATACTGTGCTCGACAACCTGTTACTTACCGATGTCTCCAGCGTCTGGAGTATTCACGAGGAGGGGCATGAGGAGTCTGGCCACGATCATTCACACGAGCAGGATACGGTACACCGCGAAATCACGGCGGCACTGGTAAAGGCCCGTTCGGTACATTCTGCCATGACACTGCCGATGATGATCAATGAGTCAACGGGTATGCAGGCTGCCAGTCCGGCCCTGGAAATAAACCGGCTGATGAAAATGATGGGAATCGGGGTAACAGCGCTTCAGACCCTGGCCCTCGGTATTATGCTGATATCCGGCTTCAGTGTGTTTATCGCACTGTATAATCGGCTGAGGGAAAGGAAATACGAACTGGCCCTTATGCGTTCTATGGGATGCAGCCGTGCGAGGTTGTTCTGGATGCTGTTGTCGGAAGGCATGCTGCTGGCCCTGACGGGCTTCGCCGGCGGCCTCCTGCTGAGCAGATTCGGGTTATGGATACTGAACACCGGCGCTGCCCGGGAGTTTCACTTTGTATTCAGTTATGAGCCGGTACAGGGCGAGTGGTGGCTTTTGGCGACTACTGTACTGGTGGGCGCTCTGGCAGCCCTTGTGCCTGCTGTCAGTGCTTTCAGGATGAATCTTTCGCGTGCGCTCGCGGACGCGTAAACCTTGTTATAATGAATAAATACAACTACTGCCTGCTGATTCTCTCACTGACAGCCTCACTGGGGGCCGGCAAACTGAATGCACAGAATACCCAGCCCGTGAAAGTGTTGTGGTACACCCTTTCTTCCATTCCGCTGGATGGAACGTGGAAGCCCAATCAGGAGCCGCCATTTCCGTTATTCACCGATCAGGTGAAGCAACTGGACGGGAAGATGGTTTCTGTGGAGGGATTCGCTATTCCGCTTGATCCGAGCGGTAATCAGCTTACCTTGTCTGCGAACCCCTATTCAGCCTGCTTTTTTTGCGGAAAAGCGGGTCCGGCATCCATTATGACTGTTTTGTTTACTACACCGCAGAAGAGTCTGCATACCGACGATTACATTTACCTGACTGGTCGCATGCGACTGAACTATGCTGATCCTTCGCAGCCGTACTACACACTGGAGCACGCGGTACTGACGGGCAAGAAATAGCCGGCGGGTTTAGAGTTTGTTCAGGATTCTCTGCCGTTTTTGACTCGGTGAGAGAATCCTGAACAAGCTCTTACATTCCGAGCAGAATAATCTCCCGGTCTTCGACGTGATGTACCTCGCGGCGTATGCGCTGCTCCCAGGGCAATTCTTCCGGGGTCTTTTTCTCAAAAAGCACCAGATAACCGCGTTTCTGTCCGAGTTTGTCCATGTATCGCGAGAGTTGCCGGATACCGTCCGATTCTGACCGACTGTTATGTATCATTTTGATTTCAACAGGAATGACCTGTCCACGCCAGAATACCATCAGATCGGTGCGGCCATTGCCCAGCGCCATTTCCCGCTCAATGCGACCGCCGCCATTAATGATGCGCTGCAGAAACGCCATTAACAAAAGCTGATGTCCGGCCTCCCGGTACTGGAAGCGCTCCAGCCACGACTCGGAATTCCAGCGATAAAAATCCACAAAAGCCTGCATCAGCCTGTCCATGTCCAGCGATCCGTCGGGATTCAGGTACCACATTGTGCGGGCGATATCCTGGTCAATACCCTCCTGAAGCGAGGAGTTCAGTATCCGGGTGATGATTTCCCGGTAAATTGGGTTGGCAAACTGAACAGGCGCCGCAGGTGCAATGATTCCCAGATCCCGGCAATAGCGCAGGGCGTCATCAAAGCCGTCGAAAGAAGGGGCCTCTCCGGTGATGATACTGGTAATAATCGGGCGTACACGCGGGTCATTGATTTTGTCAACCAGACTGTCCAGGTGCGTTTGTCGCTGTGCTATCAGGCGTTCTTTGGCTGTTTCCACCATTTCCGGAGTAATTTCCCGGGAATAATCATCCTGCAGCATTTCTGCCACCACATCATTGGCCAGTGCGTTGGTGAGCCAGGGTTGTCCGCCCGAAAATTCGTACAGTTTTTCAAAAACTTCTGACGAAAACACCTGTCCGGTGTCATGCGTGTGCTGATCCAGCAGATCACGGACCTCCTCCCTGGAGAATGAGCCGAGAAGAAACGATTTTGCCTTGATGTTGAAGGGCGACCCTGATCCAATAGACGGATTGTCGGCGCGTGCGCGCGTGCGATAGTCGCGAATATCGCGAAGCCCTACCAGCGCTACCGACTGCGGAAAATTGTCGGGTCGGGTCTGAAAACCATCCCTCAACTGGCGGAGGGTGGATATAAGCACGTCATCATAGAGCGAGTCCACCTCATCAAGCAGAAGTACCAGTGGCTTGTCCAGCGCCCTGCACCAGTCGGTGAGATATTGCGAAAAAACTGTAGTTCCGGAAGGATAACTGTCGGGGTTGGGAGGCAGGAGGTTTGAAGGGATGAATAAACTCGCCGTCCGGTAAAGTGCCCTTATAAATACTGTATTGGCATTTTCTACCGTAATACCCGGGTACCCGGCCGACTCCAGTGAGCAAACCACGGATACATACTTGCCCTCGCGGTTGAGCCGGTGGGCCAACTGGTGCAGCAGGGTGGTTTTACCCGTCTGCCGGGGTGCATGTATGACGAAGTACTGTGCGTTCTCAATCAGCCGACTGACATCTCCGTACAGATTCCTGAACGGATCTACCATGTAGTGGCGTTTCGGGTCACAGAGCCCGGTCGTGTTGAAAAAGCGTTTCATTGATACAAAGGTAAGGGGAATTATGCTTAGAGCTTGTTCAGGATTCTCTCGCCGAGTCAAAAACGACTCATTTTTCGCCATTTTTCACCTTTTTTCAGTTGCGTAGCACCGGCTATGCACCTTCAAAAACGCAAAAACTGACAAAAAATCAGCCTGTTTTTGCCAACGGCAGAGAATCCTGAACAAGCTCTTAGTGAGACTAGCGGCCTTTGAGACGGCGTCTGTTCTGTTACCAGAATACGATATACAGTGCGGCCAGGATGCCGGTTATTACCAGCGCACCGATAGCAAAGGTCGGTGAGGTTTTGAACGATTCCGGATCGTTTACCATGGCCTTCGGGTTATCTTTGCTTCGAGGGTCGGCCAGACTGATTACAGCCATACTGCCGACCAGAATGAGAAATATCCAGCCCATTTGATTCAGGAATGGCATATCCGGGAACTGGTTTTTGAAGAGAATTCCGAGCGGAATAGTGGCCAGTGCCGCAACCATTGCTGCGTTGGCGGTTGCGCGTTTCCAGAAGAATCCGAGCAGGAAAATAGCTACCACACCCGGAGAAATCAGTCCGGTGAACTCCTGTATAAACTGGAATCCCTGTTCAAGGCGTTGCAGTTGCGGTGCTACGAAGATGGCGATCACCATCGAAATGATGATGGCATAACGGCCAATCAGTACCTGCTTTTCTTCTCCGGCTTCCTTGTTGAAGTATTTTTTATAAATATCCAGCGTGAAGATCGTGGCGATAGAGTTCGCCTTGCCTGCCAGAGAGGCCACGATAGCAGCTGTCAGTGCGGCAAAGGAGAGGCCCTTCAGTCCCGGGCCGAGCAGGTTCAGGAGTACCGGATATGCCTTGTCGGGCTTCACGGTGCCGGTAGCATCCACCATTTCCTGCTGGAACATACCCTGTTGATAGAGCACATACGCTGCAATACCCGGAAGTACTACAATGATGGGCATCAGCAACTTCAGGAACGCTGCAAACAGGAGGCCCGAGCTGGCTGTTTCCAGGTTGGCTCCGAGTGCCCGCTGGGTGATATACTGGTTGCAGCCCCAGTAGTTCAGGTTGGCAATCCACATGGCGCCGAACAGGACCGTGAGGCCGGGCAGATCTTTATAATACTTGTTGGACTCGTCAAAAATCATGTGGAAGTGATCGGGGGCCTGCTCGCGCAGGAGCCCTAGTCCGGCCATGGCACCTGAAACACCATTCTGGTCAGCTACCAGATTGAGTGCCAGATAAGTGGTAGCCAGACCACCGAGTACCAGAATAACCACCTGTATGACATCGGTATAACCGATAACCTTCATGCCACCGAGCGTGATGATAATGGCAAAAACTGCCAGAAACCATGCACAGGCGGTGAAACTGAATCCGGAAATAGTGGACACAGCAATAGCCCCGAGGTAAAGAATGGAGGTCAGGTTCACGAATATGTACACCAGCAGCCAGAACACCGCCATCATGGTGGCCACGAGCGGACTGTATCGCTTTTCCAGAAACTGGGGCATGGTGTATATTTTATTCTTGATGTAGCCCGGCATGAAAAAAACAGCCACTACAATAAGGGTGAGTGCCGCCATCCACTCATACGATGCGATGGCCAGACCCATGGCAAAGCCGGAGCCCGACATGCCCACGAACTGTTCCGCACTGATGTTGGAAGCAATCAGCGATGAGCCAATAGCCCACCAGGTGAGTGAGCCCTCTGCCAGAAAAAAATCGCTGGCACTGGCATTTGGATTCTTTTTGCGCTGGTAAATCCAGTATCCGTATCCTGCAACAATCAGAAAATAGATGAGGAATACAACATAGTCAAGCGTTTGTAACTCTTTTCCCATAATGGTGAATTCAGAACGTGGTGGCTGTGAATGATTGTTTTGACAAAAAAAAGTTTACGGTCCGGTTAGGACGCCCAAATATATGACACGAATCATACAATGCAATCTATTTTGACAGTAAACCCTTCGATATTGCCGCTTCATGCCTCAAAATGCTGTTTGGAAATTTTTTTTACAATCTTGGCCACTAAAGTGTTGCGCTGTATCAGAAAAAACCCTTTTCTTTGTAGCCCGTTTTAAACGGTTTCAAAAGGTTTCCTGGCCGAGCGGTTAGGCACAGCTCTGCAAAAGCTGCTACAGCGGTTCGAATCCGCTGGAAACCTCTGAAAAGCCCGCCGCAACTGACTTCGTGCCGTTGCGGCATTTTTTTTATCACAACGCTACTGTCCACAGTAAAAAATACCCGCAATGGAAACCCTGCTCCAGGAAAAACTTCTGTCGGTGGGCTCATGGTCCCTCACGGTGGCCATGGTAACCGGCCTGCTGATTACCTGGATTCTGACCGAACTTCTCGTCGCAGCACTCAGAAAGGGTATCCACCGGCAAAGTCGCCTGCTGAATCTGCCTGATACGGGCAGAAGGCACTCCCTGTATCTGATTGCCAAGTACATTATCTGGACTATTGCGGCCGGGGTTATGCTCGAAATTGTCGGCATACATGTAACGGTATTGCTGGCTGGTTCGGCTGCACTGCTGGTGGGCCTGGGCCTCGGTATTCAGCAAATTTTCCGGGATATAGTCTCCGGTATTTTTCTGCTTTTTGAAGGTACAATAGAGATTGGTGATATTCTTCAGCTCGATAATACGGTGGCCGAAGTGGCAGAAATCAATCTGAGAACTTCCAGGCTGATTACGAAAGACGGTAAAACGCTGATGGTGCCCAACCACAAATTTATCACGGAAAATCTGGTGAACTGGTCGCATGGAAATAAACAACCCACCCGTTTCACCATGACTGCCGAAACGTCGCTTCAGGTGGATGCCGGCAAGGCGCTCAATGATTTGCTCACTTTCGCTGCCAGTCACCCGGATATTCTAAAAGATGCGCCTGAGCACCAGCCCAGGGCCCGGCTTAGGGAAATGACTCACGAAAAACTGACTTTTGACCTGCATTTCTGGACGTATCATAAAATGGAGGCAGATCGGATCGCCGCCGATATCCGTATCCTTTTCAGAGAATCCATTGGCCGCTAAACCGGCTTGCCTGCAATTCCTTTCAGCGAAATTCAAATCAATATGCTGCAATTCATACACAAACTGCCTGCCCACGAAACCAGTGCCATTGAACCTCAGGTGACCAGTGCTGCTCAAATCCTCGAAAGCCGCAAGGGACCCGGCAATGATTTTCTCGGTTGGCTTGACCTTCCTGTCAAATACGACAGGGAGGAATATCGCCGCATCAAGGCTGCTGCCAAAAAAATTCGCAAGGAAAGCGAAGTATTGGTGGTAGTCGGTATCGGGGGCTCTTATCTGGGAGCCAAGGCTGTTATCGAGTTTTGCAACCCGACGCCTGCTATTCCGTTCAGGGGTGGCCGAAAGAAGCATTTTGACGTGGTTTTTGTCGGCACCAATCTCAGCGGCCCCTATCACGCGCAGGTGCTTGATGCCATCGGCGATCGCGATTTTTCCGTCAATGTAATCTCCAAGTCCGGTACTACTACCGAACCTGCCATCGCCTTCCGGCTTTTCAGGCAGCGTCTGGAGGAAAAATACGGAAAGGAGGGCGCCCGCAGCCGGATATATGCCACCACCGATCAATCAAAGGGCGCACTCAAAAATCTGGCAACGCAGGAGGGCTACGAAACGTTCGTGGTGCCTGACAATGTGGGTGGTCGTTTCTCGGTGCTTACCGCTGTGGGCCTGCTGCCCGTGGCCGCTGCCGCTATTGATATTGATGCGCTCATGCGCGGTGCCGCCGACGGGGTGAAATTGTTCAAAAAACCATTTGCTGAAAATGCCTGTCTGCAGTACGCCGGCGCGCGGAATATCCTTCACCGCAAAGGGAAAGATATCGAACTGCTTGTAAATTACGAACCACGCTGCCATTACATTGCTGAATGGTGGAAGCAGCTGTACGGCGAAAGCGAGGGTAAAGACGGCAAGGGTATATTCCCGGCATCTGTCAGTTTTACTGCCGACCTGCATTCCATGGGGCAATATATTCAGGATGGACGCCGCTCTCTTTTCGAGACGGTTCTTGAAATCGGAGCCCCTGAACGGGATCTTGCTGTAGTTCGCACGGAAGATGATCTCGACGGACTGAATTATCTCGCCGGGAAAACCATGGATTACGTCAATAAAAAGGCGGCTGAAGGCACGCGCATGGCCCATGAAGATGGCGGTGTGCCCAACCTGACGATTCATCTGCCGGAAGCAACGCCCTATTATCTGGGTCAGCTCCTGTTCTTCTTTGAAAAGGCCTGTGCGGTGAGTGGCTATATGCTGGGTGTCAATCCATTCGACCAGCCCGGCGTGGAAGCTTACAAGAAAAATATGTTTGCGCTGCTCGGCAAAAAGTAAATTACCGGACTACGGTGACATCGCCTTTGCGGGTCAGTACACGTCCGTCGCGCATTTCAACTTCTGCGTACCAGACAAATACACCCGGGTTCACGGGTTCTCCCTTTGCGGTTCCATCCCAGCCTTCCTCCGGCAGGCCGGGATGGAAGCCGTCGCGCTCAAAAACCAGGTTGCCCCACCGGTCGTACACGCGCAACAGGCGCACGCGCGATACGCCGTTACCCCCGAAAATGGTGAACCAGCCATTATCGCCGCTCTCCGGCTTAATCACATTGGGCACGTAAAATTCATTGCTGTACACCGTGATACTGCGCCGGTCTTCGGCCGCACAGCCCTTTTCATCCACTACCCTGATGGTAAACACGGCAGGCACCTCCGGATAAACAGTCTGAAATAACGACAAGGGTGCATATTCGTACTGTTCCGGAAGCCAGTGTATTTCACTCAGCGGCCATCCCGGAGGAGAGGAAACAGCCTGCATCGT